>Ga0206130_10003596_pt1 | contig 20028 bp, 18 predicted proteins | sample Helgoland_Spring_9_FD_148637 | JGI IMG/M metagenome (GOLD analysis project Ga0206130, IMG submission 148637) | Pelagic subsurface seawater microbial communities from Kabeltonne, Helgoland, North Sea - Helgoland_Spring_Bloom_20160512_1 | ecosystem: Environmental > Aquatic > Marine > Epipelagic ... | reverse complement strand
TGTATTGCCCAATTAGAGTTACTTGGAGCTACTGTATCATTTCAATTGAGTTAATCAATTGATTTTTTTTGTAGTAAAAATTATTACTGTGGGTAGTAAGGGCGGAGCAGTGATAAAAAGGAAGGTTTTTGAATAAAATAGAAGAAAACAGACTACCGGCCCTAGTCGATAAAATAAAGAAAAAAACTATAAAACATATGGATTATAAGATAGCTGTAATAGGCTTAGGGTATGTAGGGCTACCACTAGCTGTTGAATTTGCAAAGAAATATAAGGTCATTGGATTTGACATTAATACTAGTCGCGTAAATGAGCTCAAAATGGGTACTGACCATACTTTAGAAGTTGCGCTAGACGACTTAGAAAAGGTATTGGTATCTAAAGAAGATCTCGAATTAGGTGATAAACTAGGTTTACTACCTAGCAATAGTGTAGATGATATTTCAACAGCATCTATTTATATTGTGACGGTTCCTACTCCAGTAGATAAAAATAACAGACCTATTCTGACCTCTTTAGTAAAAGCTTCCGAAATGATTGGAAAGGTATTACAAAAAGGAGATATTGTTATTTATGAATCTACTGTCTACCCTGGCTGTACCGAAGAAGACTGTGTACCTGTATTAGAGCAATCAAGTGGACTCGTATTTAATAAAGACTTTTTCTGTGGTTACTCACCAGAGAGAATTAATCCAGGAGATAAAAAACATACAGTAGCTAAAATTAAAAAAATTACTTCAGGCTCTACAGATGAGATAGCACAAGTGGTAGACGATTTGTATAATTCTATAATTACAGCTGGGACTTTTAAAGCAACTAGTATAAAGGTTGCAGAAGCTGCGAAAGTGATTGAAAACTCACAACGCGATATAAATATTGCTTTTGTTAATGAGCTAGCTAAAATATTTAATAAACTTAATATTGATACACATGATGTTTTAGCAGCAGCTTCTAGTAAGTGGAATTTCTTGCCCTTTAAGCCCGGTTTAGTTGGTGGACACTGTATTGGTGTAGATCCCTATTATTTGGCGCAAAAAGCGCAAGAAATTGGGTACCATCCAGAAATCATCCTTTCTGGTAGAAGAATGAATGATTCTATGGGTGCTTATGTTATTTCTGAAGTGGTGAAGCTAATGGTCGCTAAAGAAATTCCTATTAAAGGAGCTAGAGCACTATTATTGGGAATCACCTTTAAAGAAAACTGCCCTGATATTCGCAATACAAAAGCAATTGACATTTACAAGGAATTACAAACATATCATATGAATGTCGATTTGTTCGATCCTTGGGCGAATGCTCAAGAAGTGAAACGTGAATTTGGAATAGAACTTAAAACTTCTATAACTAACGAGATATACGACACCATTATCCTTGCTGTTGCACATAAGGAGTTTTTGACTCTAGATCTATCGAAAATGAGAAAAAAGAACTCTTTAATATATGATATTAAAGGAGTTTTAGCTAAACAAGATATAGACAAAAGATTATAAAATGAAAGTATTAATTACTGGAACTGCAGGTTTTATTGGTTCGCATCTTGCACAGAGATTGCTAAAAGAGGGATTTGAAGTGATTGGTTTAGATTGTATTAATGATTATTATGATGTAAATTTAAAATACGATAGACTTGAAAATGCTGGAATTTTAAAAAGTGAAATTGCTGATGGTAAGATTACACAAAGTAAAAAGTTTGATAAATATAGATTTGTTAAAATTAAGCTAGAGGACAAAGTTGCATTAGATAACTTGTTTGAAAATGAAGAATTTGATTATGTTGTGAATTTAGCTGCCCAAGCGGGAGTGCGTTATTCTATAGACAATCCTTATGCTTATATAGATTCTAATATTATTGGATTTATAAATATTTTAGAGGCATGTAGATACAATAAAATCAAACATTTGGTCTACGCATCTAGTTCTTCAGTATATGGATTAAATGAGCAAATTCCATTTTCTACCTCTGCTTGTACAGACCATCCTATGAGTCTATATGCAGCTACCAAAAAGGCGAATGAGTTAATGGCACATACTTACAGCCAATTGTATAACTTGCCAACTACAGGATTGAGATTCTTTACTGTTTATGGACCCTGGGGAAGACCCGATATGGCTTTATTCTTATTTGCTGAAGCTGCAAGAAAAGGGGAGGCTATTAATGTTTATAATTACGGAGAAATGATGCGTGATTTCACCTATGTAGACGACATAGTTGAAGGTATACTGAGAGCAACAAAGCATATTCCTAGAAAGAATGAAAATTGGTCTGGCAAAAATCCAGACTCATCTTATTCTTCTGCTCCTTATAAGGTATACAATATCGGGAATAACAGCCCAGTAAAATTAATGGATTTTATTACAGCTATTGAGAATGAATTGGGGACAGAAATAAAGAAGAATATGCTTCCGCTTCAAGCAGGGGATGTACCTAAGACTTTTGCGAATGTAGAAGATTTAATTAATAACGTTGATTATAAGCCTGAGACTAATGTTGAAGATGGAATTAAACAATTTCTAAATTGGTATAAAATATATTATAATATCTAAGAGTTTCATTGCTTTGTAAGTACGCTTGACTTTGGCTAGTCATTAATAATTAAAGATAGTCTGAAAATTTATCAACTCATAGTTAAGTTGAGCTAAAAAAATAAAATATGGGTTTGTATAATGATTCTTTAAAATTTTAAAACAATGATGTATTTTCATTTTATAAAGTCCAATTTATTACTCATAGTATTATTCGCTTGGATACTATTACCAATATTTGTTTTTAATGAAATGTCTAGAATTTTAGCTTTAATATCAATTATTATTTTTTCAATTCAGAATTTTTCAAATTCAAATAAGAAAGTATTTTTTGCGATTATAGTCTTTATACTATACACATTAACAATTAATACAATTGAATCAAATTCAACTTTTTTATTAAGACACTTACAGCTTTATATTTTTTTAGCTTTAATATTTGTTTCGACTATTGTTATGCAATTTAGCACTGAAAGAAAAAACCAGTTAATACTAATAATTCTAACATTTAACTTAATTGCATTAATTGGAACTTTTTTTGGGTTATTAGAAGACGGTCATGTAGCTAGAGCTTTAACTAAGTCAAGTGAGGCTGGAATTGAATTATCAGCAAAAGGAATTGGAGGTTATGGCACCGTTTATATGAATGTTATTTTGTACTCCCTTCTTCTAATTTTCAAAAAGACAATAAAGAATAAGCTCATTAATTATCTAGTATGGGCAAATTTAATTGTTCTTATCCTAACTATTCTATATGCAAATTTTCTAATCGCAATTTTGTTGTTAAGTTTTCAAATCATCTATTTGTCAGTTAACTCAACTAAAGGAAGTATTAAATTTATGTATCTATTATCTGTAATTTTAATAATTTTAACTGCATATAGTAATATTGAATATATTGAAAAAGAAACATACTCTTTAGTAGAGAGCTCATCATTAAGACTAAAACACACAGATATATTCAACCAGATCAGAGGGGATCAGAGTATAAATGGTACTATTGAATCAAGATCAGACCGATATTATCGTAGTTTAAATATCTTTTTTACTAACCCAATTACTGGAATTTTAAGTTTTGATAATATTGGGAAACATTCAAATATATTAGACTTATTTGCACAATTTGGATTTTTAATTGGACTTTTATTTTTATATATAATAAAAAAATTACCCTTTGAAATACTGAAGAAAAGTAAATTTAAAAACAAGTACTATATAAAAACTTTTATATGGGCAATAATCATTTTTGGATTAGTTAATAATTATGCTATGCAACATGGAATTCTTTATATACTAATGGCTTGTATTGTATATAATAAAGATATTGATTTGAATAAAATTTAATGATTACGGATAAAAAAGAAAATATTCTTTATGTTGGTGGTTTTAATTTTATTAAAAATACTAGTAATTTGCAATTAGTAATCTTAACATCATTTATGAATAAAAAAACATCATAAGATGAACACAATAATATATTTAGGAGGTTTTAGGTTGCCGGATAATAATAGTTCGGCTATTAGAGCACTTGGATTAACTAGGGCATTTCAATCATTAGGATTCAATGTTGAGTTAGGAGGCAAAATAGGTGATAATATTGATGATCAAAAGTATTCTGACATAAAATTTTGGAATATAGAAGATCTAAAAGGAGAGATGGTTCAGTCTGATAAAAACATTAACCCAATTATTAATAAAATTGAAGATATTGGTTTTGATAATATTAAAGCAATCATTGCATATAATTATTCTCCTATTGCTTTTTATCAGCTTTTTAATTATTGTAAAAATAATAATATAAAGCTTATTCAAGATATTACAGAGTGGTACGGTATAGATGGTGAATTTACTTTTCAGAAATTAATCAGGATGGTTTTAACAAATTGGAGAATTGCTATACTTGGGCCAAAAACAAAGAATTTAATTGTTTCTGTTAACTTTTTAAAGCGTAAGTTTAAAAAAGAAAATTGCTTGATATTACCGCAACTATCTATTAGTACTTATTTCAGGCAAAATCAAAACTATTTATTAAAAGGCGACATAATAAAATTTATATACATAGGAAATCCTGGTAAAAAATTCTCCAAAGAGAAAGTAGATTGGTGTATTAATATTTTTAGTAACTTATCTTTAAAGTACAAAAATTTTTCTTTTGAGATTGTGGGAATAGATACTGATTATTTTTCAGACAAGTTAAAATTATTATCTAAAATTAATAAGTCTGATAATATTGTTTTACATGGAAAACTAAGTCATAAAAAAGCATTATCTTTATTAAAAAAATCTAACTTTTCAGTATTTTTTAGACCAAATACAAGAGTTAGTAAAATAGGCTATGCTGGAAAAATAAGAGAAGCTTTTGATTGTGGAGTCCCAATAGTAACAAATAATACAGGAGATATATCTATCTACACCAAGACTAATGTAAATGGATATGTTATTAACTCGTTTAATGAATTTGAAATACAAGTCGAGATTGAAAAAATTCTTAATAAAAGATACGAAGAGTTAAATAAAGTTATCAAAAACTGTAGATCAAAAAATCCATTTTCAATAGAGTATTTTAATGAAAAAATAATGTCATTTCTAAATAACTTAAAAACACTTTAAAAAATGAATCAAAGCAATTGGCGAATTATTTGAAGTCCCTAAATTAGTTCCAGATCCGTATTTTTCTGGAGGAGGCTTAAATATCACTCCAAGAGGAGGTTTGTTAGATGTTCATGTTGATGGTAATTACCATGACGCTACTGGATTAAATAGAAGAATTAACGCACTTATATATCTTAATAAAAATTGGGAGAAAGGTTGGGGAGGAGATTTTGGTTTATATGATTCTACAGGTGATAATCTTGTAAAATCTATTCCTCCATTATTTAACAGGCTAGTTATTTTTGAAACACATGATTATAGTTATCATGGTTTGCCAAATAAACTTAATTTCCCTAAAGGAGAATACAGAAAATCTTTAATATTATACTATTATACAAGTGATAAAAGACCAAGCACTCAAGTTGATGTAGACGCCCCTCATTCAGCATTATGGAAAAAAAGAGATGGCTTTGATAAAAGAGGATTAAAAACAAGAAGCTTTGAATAAAAAAAAAATTAAAAAACTCTATTATTTATGTCGAATAAGAAAAAGAGAATTTTATGGTTAACAGGAATTATAATTCCTCAGGCAAGTGAATTAATAAATGGGCCAAAAATACCATTTGGTGGATGGGTATCTCAAATGATAGATAAATTATCAAAATCAGAAGAGCTAACAATTGGCATAGCTATGAAATCTCCAACAAATGAGTTAATGATAAAAGAAAAAGATGGTGTAACTTTTTACTTTGTACCTCAAAACAAAAGAAATAAATTTGATGTTAATAACGACGATTGTTTAAAGGTATTTGAGCACTTTAAACCAGATTTGGTACATGCAGAAGGTTGTGAACTGAAATATACTAATACTTTTTTAAAAAAATGGAATGGGGAAAATGTAGTAAGCATGCAAGGTATTTTAAATGGTTATGAACCTTATGAGTATGGTGGCTTAAATATTTATAATTATTTGTTTAGTTTAAATTTAAAAAATTCTTTTTTTGCTGCTTTAACTATCATAAATAAAAAATTTGTTTTTAACAAACGTCTTATAGTAGAAAGAGACACCCTTCAAAAAGCCAAAAATATTCTTGGAAGAACAACTTGGGATAAAGCAAATTCTTATTTTTATAATTCTGAGGCACCCTATTATCATTGTGCAAGAATTTTAAGGCCCTCTTTTTACAATATAAAACAAAAAGATGCTGAGGTAATCAAACACTCCGTTTTCATTGGAAATTCTGCACAAGCAAGAAAAGGAGCACACTTTGTATTAGAATCAATTGCGTTATTAAAAAAGGAGTTCCCAGATATAAAGCTATATATTACTGGACATAAATATGAAAAAAATAGAAAAGATTGGAAATCATTTTTTGGTTATAGATCATTATTTCAAAAAATGATAATGCAGTTAGATTTAGAAAATAATATTGTTTTCTTAGGTGTACTACAAGAAAAAGAAATGGCATTGAAAATGGCTAAAATGCATGTATATGTTATGAGTTCTATAATTGAAAATAGCCCTAACACTTTAGGAGAGGCTATGATTATGGGAGTGCCTAGCATCACATCATTTAATGGTGGTGTAGCAGATATGGCAACAGATGGAATAGAAGCATTACACTATAGAGATAATGATCCTAGAATGTTAGCCTTTCAAATAAAAAGAATTTTTGATTCAAAAGAATTAGCAGAAAAACTAAGTAAAAATGCTATGAAAAAAGCAAATACAACACATGATCCGGAGAGGAATTTAAACGATTTGGTAAACTGTTATAAAAGTATTTTGTCTAAAAATATCTCAATATGAAACTAGCCCCAGTTATACTATTTACATTTAATCGACCAAAACATACTGAGCAAACATTAAAAGCATTAGCAGCTAATGAATTTTCATCAAATACAAATCTTTATATTTACTCCGACGGACCAAGAAGTAAAGAAGATTTTATAAAAATTAAAGAAGTAAGAGAAGTAATTCAAGCAACAAAAACTAAAAATATATTTAAAAGTATTAAGGTTATTGAAAGTAAAGATAATAAAGGCTTGGCTAATTCTATAATTAGTGGCGTAAGTCAAGTTTTTTTGGAATACAATTCAGTAATTGTATTGGAAGATGATCTTGTCTGCTCTAATGATTTTCTTCAATATATGAACATCTGTTTAAATAAATATGAAAATAATAATAAAATAGCTAGTATTTCAGGATATAATCCACTAAAAAAAATCCCTGATAATTATAAATATGATGCTTATTTCTCTACAAGAACAAACTCTATAGGATGGGCGACATGGAAAAGTAATTGGAATAATGTTGACTGGAAAGCAAAGGCCTATAATAGATTTAAGAACAGTTTTAAAATGAGGACAGCATTTAATTCAACAGGTTATGATAGGGCAAATAGGTTAGATAGACAAATAAATAAAGATGCTAAATCTTGGTCAATAATCTTTGGATTTGATCTTTTTATAAAGAATCAATACACCTTATATCCTGTAGATTCTAAAATAATACATATCGGTTGGGATGGTAGTGGAACTCATTCATCTGAGAGTCAAGAGAAATTTAATGATACACATAAAGTATCAAAATATCCATTGTTATTTCCAGCAGAAGAAATCTTAGAAAAAGATTTAATAAAGATGCAAAGAAAACTTTTTGGAAATAGCTTTCTTATGAGAATAAAAGATATTTTAATATTCATTAAATACTTTTAATAACATTAAAATGAGAGATAAAATTTTAATTTATTATTCAATTTTTAATTTAGGAGGTGCAGAAAGATCTACAATGAAGTTAATCACTAAATTGCTAGACAAACAATTCGAGGTTGAAGTTTTATTGATAACAAATGGTGGTAAGTTTCAAGATAAAATTGATAGCAGAGCAAAAGTTAGTTGGTTACGATCAGGTGATTATGGCAATCTATACAGGAAAAACAAAGGGTTAAAAAAACTTTTTCACTTATTTTTATATGCAACTACTAGAATAGAAGAGTTTTTTAAAGGATTTCTCTACAAATTTAAAAAATATAAAGCAGTTATTATTGGGTTACACGGCTTGTCACCTAAATTTTGTTTAAAAAATATCAAAGCAGACACCTACATTCAATTTATAAGAAGTGATCTTAAAAGTTGTGATCAAAATTACAAAGCTCAAAATCAAATTAAAAAATATGGGCATTTAGTAGATTACTATGCTTGTGTATCTCAAACAGCTTTAGATTCATTTTCAGTGCTTTTTCCAAACTTAAAATTAAAAGGAAAAAAAATTTATAACCTTTTACAATCTAATGTTATTCTAGAAAAAGCAAAAGAAGAAATAAACAGTCCTAATTGGTCAAAAAAAGATACAACTATCTTAACTGTTTGTAGAGTTCAAGAAAAGTCTAAAGGAATATTTAGAATGGCCAGTGTTTTAGAAGCATTATTAAAATTAGGATATAATATTACATGGTATGTTATTGGTGATGGCATAGATTTTAATAGTTTTAAAAAGCATTTAAAAGATTCTAAATTAGAAGACAGAATGGTTTTGTTAGGGCCAAGACTTAACCCATATCCTTATTTTAAAAAAGCAGATCTAGTGGCAGTACTTTCGTATTATGAAGGACTATGTGGCGTTGTAAACGAAGCTAAAGTATTAGAGAGGCCATTAATTGCTACTGAATTCTCTGGCATAAGAGAGCAAATAACAGAAGGAGTAAATGGCTTAATTTTTGACAATTCTTATGAAGCTATTTTAAACGGAATGATAAAATTGTTAGATAACCCCATAAAACTCAAAAAAACAGCAATAAATGGCATGCCAAAAGAAATTACAGATGATAATTACAAAATAGAACAATTAATCCGGTTATTTTAAAAAATGAATCAAAAAAAAGGAGGAACTATTCTGTCGTTTGCAGCTATTTTAATAAAAATAATGGTGGTTTTCACATATATACCATTTGTTTTAGATAAAATAGGAAAAGATAATTATGGTTTGTTTAGTATTATAGGTTCTATTATTGCCTATATAGCTATTTTAGATTTTGGCATTAATGATAGTACACTACGTTTTTTTGTAAGTTATAGAAAAGAAAAATCTGAGGAAAAAAAAATACAAATTTTAGGTAGTGTTAGCACCATTTACTTGATATTAACAGTATTGGTTATAATAGTAAGTGGTATTATTTACTTTTGTTTACCATTACTTTTTTCAACTGCATTTAGCGTTCAAGAAATGATTTTTCTTAAACAGATGTATTTAATATCTATTGTAAGTATTGCATTTACAATTTTCTTTAATCCAACTGGCGCTATTATAAATGCCTACGAAAAATTTATCATCCTTAAGTTTGCAGACATTTTAGTTTTTGTCTCCACTACAATAACTATTGTAATCTTTTTAAATTTTAATTATAATGTTGTAATGATGGTATTTGTGGCATCCTTTTACAACATAGTAAATGTTTTGTTTAAGTTTTTTTATGTTCGTACAAAAATTCAAATAGCCTATCCAACATATAAACCCTCAAAAGAATTAGTTAAAAAAATAGTACTCTATGCTGGTCCAATTTTTATTGTAATAATTGTAGAGCAAATTTATTGGAAATTAGACAACATTATTATTGGAGCCATGTTAGGCACTATAATGGTAACTTTTTATGCAATGGGTATAGTTTTTCAAAAATATATATTAAGCTTTTCTACAGCTATTTCTAGAATAATGACACCAGATTTAATAAAAAAAATAGATGCTAATTACAGTTTAGTAAAATTAACAGCTAGTTATATTAAGACATCAAGAATACAGTTGATAGTAGTATTGGCTATTGTCTTAAATTTAATTTATTGGGGTGAACCCTTTTTAAGGATTTGGTTAGGAGAAGAGTATACAGTTTCTTATTATGTTTTGGTGTTAATAATGATTCCATTCTCTGTTGAAATAATTGGCAATTTAAGAAATACACTCTTACAAGTTTATGGGTACTATTGGCATAGAGCAATTATCATATTAATTGTTTCTTTATTAAATATAGGCTTGACCATTTTTCTAATTGAATCTTATGGCATTGTAGGTGCAGCAACCTCTACAAGCATAAGTTTGTTTTTAGGATATACTGCAACAAATTTTATTTTATGGAAAAAAGTAGGGGTAGATATTATTGCTTTTTTTAGAGAAGTATGGCTGAAGGTTTTACCAGTAATAGGCATTACTTTTTTGCTTTTTCTGTTTCTAAACAAAACCTACGTTATTACAAACTGGTTAGAATTAATACTACATGCTGCTATAACAAGTTTTATTTATTTAGTAGCTATTTGGTTTTTTTATCTTTCTAATGAAGAAAAAAATCTTATTGTAAAGCACAAATCATAAGAGAAAAGAGTTGAGAGAAATATAATTTATTAATAATATAATAATCAAGGATACCATAAATGCAGATATTATAATAAATGGAAGTAGTAAGGCTTGGACTCAGTTTTCTCCAGAAATTATACAAAATATTACAAATAAGAAAATATATAATTTAGATTTATATGGTTACGGTAATATCTACAACATTAAAAATTTTATTTTTACAAAAAAAATAAATTATGAAGTATAGGTTTAAGGTATTAGGCATTTTTAGAAAAATATTTCTTTTATTTTTTTTTAAAATAAATCCTATTAAATGTTCAAGATTTATGGGAGTAACTATAGGTGAAAATTGTAGAATTTATGGAAACTCACCTAATATGTGGGGTACTGAACCTTTTTTAATTACTATTGGTAATAATGTACATATTACTGATGGATGTTGTTTTATCACTCATGATGGTGGAACATTAATTTTAAGACAATATACGCCTGATTTAGAGGTTACTGCTCCTATAAATATTGGAAATGACGTCTATTTTGGAATTCAAACAATTGTTATGCCTGGAGTAATTATAAATGATAAAGTTATCGTTGGTGCAAGATCAGTAGTAACAAAAAATATTGCAACAAATTCAGTAGTTGCTGGTATTCCTGCTAGAAATATAAAAACAGTTGATGAATATCATAAAAAATTAAAAAATATATCTTTGAAGATAGGCCATTTAAGTAGAGATGCAAAAGAAATACAATTGAAAAAAATTTTTAAGAGAAAAGAAGTGTGAAATATATATCTTGTTAAAATAATGAAAAAAATTACTTATAAAATATTGAAGCACAATATAACTATGAAAATTTAAAACAATTAAGTAAGTTTATAACTTAATATTCAACTATTAAAAAGAAGATATTTAAGTAATATATTTATAATAGAGTAATATCAAATTTAGGTTGAACAAAAAAAATAATAATGAATAACAAAACTTTACTAATAACAGGAGGTACAGGATCATTTGGCAATGCAGTTTTGAATGGATTAATTGATTCTAATTTTAAAGAAATTCGAATATTTTCTAGAGATGAAAAAAAACAAGAAGATATGAGAATTAAATATATGAATTCAAAATTGAAATTCTATATTGGTGATGTTAGAGATTTTGATAGTGTAAGTAATGCAATGCTTGGTGTGGATTACGTTTTTCATGCAGCAGCTTTAAAACAAGTGCCATCATGTGAATTTTTCCCGTTAGAAGCAACTAAGACAAATGTTTATGGAACAGCAAATGTAATTAAAGCAGCTGTTAATAATAATGTTAAAAAAGTAGTTTGTTTAAGTACCGATAAAGCAGCATATCCAATAAATGCAATGGGAATTTCTAAAGCTCTAATGGAAAAGGTTGCAATTGCGGCATCTAGAAACATACCAGAAGGTGGACCGATAATATGTGTTACACGATACGGTAATGTAATGGCCTCTAGAGGTTCGGTAATACCATTATTTATAAATCAAATAAAATCTGGAGGGAATCTAACGGTTACAGATCCAAACATGACACGATTCTTAATGTCCTTAGATGAGGCTGTAGATTTAGTTTTATATGCCTTTAGAAATGGTAATCAAGGAGATTTATATGTCCAAAAATCTCCAGCATCAACAGTTGGTGATTTAGCTGAAGCTGTTAAAGAAATTTATAATTACGATAAGGAAATTAAAATTATAGGTACTAGACATGGAGAAAAACTTTACGAAACACTTTTAACAAAAGAAGAGTTCGTTAAAGCCGAAGATTTAGAAGGATATTATAGAGTGCCCGCAGATAATAGAGATTTAAATTACGGGAAATATTATGTAGAAGGAAATAAAAAAATATCACTAAATGATGAATATCATTCGCATAATACAAAACGATTAAATATAGAAGAAATTAAAAGTAAAATCTTAGATTTAAGTTATGTAGAGGATCTTAATCTCTTAAAAAAAGATGATAAAAAGAATTTTGGGAGGAGTATTCAAAATTAATTATTTTATCAGATTTTAGATTAATCAAGTTCTTAATATTGCAGTTATATTTTTTAATAATCAATTGATAAAAAAAATGAAGAAAGTAGGAATTACGGGTCAGCAAGGTTTTGTAGGCTCTTATCTGTATAAAATTTTAGGTCTACTGCCTGATGAGTTTGAAATAGTTGAATTTGAAAGAAGTTATTTTGAAGATATGTCTAAGTTAAAGCAGTTTGTTGCAAATTGTGATGTTATTGTTCATTTAGCAGCCATGAATAGGCATGAAAACCAACAGATAATTTTTGATAAGAATATAGATTTAGTCCAAAAATTGATTGAAGCTCTTAATAAAAAATCTTCTAACACTCACGTTATTTTCTCATCTTCAACGCAAGAAGAAAAAGGTAATTTATATGGTAACTCCAAGATAAAAGGAAGAAAATTATTACAGAATTGGGCAGAAAAAAATAATAGCTTTTTTACTCCATTAATAATACCAAATGTTTTTGGTCCAAACGGAAAGCCGCACTATAATTCATTTATAGCTACGTTTTGTCACCAAATAAAAAATGGAGAAAAACCCAAACTCATAAATGATAGTGAAGTTAAGTTAATTTACATAAAAGATTTAATAGCTGAAATTATTACAGCAATTAGAAAGCCAAAAGAATTTAATAAAACTATAAGAATTAACCCTAGTTTTAAAATTAAGGTTTCTTTAATTTTAGAGAAATTAAATAGCCTTAACTCTAAAAATCAAAATATTGAAAATTCAAAAATAAACGGATACTTAAAGGAAACATTGAATTCTTATGAGATAATAGAAAATCAAAAAAAAATAATGATACTAGGTGCTAGTGGGATGGCTGGACATATTATATATAAATATCTTGAGGAAAAATCTGAATTTTTAATTAAAACGATTTCTTTTAATCAGAAGGTAAATAAAAAAACCGTGCTTTTAGATGTTAGAAATTTCCAAAATCTAGAAAATGAAATTGATAATTTTAAACCAAATATTGTTATTAATGCTATTGGAATTTTGATTCCTGGATCTAATGAAGATCCGTCAAATTCTATTCTCTTAAATAGCTATTTTCCTCATTTCTTATCAAAACTATCTAAAAAAATTAATTATAAAGTGATTCATTTATCTACAGATTGTGTTTTTTCAGGAAAGAGTAATGGTGGATATGTAGAGAGTTCTTTTAGAGATGCAGATAATATTTATGGCCGCTCAAAGGCTCTTGGAGAAATAGACTCTAAGAATCATTTAACACTACGAACATCTATAATTGGTCCTGAACTAAAAAAAGATGGCCTAGGTTTATTGCATTGGTTTTTAAAGCAAGAAAATGAAGTGACTGGTTTTACTAGCGCTTATTGGAGTGGTATTACCACACTCCAATTAGCTAAAGTAATCTATGATGCTATTGCTAACTCTAATATTTCAGGAATTCATCATATCACTAACAATACTAAAATATCTAAATTCGATTTACTAATTTTATTCAAAGAAACTTGGAATAAAACTACTAAAGTAAATAAAGCAGCTGGAAAATCTGTAGATAAAAGCTTTATAGATACAATGAATGTGGCAAAAGTACCTCCTTATAAAGATATGCTAATTGAACTTAAGCAATTTATGGAACTTCATGATAAAGATTTTAATTATAAAAATAACTATAGTTTATGAATACAAAGTTAAAAGTAATGACGGTCGTAGGTACACGACCAGAGATAATAAGATTATCAAGGGTAATTAAAGTACTAGATGAATCAAAGGCTATAGAACATACAATAATACATACAGGTCAAAATTATGATTATGAGTTAAATGAAGTGTTCTTTAAAGATTTAGATCTAAGAAAGCCAGATTATTTTTTGAATGCTGCAGTTGGAAATGCAACAACGACCGCAGGTCAAATACTAATAAACATTGACCCCGTGTTAGAAAAAGTGAATCCTGATGCTTTCTTAGTTTTAGGTGATACGAATTCCTGTTTATGTGCTATAGCCGCTAAGAAAAGAAAAATTCCAATTTTTCATATGGAAGCTGGTAATCGTTGTTTTGACCAACGTGTTCCTGAAGAAACAAATAGAAGAATAGTAGATAGTATTTCTGATATAAATCTAACCTATAGCGATATTGCGAGAGAATATTTATTAAGAGAAGGTTTCCCTGCTGACAGAATTATAAAAACAGGGTCTCCAATATATGAAGTGCTTTTAGCTTATAATAAACAAATAGAAGATTCTAAAGTTTTAAAAAGATTAGAGCTAACCAAAGAAAAGTACTTTTTAGTTTCAGCTCACAGAGAAGAAAATATAAATTCCGATAATTTTTTAAAGCTAGTAAAGTCATTAAATTTAATAGCTGAGACGTATCAATTACCAATAATTGTTTCTACGCATCCACGTACAAGAAATAAAATTAATGAAACAGGTGTTCAATTTAATCCGTTAATTCAGCTAATGAAACCTCTTGGGTTTCATGATTATAATAATTTGCAAAAAAACGCAAAAGCTGTATTATCAGATAGTGGAACAATATCTGAAGAATCTTCTATAATAAATTTTCCAGCATTAAACATTAGAGACGCACACGAACGCCCTGAAGCAATAGAGGAAGCATCTGTTATGATGGTTGGATTGAACTCTGAACGAATCATGCAGGCATTGCAAATATTAGAAAAACAAAAAAGAGGTGAAGAAAGAACTTTAAGACATGTAGCTGATTATAGTATGCCAAATGTATCTGAGAAAGTAGTACGGATCATAATTTCTTATACAGATTATATTAATAGAGTTGTCTGGCAGAAATAATTTAATGCATGACTAACAAAAAAAATGTCTTATACATTGGTGGTTTTCGGTTGCCAGATAAAAATGCTGCAGCTCAAAGAGTTATAGCTAATGGGAAATTATTTAATAAAGTAGGCTACAATGTTTCTTATATAGACGTTAATATAAATGGTGGAGAGTCAAAAAAGTTTTTAGAGAATACATTTGACGGATTCAAATATTTAGTCAGATCTCAAAAATACCCGCATACTAAAGGTGAATGGTTTTCTTATCTCACAAAGATAAAATTTATTGTAACCGCTATAGAAAATGATTTAAATTTTAGTCCAGATATTATTGTAGTATATAATTATCCTGCTGTGGCACTTCTGAAATTAACAAAATATTGTAAGAAAAATAATATAAAAATTGTTGCTGATATAACTGAATGGTATTCGCCAGTAGGCAGTATATTTTTTAGGGCTGTTAAAGGCTTAGATTCTTATTTTAGAATGCATTATTTGCATAAAAAAATAGATGGGTTAATTGTGATTAGTAAATACTTAGAAAATTTTTACAAGAATATAAATTTAATTAGATTGCCGCCACTAGTTGATAAAAACAGTGTGAAATGGGATAATTTGGATGCTACAAACTCAAATTTATGTAATTTAATTTATGTTGGCTCTATATCTCATGAAGAAAAAGATAGATTAGATTTTATAATAAACTCTCTAATGAGAATTAAAGATCGGGTAAGAGAGTTTAAATTTATTATTATTGGAATAAGTAAATCTGACTATATTAAATTTTTTGAGAAACAATCTTTACCAGAAAACATTGATAAATTTGTTTCATTTTTAGGCAAAAAACCACATAAAGAGGTTTTAAAACATATAAAAAATTCTGATTATTCTATTTTTTTAAGAAGAAATAATCGGAAAAATACAGCTGGATTCCCTACTAAGTTTGTAGAATCTTTAGCTTGTGGAACTCCCGTTTTAACAAATGATTCAAGCGATATATCCGAATATTTATTGAATGGAGAAACAGGATTCTTTCTATCAATTTCTAATGATAAAGAGCTAGATTTAAGCTTGTCCAAAGCGTTAAGTAAAAGTAAAGATGATATATTAGAAATGAAAAATAAATCTTCTAATTTCAATAAATTTCATTACGAAATTTATAGAGATGAGTTTGTTCGATTTTTAACTAAGATATAAATAAGGTTCTAAAGCTATTCACCTGCTTAAAAAGCAATTAAGGATGTAAAAAGTGGATCAATTAAAATACTTGAAAAATCTAATTCTAAATCAACACTGTATTCTCACCCTACTCTATTTGAGTACATTAAAAATAGAATAAAAGGAATAAAATAACAATTAATTCTCAATATAAGAATAGTTTTTTCTTCTAATATATCATACGAAATTTCAAAAAGATATAATTTACCAAAAAGAAATTCTGGAAAATTTTAAATACATTTGCACCACAAATTATTAAACTACCTTTAAATCAATTTATTAACAGATATAAATTATTTATTATCTAAGACAATTTTAGTTATATGAAAGTCATTATCTCAGTTAATACAACTTGGAATATCTTTAATTTTAGAGTAGGTTTAATTAAAACTCTTCAATCACAAGGCTATCAAGTTTTTGCTCTATCACCTGCAGATGAATACGTTGAAAGATTAGAGGAGATTGGGGTTCAACATATTCCTATTAAACTAGATCAAAAAGGAGTTAATCCTTTTAAAGATTTAAATTTAATAAGACAATATTATACTATTTTTAAATCCATAAGACCCGATCTAATTCTATCATATACTGTTAAACCAAATATATATGGAAATCTTGCTGCAAGGAGATTAAAAATCCCAACTATAAATAATATTAGTGGATTGGGCACATTATTTATTAATAGCAATATAGCATCTTATGTTGGTAAACTGCTCTATAGAATAGGACTAGCATCAAGTAAACATGTATTCTTTCAAAACCAAGATGATAAAGATTTATTTATTCAATCAAAATTTACTTCAGATAAAAATAGCTCTTTAATTCCTGGATCTGGAGTAAACATCAAGCATTTTAAATCTAATAGAATTACCAATAAAGGAAAACGTTTTTTATTTTCAGGTCGTTTAATTGGTGATAAAGGAATTATTGAATATTTAGAAGCCGCAATTATAGTTTTAAAAAAATTTCCAGATGTAGAATTTCTTTTGGCCGGGGAATTGGGAGTTCATAACAAAACTGCAATATCAGTCGATATTTTTAATGGCTATATAGAAAAAAACTCTCAGTTGAAATATCTAGGAAAATCTGATAACATGCTGGAATTATTAAAAACTATTGATGTTATGGTGTTACCATCTTATAGAGAAGGGTTGTCTAAATCACTTTTAGAGGCTAATGCAATGAAAATACCCATTATCACTTCAGATGTCCCAGGTTGTAGAGATATTGTTACTCATGGATATAATGGATTTCTATGTAAAGTAAAGTCTGTAGATTCTTTATCCAGAAGTATAGAAGAAATAATAGAAATTTCTGAAGAAATGCGCCACGAAATGGGTTTAAATGGAAGATTGCATATTGAGCAGTTCTTCTCAGAAGAAACAGTAATTAACCATTATTTAAATCAGGTTAATAGATTGTTAAAGAACAGTTAGAAAGCAGGAATCTTAATAATGTAAAATATTTTAGTTAAATTTGATATCATTTTAGAAGTTTACTAATATGCCATTCGATCCAAAATCAGCAAAGAAAGCAGGTAAAATATCCAAAAGAGGACCTGCAAAAAAAGATAAACTTTCTATTAAAGAAAAGATGGAACTGCTCTATGAAAAAGTGCTGGATGATCTTTTGGTAAACCAAGAAAAACTCACCAAAACAGAACGGGGAAAAAGTCTTTGTTACCCTTTCTAACTATATCTTCCCAAAAACAAAATCAGTTAGAGATAAGTTTACTCTAAATCAACTTAAGGAAAGAGAGGATTTAGGTTTGTTTAATAACTCCCCTGACCCTACCAAATAACACTCGCTTTTTGCATAAATAAATCTGCCAACGCATCCTTATTCTGATGAGTACCAATATAAGTTAAAAACGTACTCTCTTTGGTGTGTCCAGTTATGTTCATCAAAAGGGGTGTTTCAATTTTCCCATAATAGTTAGTAGCAAAAGATCTCCTCATAATATGAGAGGTTACAAACTCATACTTTGGAGCTGATAGCACTTCCTTTCTTCTGGTTTTAGGATTATTTTTAAAACCCCGAACTACTTCATCAATTCCTGCAATTTTACAAATCATTTTTATTTCCTTATTAAAAGCTTCTTGAGAAAGTACTTTTGGAAATTCACTTTCTAAAAGATCAATCACTAGCGGATCTGCAACCCCAATAGTAACGGCCTTTTTTGTTTTTTGCTGGATAATATCGATATAGAGCCCATTGTTAGCTTTTCTAATATTACTAGCATTAAGACTTAATAAATCCGAAACTCTTTGTCCAATAGAAAGTCCAATCAGTAACCATTTGTAGCTATCCTCTAACTCACTTGGCATCCTCTCCAATCCTTTCAACACTTTTATTTCTGCTGGATTCAAAAAATGGATGATTCGATCTGAACTTTTCTGTTTAAATGATTCTATATAATTAGAATAAGGGTGAATCTCAAACCCACTCTTCTTGGCATCTCTTAAAATAATCTTTAATAATTTCAGCAATTGACCACAGTAATTATCGCTGTATTGTTTTTCTATTTTTAGAAATTGGGTGAATGACACAGCGGTATTTTTATATATTCCAGCCAGAAATAATTGCTGAGATTTCTCCAACTCATATTCTTTAGTGATCCTATAAAGCGATTTATATGTTCTAATAGTATTATGAGCTAATCCAACAGTACCAAATCCATTGACTCTTCTTGTGGCTGAATTTGCAATAAATTCGCTTAAATATTCCAAGAATAAGGTTGAATTTTCCATTTTTAAATGAGTATTATTGACCTGTATTTGAGGTCTTTTATAAAAATTAACGTGCATATAATATATGTTATTTAAATTATTTAACATGAATATAACGTTTGATTTTTAAACTTATAACAATTTAAGTCTAAAATTATAACAAACTATTCTATATAAATATACGTTATTTTATTCAAATGACAAAATTAATTTACTTATTTTTAATAAGTTAAGTCAATTTATTTTTAAAGACTACGGACTGTAGTCGCATTTTATTTAATAATATTTTTAGTCTAACTTAATTTAAACTCTTCTTTTGACTAAATAATATAGATTAATATTCTTATTGTAATTATTAGTGTTCTTGATTGTAGAATTATAATGCGAATCCGTTTTGAATTATTTCAAGCAGTAAATCAAAATTTTCTTATTTGAAATTTATTATTCGGACAACTCACCATCTTTTATATTGTTAAATCGTATATTCGCAACTTAAAATTTAAAAAAAATATGAGAAAGTCATTCTTTATTATCGTTAGTTTTTTAATGATAAGCTCCTGCACAACAAAAAGAAATATAACATACCTAAATGGAGTAGAGAAATACATTAATACTGATATAAGCAATCAAAAATTACCATATACAATTCAGGAAGATGATGTGTTACAAATAGAAATCCGTAGTACGGTGCCAGAAGCCGCAATTGTCTATAATAGAATATCTAATCAAACAAATATATCAACTAATCTTAATTTATTGCAACTTGAAGGATATCCTGTTTCGTCTGCTTACACCATTAATTTTCCTGTATTA
>Ga0206130_10003593_pt1 | contig 20035 bp, 18 predicted proteins | sample Helgoland_Spring_9_FD_148637 | JGI IMG/M metagenome (GOLD analysis project Ga0206130, IMG submission 148637) | Pelagic subsurface seawater microbial communities from Kabeltonne, Helgoland, North Sea - Helgoland_Spring_Bloom_20160512_1 | ecosystem: Environmental > Aquatic > Marine > Epipelagic ... | reverse complement strand
ATTCCAAGTTTTAATAAGGAGGATCTCCTTGTAATAGGTGACACTGCAGGCTCTGATATTTTGGGAGCATACAATGCAAATATTCCATCTTGTTGGTTTAATCCAAATCAAAAAGAATGGTCATCTGATAAATTTGAACCGACTCATACAATTAGTCAACTTCCTGAACTTTTGGAATTGATTTAGAAATTCCTATCCTTTTTATAACTTTGAGTCTAATTTTAGAAATAATAAAATAGAACAATAATGGCAAATGCATTTTTTAAGGTTCCAGCACCTAAGAATGAGCCCATACTGGCTTATGCTTCAGGTTCTAAGGAGCGCGCATTGTTGGATGCAACTATAAAGGAAATGAAATCCACTACAGTGGACATTCCGATGACTATTGGAGGCAAAAAGATTTTTACTGAAAATAAAAAATCCATTCATCCTCCACATGAAATCAAGCATACACTAGGGCATTACTCGCAAGGTACTGCTAATCATGTAGCTCAAGCTATTGATGCAGCGCTAACTGCAAAATCTGCTTGGGAAGATATGGCTTGGCACGATAGAGCTGCTATCTTTCTAAAGGTTGCAGATTTAATATCAGGTCCTTATCGACAAAAAATTGCAGCTGCGACTATGCTTGGTCAAGGTAAAAATATCTTTCAAGCTGAGATAGATTCTGTAGCTGAGCTTGTAGATTTCATGCGTTTTAATGTTCAGTATATGACCCAGTTATATAAAGAACAGCCAGATAGTTCAGATCTTATTTGGAACAGGATGGAGCACCGTCCATTAGAGGGTTTCATATTTGCATTGACTCCATTCAACTTCACAGCTATTGCAGCAAACCTTTGTGCTGCGCCGGCAATGTTGGGTAATGTAATTGTTTGGAAACCATCTGACGATCAGATATACTCTGCAGGTTTATTGATGGAGATTTTTGAGCGTGCAGGTTTGCCAAAAGGTGTAATTAATCTTGTGTTTACAGATGGACCTGAGGCTGGTGAGGTGATATTTAAACATAAAGACTTTGCAGGTCTACACTTTACGGGTAGTACAGGTGTGTTTAAGACCTTGTGGAGAACTATTGGTGAAAATATTGACCTGTACAGATCATATCCAAGGATAGTAGGGGAGACTGGTGGTAAAGATTTTGTCGTAGCACACAAATCTGCTGATCCAAAAGAGGTAGCTACTGCTTTAGTAAGAGGATCTTTTGAATTTTCTGGTCAAAAATGTTCTGCTGCATCTAGAGCATATGTACCTGCAGGTATGTGGGAGACTGTAAAAGGATATATGGAGAAAGATCTTGCTGATATAAAGACAGGAACTCCAGAAGATTATACAAATTATGTCAATGCTGTAATCAACGAGCGTTCATTCGATAAGATTGCTACTTACATTGATAATGCGAAGTCAGATGCTGATTCCGAAGTAATTATGGGTGGATCTTATAGCAAGGAGGAAGGTTACTTTGTAGAACCAACTGTTATCCTTGCGAAGACCTCAGATTACACAACAATGTGTGAGGAGATTTTTGGACCTGTGCTAACTATACATGTCTATGCAGATGATGCTTTTGAGGAAATCCTTGAGATAGCAGATAATACATCGCCATATGCACTTACTGGTTCAATATTCGCTATAGAGCGTGAAGCTATAAATGTTGCGGTTAAGGCTTTGAGGCATTCTGCAGGTAATTTCTATATCAATGATAAGCCTACAGGAGCTGTAGTTGGACAGCAACCATTTGGTGGCGCTAGAGGTTCTGGTACGAATGATAAAGCGGGTTCAATTCTTAATTTGTTACGTTGGGTTTCACCTAGAACGATCAAAGAAACTTTTGTTCCAGCAACTGAATATAATTATCCTTCTTTTGAGAAATAAATTAAAGGGCACCAGGCTTAAGAGTCTGGTGTTTTTTATTTAACCTGTATTACTAACCCTAACCCAGGCATTGAGTAATGCTCTTGAATACTAGGAGATACTTTTAAGGATAGGTCTTTGCTAACGTCAAAAGACTGTAAGTGGGCATCCACAAATGCTTCTAGAGCAAAAAGACCATAGATGGCAATAGTACCCACATAGCTTAGCGTTCTTCTCTTTTCGTATTTATCTCTTTGAATCTTTAAAGCTGCAGAAGAAAGATTGGCTTCTACAAGTGGGCTTTCAAATGTTGCACTTCCTTCCGAAATACTTCTTTTGTAAGCATTTCGATATGCTACATATTTTGAAGAACTATCTTCTAATAAATAAACCATGCCGCCTAAGCCCGCATATATTATTGGCGCTTTCCAATATTTTCTATTATAGATCTGGCCAGTGCCTGGTAATGCAAATGAAAGAAATAAGGAAGCTTTAGGATTTGGATATCCATTCTTGTAAGCATAGAATTCTTTGGTAAAGAATGTTGGTAATTGCAGGTCTCTCGCTTTTTTTACTTGCAAGCTTGTATCTGCGTTAATTGTTTGATTAGAATCCAAAGAATCCGTTGAGATCTGCTGTCCTTGCAGTTTGCTCTGGTCCAAAGAAGTATTTTGACCGAAAGAGACTACAGCAAAACTATAGCCTATTAAAAACAGCAGAATCTTTTTCATTAATTGTGTGCTTTAATCAGATATTATCCTCGAAAAGGTCTAACAACCTGTTTAACTCATTATCAGAGGTAAAGTTAATAACGATTTGTCCTTTTCCTTTGTTTTTTAACTTTAGATTCACTTTTGATTCTAATGCAGAGGATATTCTATCTTGAACCGCTAGATATTCATGCGGTAATTTATCTTTTGCTGGTCCTGATGTACGCTTTTGATCAGGTTTATTCAAAGCTCTAACGAAATCTTCGGTCATTCGTACAGACATCTGCTTTTTGATGACTTCATTGTAAACACTAATCTGCAAGGCATAGTCCTGTATAGAATTTAATGCTTTTGCATGTCCCATACTTATTTTCTTTTCCTTCAAGCCTTGTTGTATTTGGGGAGGAAGCTTAAGTAAGCCAAGGAAGTTTGTTACTGTACTTCTCTTTTTACCGATACGGCCTGACAAACCTTCATGGGTTAATTGACATTCATCAATCAGCCTCTGATAAGTAATAGATATTTCTATTGGGTTAAGGTCTTGACGTTGGATATTCTCAATCAGAGCAAGCTCCAGCATTTCCTGGTCATTTGCTGCTGCTCGAATATATGCTGGAATTCCTTTGAGATTGGCTATTTGAGAAGCCCTTAATCTTCGTTCACCAGAGATCAATTGATAATCATCCCCACCCATAGACCGAACGGTAATTGGTTGTATAAGGCCATGAAGCCTTATGGATGATGCAAGCTCTTCTAGAGCCTCCTCATCAAACTCCTGGCGAGGTTGAAAAGGGTTGATTCTGATCTTATCCAATGGCAGCATAGCCACAGTGTTTGTCAATTCTTTTAGGGCTGATTCTTTTTGTTGCTGATCACCAACCTCTATATCCGACAATAAGGCTCTAATGCCTAATCCAAGTTCACTTTTCTTTACTTTTTTAGCCATGTAATACTAACTAGTTGAAGCTATTTATTCGTAACAATCCCAGACTTATTTAGATTGGGATTAATATCTTTTAGGGAATAACAAAAATAGGGGTCTTTAACGTTCAATAATTAAAAAAATGTATTAAGCATTAACCTCTATGGAGTCATTATTCTTAATAAGAAATTCATTTGCAAGATTGATAAAGTTTCGGGCACCCTTACTCACAGCATCATACATAATGACCGGTTGATGCATATTCGGAGCTTCCCCAATTTTTGAGTTTCTGTGAATGATTGTATCAAAGACTTTCTCCGCGTAGTGTGATTTTACTTCTTGAACTACAACATTGGCAAGCCTTAATCTTTTGTCATACATAGACAATAAAATTCCTTCAATCTCTAATTTTGGATTCAGTTGCTTTTTAACAAGGTTAACTGTGTTTTGGAGCTTACTAAGACCTTCCAATGAAAAAATTTCACACTGAACCGGTATAATGATTGAATCTGCAGCCGTGAGCGCATTTATTGTGATAATACCGAGTGATGGTAGACAATCGATAAAAATGTAATCATAATCATCTTTAAATGTATCTACGATATCTTTCAGTATATATTCTCTTCTCATTTTTTGCACCAACTCAATTTCGGCGCCTACTAAATCAATATGAGATGGCAAAACAAACAGATTAGGGGTTGATGTTTCTATGATAGCATCCTTAGGATTTTCTAAGTTTCCAATAAGACAATCATATATACTTACATCATATTGGTTTGGTGCAACTCCAACTCCCGAAGTTGAATTTGCTTGAGGGTCAATATCTATTAATAGTACCTTTTTATCTAACACAGCCAAGCTTGCAGCAATATTGATTGCAGTAGTTGTTTTTCCTACTCCTCCTTTCTGATTAGCAATTGTTACTATTTTACCCATTATTTCAGTTGTTATGTTGCTTATTGGTGTTTGCCTATATCAATTTAATAAAATTACCACTCAATTTTGTTCCCAATGGACGGCAAATGTAATGTTTTTCCTTTTTGTTCAAAAAGATTTATCACTTCCTGCTTATTCTTTAGTTCAATTGGTCCAAAGGTGTCAAAGTGACATCCGAGGATACGGTCAGAGCCTACAAATTCTGCTGCAAGCAATGCTTCCTCCTGTCCCATGGTGAAATTATCTCCAATTGGTAAGATGGCTAAATCCACTTTTGGGCAAAGCATAGGAATTAATTTCATATCCATGGTCAGAGCAGTATCCCCTGCAAAATATACACAACCCTCATCATTCCACAATACAAATCCTCCTGGGTTGCCGCCATAAGTTCCATCTGGGAATACACTAGAATGAACAGCATTTACATATTTTAATGTCCCAAAATCAAATTCAGCTTTCCCTCCATGGTTTAATGGATGCCCCTCGAAGCCTTTCGCATTGTAATAAGAGAATATTTCATAATTTGATATAATCTTTGCTCCAGATTCTTTTGCAATTGATTCAACATCAAGGACATGATCTTGGTGTGCATGTGATATTAAAATATAGTCTGGAGAAAGTTCATTTATATCAATATGGCTAGCTAAAGGATTGCCCGAAATGAAAGGGTCAAACAAAAGTGATTTACCTTTTGTTTCAATCAGAATACAAGAATGACCAAGGTATGTTGTTTTCATTTATTGAGTATTATTGTTCACTTCCAATATACGAGATATATGTGTAAGCAATTTAGGAATAAGTCTTTTTTTCTAATACAATTTAGACGTACCTTTGCCGCAAATTTAAAATGATGATTACTTTAATATCTGGCACCAATAGAGCCCTAGCAAAGACAGATGCCCTAACAGGCTATATTTCAAATCTTTTAGAAGATCGTGGGATACCTTGTCAAGTTTTGTACTTAAAGGATCTTAAGGCTGATTTTCTGAATTCTATAATGTACAACTCAGCTAATCAATCTGATCAACTAAGGGAGCTACAGGATACTTATGTTCGAGACGCAACTAAGTTTGTTGTATTGAGTCCCGAATACAACGGGAGCTTTCCAGGTATATTAAAGTTATTCATCGATGCTATATCTGTTAGAGATTACGCTTTAAATTTTCAAGAGAAAAAAATTGCCTTAATTGGGCTTAGTTCAGGTTGGGCTGGCAATTTCAGAGGCATGGATCATTTAGCTGAAATATTCGCTCACCAAGGTGGATTATGTATGCCAAAGAAAATGGCGATACCGAATATAGACAAGAATTTTGATGGAAAGGTCTTTATTAATGCAAACTTAGAGAAGCGTCTTGTCGATTTTGTACAGGCATTTATAGAATTTTAACTAATACTTAATCTATGCTATCAGAAAGCATTGAAAAAGTTAAACATTAAGCGTTACATTTGCAGTAATTTATGGAAAAGGTAATATTTAATGATTTAGGGTTGATTACTTACCAGAAAGCCTGGGATTTTCAAACCAATCTACATAAGGATCTTGTAGATCGTAAAAGAAGGAATAGAGCTACTGAGGAGGAGGCTTCAGAGGAGAGGAGACACCATCTTCTGTTTTGCGAACATCCTCATGTATATACACTTGGTAAAAGTGGTAGTTTGGATCATTTGCTTTTAGACGAAGAAGGTCTAAAGGAGAAAGAAGCAACTTTCTTTAAAATAAACCGAGGAGGCGATATCACATACCATGGTCCTGGTCAAATAGTAGGATATCCAATTTTTGATCTAGAGGGTTTTTTTACAGATGTACATAAGTACGTTCGTTTCTTAGAGGAAGCAGTTATCCGAGTTCTTGCTCAGTATGGTATTAAAGGTGTTCGGGAAGCAGGATACACTGGTGTTTGGCTGGAAAAAGATGAACGTGCTGGGCTTCGCAAGATTTGTGCCATAGGGGTGCATCTTAGTCGTTGGGTCAGTATGCATGGATTTGCATTCAATGTTAATACTGATCTTGATTATTTTAATAATATCGTACCCTGTGGAATTGCTGAGGATAATAGGGCGGTAACAACACTTTCTAAGGAACTGGGTTATGACCTAGATCTAGAAGAAGTAAAAGATAGACTTAAACAAACCTTCAAAGACCTCTTTGTTTTTGAATGGGATACACAATAAATCATAACAGAATGAAAGCAGATATCGAAGATTTAGTAGGGAATCACGTATCAGTTTATATAGTTCGTACAGATAATAAGGACGAGCAAGGACTAGATGTTTGGGAGGCCATGTTGTACAACGATAGTGAATTCAAACTTGAAAACATTCTTGTCAATACAAAGGGCTATGGAAAGATAGATAGTAGAGAGGTAAGTACTGCTACAATGCGTTACTTTAAAGACGACCTAAGTCCTAAGTCTTCCTTTAAGATTGAGCCAATTACTTCTGAGGTTCTAAAGATTAATAATGAATTTTGGATTACTTATTCTTTAGATTCAAAACTATATGAAAAAAAGCTTGTATTCAATTCACTAGATAAGTCCATTGAAAGTATTGCAGAATTAGGAGAGGAAGGTTATAAGGTTGCATAAACTAATATAGAGTGATGAAAGAGAAAAAAGTTAGTGATTCAGAAACAATAATGACTCAATTAGTCATGCCCAACGATACAAATCCATTAGGGAATCTTATGGGTGGTAACCTTATGAAATGGATGGATGTCGCGGGAGGTATTTGTGCTGCCAGACATAGTCGTGCTCATGTAGTAACTGCTTCTGTAGATCATATTTCCTTTTCAAAGCCTATTCATTTAGGGGATACAGTGACTGTAAAGGCAATGGTAACAAGAGCTTTTACTACCTCTGTTGAGGTTTTTATTGAAGTATTTGCATCTGATATAAAAGGCGATAATTGGCGAAAAGCGAATCATGCTTATTTCCTTTTTGTAGCATTGGATGATGAGATGAAGCCTAAAAAAGTAGATCCAGTAATGCCACTCACGACAGAAGAGACAAACAGATATGAAGCAGCTATGCGAAGAAGAGACCTTAGGTTGATTCTAAGTGGTAGAATGCAACCCAAGGACTCTGTTGGCTTAGTTAAATTATTTACAAAGGATTAACTTAAACCTTTAAAACTTCCTTCCAGATCGATCTATGAAATTACTGCCAGCTTGTTGAGTACCCATGATAAGTATATCTTGAATATTTACATGTGCAGGTCTGTTGGCAATAAAGTAAATCGTTTCGGCTACATCGGATGATTTTAGCGGGTTGAAATCATTGTATATCTTAGCTTTTTCATCATCTTGATCAAATCGAACCTTCGCGAATTCAGTCTCTTCAACATGAGCAGGGCTTACTTGACTTACCCGTATTCCATATTCATAAAGATCTAATCGCATTGATTTTGTCAATGCATCTACTGCAAATTTAGTTGCACAATACACATTACCCTTAGGGTATGTTTCTTTTCCTGCTGTCGAGCATACATTAATAATATGGCCTGAATTCCTATTTACCATCTGTTTGCTCACTAATTTACTCATGTAGAGTAAGCCCTTGATATTTGTGTCGATCATTGTTTCCCAATGCTCTACATTTCCTTCATGAATAGGTGCAAGTCCTCTGGCTAGTCCAGCATTATTGATCAGAATATCAATTTGACTCCATGCATCATCTAACATATCTATATTAGATTTCACTGCATCAAAGGAGCGAATATCAAAACATAAAACTTTAGTTTGAATTCCAAATTTTCGCTCAAGATCTGTTCGTATTTCATCTAAACGATCTTGTCTTCTTCCTGTAAGAATTAAATTATATCCATTTGACCCAAACTCATAGGCAGTTGCTTTTCCAATCCCTGAAGTAGCACCCGTTATTAGAACAATTCCTTTTTCTTTGGTAGAGTTGTCTTTTGTCGTCTCCTGCTTCTCTATGGCGTAAGGACTTTCAGGCGATTCACCTGATGAGTATCCAAAAGCCTCGTTATTGCCAGGAGTTTGAAGTTCCTCATTGTTTTCTATAGCAGCTGTATAGTATTTGAGCGCTTTTTCCTGATCGCCTTTTTTATGATAATATAGGGCTAGATCATAATTAGCAAACAAATGCCCCGGCGCTCTTTTTAAAACTTTAAGCAGTATTTTTTTCCCTTTTTGAAATTCATTAAAAGATTCTATCAAGAGTAATGAATATCTATAAAGAGCGTCGGTATTTGTATTATCGAACTTAATAGATCGTTTAAGTAATTTTAAGGAACGGGTCTCACTATTTGGCACATGCTCTAGTAATAATACAGCTAGTTCATAATATACTTCTTCAAATTCTGGATCTAGGCCTAGAACTTTTTCAAAACGAGCAATTGCTTCTTGAGCTCTTCCTCGATCTAATTCTAATAAGCCAATTTTATAGACAAGTTGCTCATTATAACTATCCTCTTCCAAAGCTTGCAAGGCGAAGGCATAGGCTTCGTCTAGTTCATTAACTTCAAGTAGGAAATCAATCCATTTTATAACTGCATAACCTGATTGAGTTTTCTTTACACCTTCTTCAATAAGTTTAAATGCTTGGTCCCTGTCACTGGATTTAAAGAGTTCAATAGCTTTATTGAGATACTCTGCTTCAAATTTTGCATTTTCTTTATCTATAAAATTTTTCAATAGATCATCTGCATCGAATTCTTCATCCTCTTCGATCTCATCCTCTTGTACAAGATCTTGATTAGCTGTATGCCTTTGATCTATAAGCAAGGAATCTTGAGTCGACTCTTCTTCTGATAGTGGTTCATCATCGAAAATTTTACTTAGGTGTTTGGAATCATCTGAATGAATGGTACTTTTCGAATCGATATAATCAGAATCATTCTGCTCCTCTTCTGCATGGTGATCTATATTAGAAGATTCAAGTGAATCACCTTGATGCAAGTTTTGTTGAACATTTTCTTTTTGTTCAGGATTGGCATTTAGGAGATTCATGCCCGGTATAGCACTTATGTCAACAAGTTCTTCAACAAGTTCTTTTTGCTCTATTTTAGTGCTTGGGATAGTTTCATCAGAATGGTTTAGTAGCAAGCCTTCAGCAAGAATGGCTTTGTACTGTCCACTTTCAAGACCTTCTTTTAATTGACTTTGGGCGTACTGATTATTTATAAGATTAAATATTGCGCCATAACTTGAGGCTCTAAGATCTTCAAGGTAAGTTGCTTTATGAACTTTAAACAACCTAAGTATCTCTCCCATTTCTGAAGAGATGGGTCTTATGATATTCAATTCTTCTGCTAATAATTGATTCTCTGCAACACTTAGGTTTTCCTTTCTGAGGGATTTTCTGACATCCAAGTATTTTTCTTGCCAGTAATTCATGAATTTGATCATGTCACCGATCTTTTCTATCCGAGTAGGAGATTTTTCTACCTTGCCATCTATGATACTTAGATCTGGGCATACTACAGGAAGTAAATGACCGCCTTCTATAAGTTCTTTGCAAGAGTCGAAAGCATTATAAACGGAGTTTACATCTTTGAGAAATGAAGTAGAAATAAGAATTATAGATTTTGAGCTAGATTGATTTAATCGGTCAAATAAAAATTCGCCTCCAGGAAGGTTTGAGGGAATTAGATTTACGATAATACCTACCTGCTCAAGAGTTTGTTTTATCTCTTGAGCAATAAAGCTTTCTGATTCGTTGAATCCTATGGTAAGATTATTCATTTTATTTTATTGTAGTGTTTTGATGTATGTTTTCTGGTTTTTTTTGGGGATCCTACTTTGCTAGGAACTGTTTCATATAGTTCTCAAATTCTTCTACAAATAAAGGGTAATCTGATGTAGCAGGACCATTGAATCCAGTGTGTATTTTTTGTACTTTATTTTCCTCATCCAGAAAAATCATAGTAGGGTAAGCTATTATACTATTTAACATAGGCAAAGCCTTGGCAGCCTCTTTCTTTTTTGAATTCCCGGCATATAGGACAGGGTAGGGGATGTCCATTGTTTTTATGTATCTCTCAATAATTTCCAGACTTTTTCCTTTTTCATAATATTCAAAAGCAAGGCCTACAACTTCTAATTTTTCTGAGGGATTATTTTTGATATAATCTCTTAGGAATATAGTTTCATCTTTACAATTTGGACACCAAGTTCCTAAGATCTGTATGATTTTCTTTTTGCCTACAAATTGAGGATCAGAAAGACTTACCGGTTTGCCATCTATATTTGAAAAGCTAAAATCCATACTTTCATATTCTGGCAAAAGGTAGGTCATACTGTCCATATCCTTCAATTGCACTGAATTATCTCTTTTCGCTTCCCAGATTGTCTGCCAAGTTTTTCCAGATCTAAATATGCCTTGTATAGTAGAGTCAGGCTGTATTCTGCCTTCAAAAAGGAAAGCATGGCTACCGTCAAAAGTTGATAAATAAATCTTTTTTTCTTGAACAGTTCCTTCAAGGAATCTATAATCGCCTGTCTCTGTTTTGAAAGTTGCACTTAATTGGTTTCCGGATTGTTTAAACTCTCCAATACCAGGATATGAATTATCTCCTTCTCCAAATATCGTTGACCAATTCCCTGTGAGATCCATGAAAGGCTCTTTCTCTAATTCCGTGAATCGATAACCTTTTCCATATTTTGCAATAAATGGAATACTATAATCCTCTTTATAAGACACATGCCATTTTCCTTGAATTACACCTTCTTTGAACTTGGCTCTAATGTATGTGTCATATTCAGGAAAGTCAATTCGGATAGTATCATCGAGTGTAGCGCGTTCTCTACCATAACTTATATTATCTACTCGAATCTTTTCTTTACCATTCTGAATTTCGATATAAAAGGTGCTGTCAGATTCATAGACAACGTCAAATGTAAAAGGTAATTCTCCTGCTGTAACTTCCTTAAATGAAAGATTATTAGGATCGGCTAGGGGTTTTCCTTGCTTATCAAGTTGTTGTACAGGTGGATCAAGTCTAAGATAAGCGCGCCATTTTCCAGGAGGCAAAATAGTGTATTCATTATCAAAACTTACACAAGATGTAGCAGATAATATGAATAAGGCGCAGATTAAATAATTAATTTTTTTCAATATACTCATGAAGTATTTTTTTTAGTTTGTAGCAGTATTCTCCTTATTATAATGGTCGTCCCAGTCCTTAACTTTAGGATCTCCGAGTTGTCCTGTACTTTTTGCAACTATCATAGATACAGCGGCATCTCCTGTAACATTCACAACAGTTCTGCACATATCCAATGGTCTATCTACTGCAAAAATTAAAGCAATTCCTGCTTCTGGAATTCCTGCTTGGCCAAGAACAATAACAAGCATAATGATACCTGCAGAGGGAACTGCTGCTGCCCCTATAGAAGCTAGTGTGGCAGTTAAGATGATTCCGAGCTGAGCTCCAATACTTAGGTCTATATCAAAAGCTTGGGCAATAAAAATAGCAGCTACAGCTTGATAGCAACTTGTTCCATCCATATTAACAGTAGCACCTATTGGAAGGATGAATGAAGCAGCCTCTTTTTTAACACCAAGATGTTCTTCAACACGTTCCATTGTGACTGGTAAAGTAGCCGCTGAAGAAGATGTTGTAAATGCAACAAGTTGAGCAGGACCAATTCCCGAGAAAAAGAAACCATATTTTTTACCAGTGAAAATATAAACCAAAAGTGGATATACACCGAAGATCATGATTGCTAATCCAAGCAATAAGGTCAAAGAGTACATGCCTAGACCTGCAAAGATGCCTGGATCAGGATTTTCAGCTACTAATGAAGCCATGAGTGCAAATACACCCAATGGAGAATAGATCATAATTAGATCTATAATTTTGAGAACAACTTCATTGAGGTTATCAAAAAAGTCTTTTACTGTTTTAGTTTTTTCTGGGGCTGAAAGTATAATACCTATTCCAAACAGTATAGCGAAAAAGATTACTTGCAGCATGTTTTTGTTCTCAGAAGCCGCTTCAAATATATTCGAAGGTACAAGATCAATTAAGGCTTGTAAAGGTCCCGTTTCTTTTTGCGATAAAGCTACTTCGATTTTACCTTGAGCAGCCTCTTGATACTGTAAGGAGAGTGATTCCCGGATTTCGAGAGGAATAAACTCACCAGGCTTAATTAAATTCACCAATACCATACCAATTATTACAGCTACAACAGTAGTTGCTATGTATGTTATCAGAGTTCTGCCACCAAGCTTGGACAACTTAGATATATCTTTCATATCTGATATTGCCTTCACAAGTGAGGCTACGATAAGTGGTACCGCTATAAGTTTAAGGCCATTAATGAAAATTGTTCCAAATGGCTTAATATAATCAATCACAATTCTTTTTAGTGTATTGGATTCACTGCCTGTTCGATTATCAATTATTACAGCTACAAACCCTATGATAATACCAAGGATCATACCTATAATAATTTTCCAGTGTAACGCTAGTTTTTTCATACTATTGAATCTTTTACTCATTTAGAGTTTTCTTAGGTGTTTTAATTAAATGTATAGCCATTCAAAAAGTCACGAATGATCATGCGCTTTTTGCCTTGAATTTGTAAATCTGTTATGTCTAAATAACCATCCTGTGCCCAAAGGTGAAGATAGGATTTTCCATCAGTCTCAAAATCTGAAATTCCATCAGCTCTTTCCTTTAAGATCTTTGTACAGGCATAAATCTTCAACATTTTACTGTCCAATGTGGTCCATGCAGTAGGGAAGGGGCTTAAACCTCGAACAAAATCATAGACTTTATTGATAGATTGGTTCAAATTTATTTCACAAGTTTCCTTAAATATTTTTGGAGCTTCAGAGACTAAGGAATCATCTTGAGGAATTGAAGAAACTGTTTCATTTTCGATCGCTTCAACGGTTTCAAGAATAAGGTCGGCTCCTAAATGCATCATCTTGTCATGAACAATGCCTGCTGTATCATCTGCACCAATGGGTAAGTTTTTTTGACTGATGATATCACCAGTATCTATAGCGTGCTGTAAAAAGAATGTCGTAACTCCCGTTACTTGTTCGCCATTCATAACTGCCCAGTTGATAGGAGCTGCTCCTCTGTATTGAGGAAGCAAGGAGCCATGAAGGTTAAAAGTCCCTCTATTTGGCATTGCCCAAACAACTTCAGGTAACATCCTAAATGCCACAACGACCTGAAGGTCAGCATTTAGATCTTTTAATTCTTTAATAAATTCTGGTGCTTTAAGATTTTTGGGTTGAAGAACATTCAAGCCATGCTCTAAAGCATATTTTTTTACAGAAGATTGGATTAATTTTTTTCCTCCTCGGCCTCCAAATTTGTCAGTAGCAGTAATGACACCTACAATATTTTTTTTTGCTTTTATTAGTTTGTCCAATGCTGCTACAGCAAAGTCGGGCGTACCCATAAACACTATTCTCATCTTGATTTTACATTTGTGCTTAAAATAATCAGATTTTACTAATTATTAGTTTTTTTAAGTTATATTCTATTTAAATCAATTAATTTGATGAAATGCCATTTTCGTTTTGGTATTTTTACGCTACAATTATATTATACCTTGGAAAGAAACTTCAGTCTTAGTTATCGCTCAGATACACCAGAATTAAAAGGCCTTATTTGGGATTGCCCATCACCAAAGGCAGTACTTATAATAGTACATGGTATGGGAGAACATATTGGTCGTTATGAGCATGTTGCAAATCATTTTAACAATAGGTCCATAGCTGTTTTTGGAACAGATCTTACTGGTTTTGGAATGGCACACGGGAAGAAGGGGCACGGAGTTAGTCTATCAGAAATGAAGCAAATAGTTCGAGCAAAAGTAGATTATGCTGCTGAACATTATCCAGAGATTCCAATTATAATTTTTGGTCAAAGTATGGGAGCAAACATAGCACTCAATTATCAACTATCAGAAAATGATTCGCGAATAACTGGGTACATAGCAGCGAGTCCTTGGATTCAAACGGGAACACCTTTAAGTCCTATTCTTATTTTTGCTGCAAGCATACTTTCAAAAATTGCCCCTAAAGTGACCAAAAGTAATGATTTAGTAGTAGAAGGGATTTCTGATATAGAATTAGAGGTTAAAAAGTATACTTCTGATCCTTTAGTTCATGATCGTGTTTCCTTTGGCTTTGGTTATGATATGTTTCTCGGAGCAGAACTTTTGGATGCTTATAATGAAGGTAGTCTTAAAGTTAATACACTCATTAGCCATTCGAAAGATGATATTCTTACTTCAGCGAAAGCTTCTAAGGCATTTGCAAAGAGAAATCCTGCTAAATTAAAATATTTGGACTGGGAAAAACTAGGTCATGAGTTGCACAACAGTAGTAAAAAGGAAGAAATTTTAAATACATATACGAGTTGGGTGGAAAATCACCTTTAGATGATTTAGACCAACAAAATAATATTAACCTAATATATAAAAAATGATTGCTAGAGATTTTATCCTAAACCTCCCTAGTAGAATTAATCCTGCAGCATTGACTGATCTTGCTTCTACTTTTCACTTTGATATTAGTGGTCCAAATGGTGGCCACTTTACGGTCGTAGTGGGTAGTGGAGAAGTCAATGTAGAAACGGGTTTGATTGGAGACCCTAAATGTATTGTTACTGTTAGCGATACAAACTTAGAATCATTGCTAAGCGGTAAATTAAACCCAATGATGGCAATGATGATGGGCAAAATTAAAGTTTCAAACACCAGCGAGATGATGAAGTATGCTAAAATATTTGGTTTACTCTAAGCATTCAAATTCTCTTTATTGATTCTATGATGTACAGTGGGCGCTTTTTAATTTCTTGATATATATTAGATAAGTAAACACTAATTATATAAAGATTTAAGCATGTTATAGCAAAGAAAGTAGAACTTAATACTACTAAAAATGCCCATCCTGGTACAGCTTCATGGTATGCTCCAAAAATATCATAGTTTGTTAATTTGACAAGGAGCGTATTACTGATTACAACAAATAAAATACCAAGAGATAAAATAAAGATCCAAAGCATTAAACTTCTCAAAAATGTAGAAAAAGATGTTATCGCAAGAAGCGATGTTCGGAATTGTTCTCCGAGTGTCCTGTCTGTATGACTAACGGACTTTTCTACATTTATATAGGAGGAGTTATACCCAACTACTGCATATAAGGCTTTCATGAATCGTACATTTTCTCTAAGACGAAGTAATGAATTTAGCGCTCGCCTAGAAATCAGCCTAGTATTATGTGCATGCGCATCCAGTTTAAGGTCTGAGTACCTTGCTAAAATTCTAATAAATGATTTGTAGAGAAGATTGGAAAAGAAACCAAGCTTTTTCCGGTTTCCTCTCAAATAGACTATGTCATTACCCGCCTGCGTTTGCTCATATAGAGATCCAATAAGATTTAAATCTTCAAAAAATTCGTGCTCTAAGAGTAAAGTATAATCACCATTCGATCGATCAAATCCTGCAAGTACCGCGTTGTTAAAATGGGTTTGTTGAGAAAGGTTAAGTATGAAGGTGTTTTGACGAATGTCAGCATCTAATTCCTCAAATTTTTCATCCGATATAGGCTTGCCAAGGTTGTTTACCAAAATAAATTCAAAATCCTTGAATGTCTGTTTAACATAATCATGAAGTCGGGGGAGTTCAAGGCTTAATTGATTTGCAAATCTTTCATTATCAATGATTAAAATAACACTTAGGAATGTTTTTGCAGGATTAGCCATCATAGAAAACTTCAGTTACTGAATGATATGGTTGTTAAATGAAAAGGTATTGCAAATAAAAATATAAGCAAATATATGGATTATTCTTATCACCTTATTATATTGATTGTTTAGTATACACCTGTATTTGTTATTTCAATTGCAGAATTCATACAATCTACAATTTTATAACCCAATATGTCTAAGCCTTTCCCAATATACCTGCAACACGATCTTAGGGATTGCGGAATTGCATGCCTAAGAATGGTTTGTAAGCATCATGGAATGTCTTATTCCGCGCAACACTTGAGAAGCATACTGATTCCTAGTGGAGATGGAATAACTTTATTTGAACTTGGGGAAGGAGCTGAAAAACTAGGTTTACGAAGTTTTGCTGCTCGGGTTAGTTTAACTCAACTTAGTGAAACAGTACCATTGCCTTGCATAGTGTATTGGGAAGAGAATCATTATGTAGTTGTCTATAAAGTAAGTAAAAAACATGTTTGGATTGGAGATCCTGCTGAAGGATTGCGAAAATTGTCTATTCAAAAGTTTTCAGAAAGCTTTCATTGTGTAGAAGAAGATGGACAGAAATTAGGTGTTACACTGATTATGGAGCCAGTTGAAGATACAAAGGACTCTTCTGGCAAGAGCGATAAGTCAAATATAGGCAAGCAATATATCAAGCGATATCTGAAGCAGAATAAAATGTTGTTATTTCAGCTTATATTTGGGCTCTGCTTTTCGGTAATTCTCCAAGTCGTTTTTCCATTTCTAATCATGGGTATTGTAGATGAAGGGGTGAGTAGTCAGGATTATTCATTCATTAAGCTGGTTGCAATAGCATGGTTGATCCTTTATTTAAGCCAGGTTCTTATTGAACATTTAAGGCAAAAAATATTCCTTCAAATCGGTGCACGAACCAACCTTAGTCTGGTCAGTGATTATCTAATCCGACTATTTAAAATGCCGATCGACTTCTTCTCTGGCAGACATACTGCTGATATTACAAGACGATTGTATGATGGTGAGCGTGTAGAGCGCATGCTAACAACCTCATTTTTACCAGGTACTTTTGCAATAATTGGAATATTGCTTACCGCTTCTGTATTGGCTTATTTTAACCTAACCGTTTTTCTAGTTTTCGTAGTTGGCTTATTACTTTATTTCCTGATTGTTCTGCTTACAGTTGACAGGCAAAAGAATGAAGCCTTTAAACGCTATGATGTTGAATTGGAAAATCAATTAAAACTGGAGGAGATTGTTAATGGTATTCAGGACATCAAACTGAATAATGCTGAAACAATGAAAAGATGGGATTGGGAAAGATCTGAAGCAAAACTTTTTAAACAGGAAATTCAGTTCAATCAACATACCCAGCGTTTATCAATGTCGACTAAGCTAATAAACGAAATTAAAAATATAGCTATATCCTGTATTTCCGCAATGGCTGTAATCGATGGCACACTTTCCTTGGGAGCCTTATTTGGTATACAATATCTGGTTGGTCAAATGAATATTCCAATTATTCAATTGAAATCCTTGTTGCTAGGGGGAGGATCAGCTCAGCTTAGTTTGGATCGAATGCAAGAGTTTACGGCAGATACCGACAAAAATTCAGCAGAAAAATTTAAATACATTCCCGAGCACGGAAATATTGTATTTGAAAATGTTTCCTATTCACATAAAATTGCATCAAAGCAAAATCAATTATCAAATCTTTCATTTTCTATAGAACGAGGTAAAACTACCGCAATAGTTGGAAGCTCTGGTTCAGGAAAATCCTCTGTTCTGAAGTTATTACTTGGTATTTACAAGCCTGATGCTGGACAAATTCGAATCGGGAATACGAATTTAAATAGCATGGAATCTAAGAGTTGGAATAAAGCTTGTTCCTATGTACTTCAGGATAGCTATATATTTTCAGATAGTATTGCAGAAAATATAGTCTTAAGTGATGGATATATCAATGAAGAAAGACTCAGGCAAGCTACCCATTTAGCAAATATAAATCGCTTTATAGAGGATTTACCTATGGGCTACCATACTAAAATTGGAAAGAATGGTATGGATCTGAGTAAAGGACAATTGCAACGTATTTTATTGGCAAGAGCCTTTTACAAAAAAGGTGATTTCATCATACTCGATGAAGCTACATCTGCATTAGATGGTTATAATGAAATTATGATTCTTGACTCCATAAAGGAGACATTTACGGATAAAACAACCCTAATTGTTTCCCATCGATTAAGTGCCGTAAAATCAGCAGACCATATCCTTGTAATCGAATCGGGAGAACTCGTTGAAGAAGGCACGCACAGTACGCTGATGGATAGAAAAGGAGCTTATTATCGCTTGTTTTCTAGTGTATATTAAACACCCAAAGCATGAATGAAAAGAAAGCTGAAGAAATAGAAGAAATCATTGGAAATCCACCCTCATGGCTGCTAAGTTACGGCACTGCTATTGTAATTCTGGTAACCATGGTTCTTGTGACTTTAGGCTGGGTTTTGGAGTTTCCAGAAAAGGTAAGATCCGGTATAGAAATAGTTACAATTGAGCCACCAACCCAACTTTATATCAACAAATCAAATTACTTAGCTCAGCTATTAGTCGAACATCAGGACACCGTAAAGAAAGGAGATTATATTGCTATAATGGAACATGATGCAGACTTCGATGACATCCTGGAACTAGAAAAGCAATGTGACCAACTCATGGAGTTTAGAGAGCAAGATTTGAAATCCTTTAATCTGAAAGAGAATTATAAATTAGGAAGCAAAGTTGCTGATGCTTACTTTGATTTGCTAGAATCTATCCGCACGATAGATCTTAAAGACAAAAATAAAAGTACTGATAAAAGAGCTTTAAGAAGAATTAAACGTCAAAAGTATCCATTAGAGAAAACACTCAAAATACTCCAGGAGAAAGACTTGCAAATTGCAAGAAAAAATATAAGTCTTGCAAAACAAAAGATCCAAAAGGAAGAACCCTCCACAAATAAGAATGCAACAAAGGCAGAAAAAGATCTTCTGAAAGCTGAAACACAGCTAAGTACATTGCTAAAACGTATCGAAGATGTAAAGAAGGAAATAGCTGATTTGAATTTAGACATTTTCAAGCTAGAATACGGTGAAGACACAAATACTGAACTCGCCTATCAAAAGTTTAACCGGTCCTTGTATAAGGTACAAGAGGAAATTAATAACTGGAAAACAGAGCATATTTATAGTGCACCTATAGATGGTGTAGTTTCCTTGAGTAATACCAAGGTATATGTTAGCAAAAGACCTTTTTTAAGAAGAGATGATCTTCTAGTAACTATTCTTAATCACAGAAAACTGTCTAAACCTCTTTTAGGTAAAATCCTTTTAGATGCAAAGAGTTATTCTATGGTTGCTGAGGGACAAACGGTTTTGTTACAATTGGATGGATATCCCATTGCTGATTTTGAAAAACTTAAAACTGTAGTTTATAAAAAATCAGCTTTGGGCATGGATAATGTCTATGAAGTTGAAATACTTATTAAAGAAGAGGAATTGAATAGAAGAGGTATTTCTTTTGTCTATGCAATGAAAGGAAATGCCGAGATACTTACAAAAGAATACAATATCTGGCAGCGGATTATATCTAAAATGTGAAAAGGCTGTATCCAAGCGATCTGCTTTTTTTATAATCTTAAATAGCTAAAAGAGATTTTGGAAATATTATCTGGATCAGGAATGTGATTAGGCCTTGTTCATTAAAACCAATGTCATCACTGCAGGAATTTGAATGATTTTAAAGGTCTTGGAAAATTGTATTAAACTGAATAAGAAATTTATTAGACAAGCTTAATCAATCAACTATTATGTCTCTATAACACCTTACAAAGTATAACCACTAAAATGAAAAAGGGCAGAATCTAGATGATCTGCCCTTTTTTATATAAACGCCTTTA
>Ga0206130_10003589_pt1 | contig 20047 bp, 19 predicted proteins | sample Helgoland_Spring_9_FD_148637 | JGI IMG/M metagenome (GOLD analysis project Ga0206130, IMG submission 148637) | Pelagic subsurface seawater microbial communities from Kabeltonne, Helgoland, North Sea - Helgoland_Spring_Bloom_20160512_1 | ecosystem: Environmental > Aquatic > Marine > Epipelagic ... | reverse complement strand
AACAACACGTTGGTGTCCTATCAGGCATCGGTGGTTGGGCTGGTGTGGCTATGAACCTTGGTCTAACTAATGACACAGACGCACTTGGTGCTGCTGGTGGTTATAAAGAACTAACAAAATACAACGCAGCTCCTGGCGGCGGTGCATTAACAGTATTTGCTCTATAATTTTTTATAGAACTTAGTACTAGTTAGTTAGTCTTAAAAACACCCTACTTCGGTAGGGTGTTTTTTTTTATATGAATATCTAATTGAGTGTGTAAAAAAAATAGAGATTATCATTAGGGAATAAAACATTCTTTGAAGGTATAATTGCAAAAAATTAATTAAAGGAATTATTTAAAATGTTTAAAAATTTGTCACGAAGTCTATTTATATTGTTAATAAGCTTCTCAGTTCAAGCGGCAGACACAATTGCTGTGAACCCAGATATGGGAAAACCAGGTGAACCAACTAGAGTTCCAAAGGATGATGAATTTAAGGTTTGTGCTGACCAAGATAATCTACCTTATTCAAATGACAAGGGTGAAGGTTTTGAAAATAAAATCGCTGAAGTCTTAGCAGCAGACTTAGGTAAGGAATTAAGTTATCAATTTTGGCATGATCGGTTCGGGTTTTTGAGAAATACTTTAAATGCGAAGCGTTGTGATGTAATTATTGGAACGAATACGACTTACGATGCCCTAGACACAACAAAACCTTACTACAGAGCTGGCCATGTTTGGATTTACCGTGAAGATAGTGGATATGATATAAGTAGCTGGGACTCACCTGACTTAAAAAAAGGGGTAATTGGTTTAGTTGATAAAAGCCCTGTCACACAGGCACTTAACGCCAATGGTCTGATGGCAAATGCGAGGCCTTATAGAATTCAACGAGACCTAACTAGATCTCCTGGGGAGCCAGTCGAAGATGTGATTAGTGGAAAAATTGATGTTGCTATAATGTGGGGACCATTAGGCGGTTATTACGCAAAGCAATCAGATGTAGATTTGGTTGTAGTTGAAATTCCAGAATACTCTACGGGGAATAAAAAACTTCAAGGAAAAACATATTGGAATATTTCGGCAGGTGTTAGGAAAAGAGAAGTTGAAAGAAGAGAGATGGTTGAAGGAGCGATTTTTAGAAACCTAGATAAGATTTATGCCATTATGGATGAGTATGGAATTCCGCATACGGAACCAATATTTGTTGATAGATTAGACGGTTATAAGAGACATAAAAAATAGATTTTTTTAACTAAAACATGACACATATCAATTAAGAGCTGGTAAAATTGCACATATGGGAGTTAATTTAATAATAGATAGGAGCAGTAAATGTCAATTAACAAAATAGTCGCTTCTGCACTAGTTGGAGCAGCAGTAAGTTTTGCAGGGTTTGCACAAGCAGATGTTGTATTTACGAAAACAACAGACGGTACAAAATTTGAGATTTCAGATCCAAAAGCATTCGGTGATACGAAGAAGAAGGATAATGTAAAAACAGCCGCTGAAATAGAGTTCCTTAAGACAGGTAAAAATATCTATGTCGGTGATGCTAAAGCTGAAAAAAGAGGTAAAAAGAGATTTGGTTACTGGTCATGTACTCAATGCCATGGACCAACAGCAAAGGGACAAGTTGGACCCGGTTTGGTAGGACCGACTTTCAAATACCCAAAAGATGCTACCAACGTAGGCATGTTTGAAACAATATGGTTTGGAACAAACGGCGGTATGGGCGGTAAAGGATATGGTGTTATGGCGCCTGATGATGGTATGACGGTTGATGAGTTACTAAAAACAATCGCTTGGGTCAGAACAAATGGTAAAGGTTTAACTGGTAACGAGGAAGTTAAATAACAGTTACAACTCTGAAATAAAAAATCTTAACGACTAAGATATAATGTCTTAGTCGTTTTTTTTTGTCCGAATAAAGTCAATAAGAAAATCCAAAAATATAAATCGAAAGAATCTAAATATGGAAAATAATCAATTACATAAAATTTTAATTGTTGGTGGTGGAGCTGGAGGATTGGAGCTCGCTACTAAACTGGGTGACTCTCTTGGTAAAAAGAAAAAAGCGGAAATTACACTCATTGATGCAAAAAAAACACATATCTGGAAGCCACTTTTACACGAAATTGCAGCGGGGAGCATTAATCCACATAAAGATGAATTAGATTATTTAGCTCAAGGGTTTTGGCATGGGTTTAAATTTCGCTTAGGTAAAATGGATAATTTAGATCGTGAGAAAAAAGAAGTATCACTTGAACCCTATTTTGACAATCAAGGTAATGAAATCATATCTAGAAGAACTTTCAAGTATGACACTTTAGTAATGTCAATCGGAAGCACCGTCAATGATTTTTCTGTTAGCGGAGCAGCTGAATTTTCAATTGCACTTGATAACCAGAACCAAGCAGAGCTCTTTCATAATCGTTTGCATAATGCCATTGTTAAAGCACAAACACAAAATTCAGAAATTCAACCTGGTCAACTTGAAGTAGTTATAGTAGGAGCAGGCGCTACAGGTGTAGAGCTTGCTGCAGAGTTACATAAAGCAACAAGAGAAATGACTGCTTATGGATTAGAGAATATTGATCCAGATAAGGATATTAATATTAACTTAATTGAGGCCAGTTCTAGACTTTTACCTGCACTTCCACTAAGAATTAGCCAAGCTGTTGCTGATGAATTAAAAAAATTAAAAGTTAATTTATTTTTAGGAGAGCGAGTAACCGAGGTAACAGCTGATGGAATTAAAACACACAAAGACAGAGAAATTTTATCTCGTCTCGTTGTATGGGCGGCTGGAATAAAGGCGCCAGATTTCCTAGTTAATATCGCGGGGCTAGAAACGAACAATATTAATCAATTAAAAGTAAAATCTACATTGCAAACTACACTAGATGAAAATATTTTTGCATTTGGTGATTGTGCTGCCTGTCCTATTGCACCAGGTGCAATTGAGAATGTCCCCCCCAGAGCACAGGCCGCTCATCAACAAGCTTCACTGTTATATAAAACAATTAAGAAAGTCGTTAGTGGTAAAAATAAACTTCCTAATTATGTCTACAAAGACTACGGGTCACTTGTAAATCTTGGGCGATATTCTACAGTGGGAAATTTAATGGGCTCAATTTTAGGTGGAAGTATGTTTATTGAAGGCTTGATAGCAAAAATGATGTATCTCTCACTTTATCAAATGCATCTAGTCGCACTTCATGGATTTTCTAGTACTTTATTTAGGTTTTTAGGAAAATTAGTCAGCCAAAGAACAGAGACTAGAGTTAAATTGCATTAAAATAATTATTGATTATCTTGTGAGTAGTAAATGCTGGCAATCACCATAGCCATTAGGACGAATAATCCAAATATAAATACAATTCCAATTATAGGTAGGCCGTATTTAACCATAAGCGTATAAGCACCACTAAGAATTAAGATCCCTAGGTTTTCACTAAAGTTTTGAGCTGCAATTGAGTGCCCCGAGCCAATTAAAATATGACCTCTATGCTGAAGAAGTGCATTAAGCGGAACGATAAGCATGCCGCTAAAAATACCAATAAATAGAAGTAAAAGGGCTGCATATTCCCAACTTGAAACAAATACCATCGAACAAACAAATATTCCCATCAATATACCGAGAGGTAGTACTTTAACTGAATTTTTCATTGATATATAGCGAGCAGCAATGACAGAACCGATTGCAACACCGAATGCAACAACCGCCGAAAGTTGTGTTGCTTTATCAATCTCAAAGCTAAGGGCAAAAGCTGCCCATGCAATAATGACTAATCTTAACGTTGCGCCAGCTCCCCAAAAAAGTGTAGTTACAGCAAGTGAGAGTTGTCCTAAGCGATCTTTGGCAAGTTTAGCAAATGAAAAATAAAAATCTTTTAATAAAGACCAAGGATTTTTTGATTTTATTTTATGGTTGATTGGAAGGGTGGGAATATAGCGATTGAAAATTGCTGCCAAAAGATATAAAACAGCAATAATTAAGATAGCCATTTGCACATCAAACTTCGCTAATAATCCCCCAACAATTGCACCTAAAATAATTGCTGCAACAGTTAAGCCTTCTACCCATCCATTAGCGGCAACCAAATATTCCTTAGGTAACAACTCTGTCAATATGCCATATTTAGCAGGCGAGTATGTTGCAGCACCAATCCCAACTATTCCATATGCATATAAAGGTTCCATACCAAAAAACATTGCTAAACATCCAAAAAGCTTTATTCCATTTGACAAAAACATGACCTGACCTTTTGGCCTAGAATCTGCGAAAGCACCAACAAAAGGAGCAAGTAATATATATGCAAGAACAAAAAATTGAAGCAAAAGAGGTTGGTGCCATGTGGGTGCATTCATCTCAGCCAATAAGGCGATTGCTGCAAAAAGTAATGCATTATCAGCTAAAGCGGATAAAAATTGTGCGGAAAGGTAGGGATAAAAACCTTTTTTGGAATCTATATTAAAGTGTGTCTGCTGCATAATCTGCTAACCTCGATCTTTCACCTCTCATTAAAGTCACGTGCCCGTTGTGATCCCAGCCTTTAAAGCGATCGACAACATAGGTTAACCCAGAGCTTCCCTCAGTTAAATAGGGCGTATCTATTTGTGCTATGTTGCCACAACAAACTATTTTAGTCCCTGGGCCAGCTCTTGTTACCAATGTTTTCATTTGCTTAGGCGTGAGGTTTTGGGCCTCATCAATAATCAAATATTTGTTTAAAAATGTTCTTCCTCTCATGAAGCTTAATGATTTTACCTTTATCCTAGATTTAATTAAATCCTGTGTAGCAGCCCTACCCCAATCACCTGAGCTATCATCAGATTCATTTAAAACATCTAGATTATCCTCTAAGGCACCCATCCAAGGCGTCATTTTTTCTTCTTCAGTACCAGGGAGAAAACCGATATCATCACCAACAGAAACTGTTGCTCTTGTCATAATTATTTCTGAATATATTTTTTTATCTAAAGTTTGAACAAGACCTGCAGCTAAGGCTAATAAGGTTTTCCCAGTTCCCGCTTGACCTAATAGCGATATAAAATCAATATTTGGGTCCATTAAAAGATTGAGGGCAAAATTTTGTTCTTTATTTTTTGCTTTGATTCCCCAAATATTAAATTTAGGTAAGGTATAATCTTGAACAATTTGAAGGGTAGCTGAATTACCGTTTATAGTTTTAACTAAGGCATAGAATGGCTTATCAAAATCATAAAATACAAACGCATTGACAAAAAAACTTTTGCATAATGGCCCCGTTATCTTATAGAACATCTTTCCTTCTTCTTGCCAAGACTTCATAGCCTTACTGTGCTTTTCCCAAAAATTTTCTGGTAATTCATATATCCCTGTATGGAGTAACTCTGCATCGGTCATGACCTTATCATTAAAATAATCTTGAGCAGAAATACCTAGGGCACGCGCTTTAATCCTTATATTAAAATCTTTTGATACCAAAATGACATCGGTATTTTTAAGTTGATTCTTGAGGTTCACAACAACGCTTAGTATTTGATTGTCTGCTTTAACCCCTGCTAAAATTGGAAGATCGTAGCTGATGGTTTCAGTCTGTAAGAAAAGCTTTCCATCTATATGAGGATTTGTTTCAGATTTTAGGGCACACCCATTTTTTAAGTCTGAAGCAGGAGCTATGATTTCTTCTAAATACCGATGTGTTTGTCGAGCATTTCTGGCAACCTCTGAACTACCTTTTTTATTATTGTCCAGCTCTTCGATTGTAACCATTGGAAGGTAGATATCATGTTCTTCAAATCTAAATAAGCTCGAAGGATCATGAAGTAGAACGTTTGTATCAAGAACAAAAACTTTCTTATTATTTTTTTTAGTCATAAAGCAACATATTTACTAAATTGAATTTAGAACTTCTTCTGCATGTCCAGGGACTTTTAAGCCTCTCCACTCATTGATGAGCTTACCCTCTGTATCAATTAAGAAGGTACTTCTCTCAATGCCTTGAACTTGTTTGCCATACATATTTTTTAATTTTATGACATCAAATAGGCTGCAAGCGATTTCTTCAGAGTCACTTAATAACTCAAAAGGAAAATTATATTTTTCCTTAAATTTTTCATGTGATTTAATGCTATCTCTAGATATCCCAAAGATTTCAACATTCTTTTTTTTAAAATCTTGGTAAAGGTTCGTAAAATCAATTCCTTCATTCGTGCAACCTGGTGTTGAATCTCTTGGGTAAAAATATAAAATAACCAATTTTCCAAGATAGTTTTTCAATGAGAAGTTTGTCTCACTGGTTCCTGGTAAGTCAAAATTTGGCACAACGTGGTTCATTTCTAATTTACTCATATTAATCCGACCTTTTGTTTTTTTTGAAGTTTAAAAAAAGACTTAAATATTTATTAATTATAGCTTAGAGATGGGCTATTTAGACTAAACCTTCCATTAATTGGATATTGACATAATCATCAACCTTAATTGATTTTTGGTCCATATCTAAAACTATCAAACAGTTTGCTTTACTCATAGAGCTTAATATTCCAGAGCCTTGATGAGGTGTTGGCTTAACAGATAATTCACCATTATGACTATTATAAAAGCCTCTCTGAAACTCCATTCTCCCAGGCCGTTTTGTAATAGGTGCGGCACATTTTGCTTTCAACAGTGTAGGAAGTTTATAGCCATCATGACCCATGAGGTATTTAAGTGCTGGTTGCACCAATTGATAAAATGTAATCATTGCAGCCACTGGATTGCCAGGTAAACCAAAATAGGGAGTTGTTTCAAAAGCACCATAAGCCATTGGTCTTCCAGGTTTGATTGATAACTTCCAAAATAATACTTTACCTAATTTTTTTAAAATATCTTTCATATAATCAGCCTTTCCAACTGAAACACCACCTGTTGTAATAATTGCATCAGATATTTTTGCGGCATTCTTAAATGTTTTTTCAATTAATTTTTTATCATCAGGGATGATTCCTAAATCGACACATTCAACATTTATTCTTCTTAACATGGATTGAATTGTAAAATGGTTACTATCATAGACTTGACCAGATTTGATGGGTTGACCTGCTTTGACCACCTCATCACCAGTCGAAAAAAAAGAGACTTTTAATTTTTTAAATACTTTCACTCTACTTATTCCAATCGATGCAATTAATCCTATTTCTGCAGGCCTCAAATAGACTCCCTTTTTAAGGACTTCACCATTTTTTTTTATATCTTCTCCCAGTCTTCTAATATTGACGCCTTTTTTTGGGATTTCATTTACAACAATAGAATCATTTTCCTGTTTGACTAACTCGAAAGGTAAAACTGTGTCAGTGCCATCTGGAATTTTAGAGCCTGTCATGATCTGTGCCGCAAAGCCTGGTTTAATTTTTTGTTTAGAGAGATCTCCAGCCAAAATTGTAGTCGCGACTTTAAGTGTATTTTTTTCTATTAAGGAATCCAAATTAAAGGCAAAACCATCCATTGCTGAATTATTATAATTTGGCACATTAATCTTTGAAATGATTGTTTCACCTAAAATCCGATCGAGTGCATCCTCAGTATTTACGAATTCAGTTTCTAAATTAACCTTTAAAAAATTGTGTATATATTTTCTCGCGACCTCAATGGTCATTGCATTAGGATCATATTCTGATAAGCAACCTGGATCGTTGACTAAGTTATCAAGTGAGATTATTTTTTTCATTTTCTATAAGTGTAATTATAAATTCAGTAATTTTATCTATATTAGTAAAATTAAAACATGGAATATCACATTTAATGCTTACATCTGATATCACCCCAATTATATTTTTATCTTTATTATGAAGTAACTCACTAGATATTTTTTCTCGATAAACCTCAATTTTAGGAATCTGCATTATTTTTAATCCCTCTACTAAAATTATATCTGTTGGTTGATTAATTTGCTCAAGCGCTTTATTTAAGTCGAAATCATTTTTTTTGTTTTCAGTAATTAATGCGGACCGGCCAGCATTAAAAATTAATGTTTGTTTCGCACCAGACTCCCTTATTTTAAAACTATCCTTTCCTGGCTTATCAATATCAAAATTATGATGCGCATGTTTAATAGCGGAAGATGAATAACCTCTTTTTTTTAATTCAGGTATAAGATTTTCAATGACATATGTTTTACCAGAGCCACTATTTGCTGCACAAATGCCTAAAATATATGGTTTTTTATTCATCACTAGGATTTATATCTTACCTAAATCAGCGATGCTGTTGATATTAAAAAAAGCATCTTTTTCTTCAAAGTCGACAGTTTGAAAATTATTAGACTTGATCCATGTTTCAAGCTTCCTCTCTCCTGAAGATAGAAATTCTTCACAGCTACTTGCCAAATTTTTAGGGCAGAGCAAAAAAACGGGTTCGAGTTTATCGTTTGCTGTTGGCAAGATAATTTTAGGATTTTTTTTATCAATATAGCTACTTAATCTGTCAACTAAGTTTGTTGGAAAAAAAGGGGTATCATTTGGACAAAATTGCACCCAGTCAGTATTTGCCTTAACTAGACCCGAAAATATCCCTGATAAAGGTCCTAACTGTCCGGGTAACGCATCTGCGAACTGAAGAGATTGTGGAAAAATACTCAAAAACTCATTTGAATTAATACTGAGCTTGCCTACCTGTTTCTTCATTCGACTAAAAACATGCGCTATTAATGGTTTTTTATCTAACAAAACCAAAGATTTATTTTCTCCCATTCTAGAAGATTTACCGCCAGCCAATATAACGCCTTCTACTTCGTTATTCAATTAACCACCCGTATGAGACATAAATCTTACTACGGAGGGTTTCTGGTCTGCCAAATTAAAATTATGAGATTTTGGTTTGATTGCCATGCTGTTTAATATGGCCTCTTTGAGAGGTTCGTCATTATGAGGATTCTCTCTAATCAGAGGCATTAATTCAATTTTTGTATCTTGGCCTAAGCATAAAAAAAGTTCACCCTTGCATGAGATTCGTACTCGGTTACAGTTTTCACAAAAGTTATGGCTGTGAGGGGAGATTAGGCCAACTTTTGTTTGTGTATTTTTAATATAAAAGTATTCAGCAGGACCACTCGTAGTTACATCTGCTTTTGATAATAAATATTTTTCTTTTAACTTCAATAAAATATTATCATTACTGACTGAGGTAGATTGCCTGTCATAATCAGTGTCGCCAAGTGGCATCTCTTCAATGAAAGAAATATCAAGATAGTATTTAATAGCGTAATCCACTAAATTGTATAGTTCTTTTTCATTTATTTGTTTCATTAAAACGGTGTTTATTTTAATTTTTTTAAATCCCACCTCAATGGCAGAGTGAATACCATCTAAAACTTTATTTATATCACCCGTTCTAGTCATCTTTTTGAATGTAAGGGGATCTAGGCTATCTAAACTGACATTAATTCTCTCAACACCAGCGTCCTTTAACATTTGTGCCTTACTCTGAAGTTGGCTTCCGTTAGTTGTTAGCGTAATTTCATCAAGCGCTTTAATTTTTCCAATTGACTTGAATAAATTATCAATACCTCTCCTAACAAGCGGCTCACCTCCAGTTAACCTAACTTTTTTCACACCTAACTCAGAAAAAACTCTAATTAGCCTTTCAATTTCTTCAAGTGAAAGCACAGTAGATTTAGGAAGAAAAGTCATTTTTTCTGACATACAATAAACGCATCTAAAATCACATCTATCTGTGACAGATACTCTTATATAGTCTACCTTTCTATTGAACTGATCTATAAGTTGCATTGTCACAATATATAATAAAAAAGTTAAAGATTTAATAATTTTACTTAAAAAAAACAATTACTTTAATGTATAGTATGTTGAAAAATTTAGGTTTTTTTAAAGAAATAATATAAACAAAATGTTATCCGAAACTAAATTACAAAAAATTGAAGAGCACCTAACAGTGCTCAAAGACAAACCTGGGGCACTATTGCCTCTTATGCACGCAATTCAAGATGATCTAGGGTACATACCTGAAGAGTCTTATGATCCTATATCAAAAGCTCTCAGTCTTTCGGTGGCAGAAGTGCACGGATTTGTCACCTTTTACCACCATTTTAGGACAAAACCTTCCGGAAAGCATATTTTGCAGATTTGCAGAGCTGAATCATGCCAATCAATGGGCAGTGAGAATATTGAAGCTTACTGCAAAGAAAAGTTAGGCATTGATTATCATCAAACTACAGAAGACAAATCGATAACCTTAGAACCTGTCTATTGTTTAGGCAATTGCGCTTGCTCGCCAGCTGTAATGATTGATAACGATGTTATAGGTAGGGTTAACGAAGATAAAATTGATGATTTAATTGAAAAAGCTAAAAATAATGACAACTCATAAAATATATATACCTAGAGACTCAAGTGCGCTTTCGTTGGGGGCTGAAGAGGTATTTAAAGCGATAAAAGTTGAGGCAAGTATTCGTAAGATAGAAATAGAAATTATTCGAAACGGTTCACGTGGTCTTTTTTGGCTTGAAACAATGGTAGAAGTTGAAACCGCTAAAGGAAGAGTTGCATACGGACCCGTTAATCCGAGCGATGTACCTTCAATGTTTGATGAAGAATTTTTCTTAGGTAAAGATCATTCTTTATCACTAGGAATTACAAGTGAAATTGAGTGGCTTAAGAATCAGGAAAGACTAACATATGCCAGGGTAGGTATTACAGACCCAGTATCCTTAGTTGATTATGAAGCACATGATGGTTTTAAAGGGTTACGTAAAGCTTTAAAGTTAACAAATCAAGAAATTGTTGATGAGGTTACAGATTCTGGATTGAGAGGGCGGGGAGGCGCTGCTTTCCCAACTGGAATAAAATGGCAAACTGTTTTAAATGCACCCTCTGAAAAAAAATATATCGTATGCAATGCAGATGAGGGTGATTCAGGTACTTTTTCTGACAGAATGATTATGGAAAATGATCCTTTTGTTTTAATAGAGGGCATGATTATTGCGGGGTTAGCTGTTGGTGCTGATCATGGCTATATCTATTTAAGATCTGAATACCCTCATGCTCAAGCTATTCTTAATGAAGCAATTAGTATTGCAGAGAAAAATGGATTCTTAGGTAAGAATATTTTGGATAGTGAGTTTTCTTTCAAATTAGAAGTTACCAGAGCAGCAGGTGCATATATTTGTGGCGAAGAGACATCATTACTTGAAAGTTTAGAAGGAAAAAGAGGGCTTGTAAGGTATAAACCACCACTACCTGCGATTGAAGGTTTGTACGGAAAACCAACAGTAGTTAATAATGTCATTTCACTGGCAACAATTCCGATTATCTTAGATAAAGGATCAAAATTTTATGCAGATTTTGGTATGGGGCGTTCAAAAGGCACTCTTCCTATACAACTTGCTGGTAATCTAAAACAAACAGGTCTGATCGAAAAAGCTTTTGGAATTACGCTAAGAGAATTGCTCTATGATTTTGGTGGGGGATCAGCAACAGGTAAAAATATTAAAGCTGTGCAAGTAGGTGGACCATTAGGGGCTTTTCTCCCTGAACATCAATTTGATACACCACTTGATTACGAGAAATTTTCTGAAATAAACGCTGTCGTTGGACATGGCGGAATTGTAGCATTTGATGATTCGATAGATATGTCAAAATTAGCAAGGTATTCATTTGAATTTTGCGCAATAGAATCCTGCGGTAAATGTACTCCATGCAGAATTGGATCCACTAGGGGTATGGAAGTAATCGATAAAATTAAGGATGGGATTGACCAAGAAAAAAATGTGGAAGTTCTTAAAGACTTAGGTGAGACTATGGTTCATGGGTCATTATGTGCTATGGGTGGAATGACTCCATTCCCTGTGATTAGCGCTTTGAATTTCTTTCCAAAAGATTTTGGGCTTGAAAAAACTGAAACTTAATAATAGAATAATAGACGAATAAACAATAACTTAAGAAAATTTAAAAGTTTGAACAAAATTCAAACTTAAATACGCCAAAAGCTAAAAATATGGATGATACAAAAGACTTCGGTACACCTTCAGCAAACTCTGAAAAACTTGTAACGCTCAATATTGATGGGGTAGATGTAACTGTTCCTGAAGGAACCTCTTTGATGCGTGCAGCTTCAGTTGCTGGTTTTAGTGTGCCTAAATTATGTGCAACAGACAGTCTCGAGCCTTTTGGTTCATGTCGTCTTTGTTTGGTAGAAATTGAGGGTAAAAGAGGTTATCCAGCCTCTTGCACAACTCCAGCTGCTGATGGATTAGTCGTTTCCACTCAATCACCTAAATTAGCTGAATTAAGAAAAGGTGTAATGGAATTATATATTTCGGATCATCCCCTTGATTGCTTAACATGTGCAACAAATGGTGATTGTGAGCTACAAGATATGGCAGGAGCAGTCGGCCTAAGAGACGTTCGCTACGGCTACGAAGGAGAAAATCACCTTGATTCTAAAAAAGATGAATCAAATCCATATTTCACGTTTGATCCCTCAAAATGTATTGTCTGTTCTCGATGTGTAAGAGCATGTGAAGAAACTCAAGGTACATTTGCCTTAACAATAGATGGGAGAGGCTTTGAATCAAAGGTTTCAGCTGGAAATAAAGACTTTAAAGATTCAGAATGTGTTTCATGTGGAGCATGCGTTCAAGCCTGCCCTACAGCTACATTAATTGAAAAAAGTATCGAAGAGCATGGTACACCAGAAAAAAAAGTAAAAACTACGTGCGCATATTGTGGCGTAGGTTGCTCTTTTAATGCCGAACTTCAGGGAGATAAAGTCGTCAGGATGACACCCAATAAAGATGGTGGCGCTAATCACGGGCATTCTTGTGTTAAAGGTAGATTTGCATGGGGGTACACAACACACAAGGACAGAATTACTACACCTATGATAAGAAAAAGCATTAAAGATCCTTGGCAAAAAGTATCATGGGAAGAGGCAATTAATTATGCCGCCTCAGAGATAAAAAGAATACAACAAAAATACGGCTCTAATTCTGTCGGTGCTATTTCATCGTCAAGATGTACGAATGAAGAAGTTTATTTAATGCAAAAGATTGTTAGGGCAGGCTTTGGTAATAACAATATAGATACTTGCGCACGAGTTTGTCACTCACCCACCGGTTATGGGCTCAAACAGACTATTGGTGAATCAGCAGGAACACAAAATTTCGATTCAGTGATGAAGTCAGATGTGATTATGATTGTTGGTGCAAATCCAACGGATGGTCATCCGGTTTTCGCATCGCAGATGAAAAGAAGACTAAGAGAAGGTGCTAAATTAATTATTGTTGATCCAAGAGAAATTGATTTAGTTGGCAATACACCTCATATTAAAGCTGATTATCATCTAAAACTCAGACCAAGCACCAATGTTGCGACAATTAATTCAATCGCACATGTGATCGTAGAAGAAGGACTAAGCGATCAAAATTTTGTGAAAGAGCGTTGTGAAGATGAGTCATTCAAAATTTGGTTAAATTTTATTAAAGACCCAAAAAATTCTCCAGAATCAATGGAATTAGAAACAGGTATTCCAGCGGATTTACTTAGAAAAGCAGCTAGATTATTTGCAAAGGAAAAGAATGGGTCTATTTATTATGGTTTAGGTGTAACAGAGCATAGCCAAGGTTCAACGATGGTTATGGGGATTGCAAATTTGGCGATGATAACCGGAAACGTAGGTAGAGAAGGGGTTGGTATCAACCCACTTAGAGGGCAAAATAATGTTCAGGGTGCTTGTGATATGGGTTCATTCCCACATGAACTCCCTGGGTATAGACATGTTTCAGATCTGGCTACCCGAGCTTTATTTGAGTCAGCATGGAACGCAAAAATTTACGATGAGCCAGGACTTAGAATTCCAAATATGCTTGATGAAGCAATATCAGGTAAATTTAAATCACTTTATTGTGAGGGAGAAGATATAGCTCAGTCAGATCCAGATACTCAACATGTGACTCATGCACTCGAATCTATGGAATGCGTCATCGTTCAAGATTTATTTTTAAATGAAACGGCTATGTATGCCCATGTATTCTTACCGGGCTCATCATTTTTAGAAAAGAACGGTACTTTTACGAATGCAGAAAGAAGAATTTCAAGGGTGAGAAAAGTAATGGCCCCTAAAAATGGTTATGAGGATTGGGAAATTACACAAATGCTATCAAATGCATTGGGTTATCCAATGAATTATAAACATGCTAGTGAAATTATGGATGAAGTTGCTCAGCTAACCCCAACCTTTAAAGGAGTAAGCTACGAAAAATTAGATAAGCTTGAGAGTATTCAATGGCCTTGCAATGACGAGTTTCCAGAAGGAACACCTACTATGCATGTAGATGAGTTTGTTAGAGGCAAAGGTAAATTCTTTATTACAGAATATGTACCTACTGTTGAAAAAGTGAATGGAAAATTCCCATTAATAATGACAACTGGAAGAATTTTAGCTCATTACAATGTTGGGGCTCAAACAAGAAGAACAAAAAACTCTGAGTGGCATGATGAAGACTTAATTGAAATACATCCTCATGACGCAGAAGAAAGAGGAATAAATGAGCGTGATTGGGTCGGGATAAATAGTAGGTCAGGCGACACTGTGCTTCGCGCAAAAATAACAGACAAAGTTCAACCCGGTGTTGTTTATACAACCTTCCACCACCCTGTTTCTGGGGCAAATGTCATTACAACAGACAATTCTGATTGGGCTACAAATTGCCCAGAGTTCAAAGTAACAGCTGTTCAAGTTACTAAAGTAACACAACCATCAAACTGGCAATCCAAATATCAAAAATTTAGTGAAAAACAAATCGATTTTGTAAAAAATGGTGAGGAAAAAGTAAGCTAAACCAAAGTGGCAAAAGAAAAATTAATTCAAACAAGCCATACTTGCAAAGAAGTATTAATTCAAAAAAACAATCATCCTGAAGAAGTAGTTAAAGATATATTGGCTGAAGAAACTCCTGTAGCCATTATTTATAATGGAGTATCGCATGTGGTAATGATGGTTAGCCCATGTGATTTGGAAGACTTTGCAAGAGGATTTTCAATAACCGAAGGCATTATAAAAAGTCTTTCAGAAATTTATTCAATTGAAGTTATAAAAAAAGATAATGGTATTGAAATTAATGTAGAGATTTCGACTGAAAAATTTACTCGCTTAAAAGAGATAAGGAGAAATTTAACTGGAAGGACAGGCTGTGGATTGTGTGGAGCTGAGTCCCTAGATCAAGTGCTTAAAATTCCTAAAAATAAAAAAAATGAATCTAAATTTTCTACAAATAGTATATTGAAAGCATTAAAGAAATTTTCAGGCCAACAAAAATTACAAAAAAAAACGGGTGCAACTCATGCTTGTGCATTATTTGATTCTAAAGGGGACATGATAATCTTAAAAGAGGATGTAGGAAGACACAACGCACTTGATAAATTAATTGGCGCTAGCTTTAATTCAAAATTCTTAAAGGGTTGCTTTGTAATTACTTCAAGTAGAGCTAGCTATGAAATGGTACAAAAACTTGCATATCTTAATCTCAAGTTATTGGTAGCTATTTCTGCCCCAACGGCATTAGCTTTAAGGTTAGCTGATCAACTTGAAATAACACTAATCGGATTTGCTCGGAATAATCGATACAATTGTTATACGCATCCTAAGCAATTAATCGGGTAAAATTACGCTATGGAAACAAAAAATCTAATCAGAATGGCAAACGATATTGGTAGTTTCTTTTTAAGTTACCCAGATGAAGAACAAGCTAAGAGAGATACTGCAGGGCATATTCAAAAGTTTTGGGACCGCAGTATGAGAAAACAAATAAAAGAATATGTTACAGATACTCCAGAAAAAAATAGTAAATTAAATCCTTTTGTTTTTAATGCTATTAATAAATATCTAAAAGATTAAAAAATACTATTTCGAAAGTAAGATGTAGTATGTTTTATCTCGATCAATTCTTTTTCCTGACCATATTTGATTCCATGATTCATACTCAGAAGGCATTTTGGATTCGTTATTAAGTGATAACAATATCATTCTGCAATGAATGTCCTTATTAGAATCAAATGCTTTTATTCCCGAATAGTAATGAAGTAAATTTGTTTCATTAGGACTAAAGTTGTATATGTATAAACAACTTGAGCTCTGGGATAATTGTTGTTTTACATCTTGAAAAACAGGCGCATAACTTTTTCTATTATCAATAAGAGGGCTCACAAGCATAATAAATGTTACCCATACCATAGTGATACCAATTGCCCAATTTGAAATTGCTGACCGATTTGAGATCTTCAGGTTAAAGATGATGTAAAGCCATAAAATACTTATTAAAAATGCAAAAATAAAACTTAAGAATTCAAATTTTACTTCATAGCTTCCGGAAAGAAAGAAAATTCGATCATAAATTATTTCAGGAAAGCCTGTTATAGCTGCAAACCAAAAAAACCAAATAACAAAACCAAAAAAACCAAATATCAATATACCAAACCAATTGAGTGCGCTTGCTGAACTCCTTCTCAGTAAATCAATTCCACCTGCAGCTGCAACTGAAAATGGCAATAGAATTGGCATTAGATTTATTTGATCTATTTTTGCATTAAGAGAAAGCGTAAATAAGATAGATATTGAGAAAAATAAAGGTAAATGAATTTTTTTAAGTTGAAATATGTTCCGATAATTTTTAATTAAAACGAATATAAAAAGTGGAAGAGCAGGCCAAGTAAACCACAATAAATTCTTAATATAAAAAAAGAATTCTTCACCATTTGGAGCATTTACCTTATTTATCCAGGAAAAAAAAATTTCAGGGTTGGAATTATACAAAAGATAGACCCAAGGACTTATGATGCTTAAAGCTACTATCGATGAAATTAAGCAAAATAAATAATAACGTTTATTTCTCCATTGCTTTATAAATAATAAAGTCAGTGAAGTTATAAAAATACTTAAGAGGGACAAAATTCCATTCGATAGGAAAATTATTGATATACCAAAACCTAGGACTAAACTTGCTCTAAAGGGTCTTCGATAGTAAAGTGAAAAACCATAAAGCGCTAGAGCGAAACCTAATAGAGCAGAAACCTCTGGCCGAATAGTATGAACATTGAAAATAAGCCCAATAGAAGCAATAAAGATTAATCCTGCTTGTCTACCAAAACCAGTTCCCCATAACTCTCTTGTCATAAGACCTATGCTTACTAAAGTTAAACTTATCCATATAAAATTTGATAATCTAATTGCATCATGTGGAGCAAGTATCGATGAAAAAATCTTAACAAAAGTTGCGCCAATGAATGGATATAAGGGTGGATTATTGATTGAATCTTGACTAGCAGCCAAGGGAGCTATTATAGAATTACTTGAAACAATATCCATTACCATGCTTACATTTTCTGATTCGGCAGGAATCCAAGGAGAATTGCCAACAAGACCAGTAAAAACCCATACAATTGCGAGGATTAGGAATAAATGAATTTTTGTTTTGTCACCAAGTGTTGAACGAGGTGATGACATATTTCCCTGCCAATCATGATTTAATTCAAATTTCATATATACAAATTATGACATAAAAAAAAAGGCAGATAACTGCCTTTTATTAAATCATATTAAAACTATTACATTCCATATTTTTGTTTAAATTTTTCTACGCGGCCAGCAGTATCTAATATTTTTTGCTTCCCAGTGTAAAAAGGGTGACACTTAGAACAAACTTCAATATTTGTATCTTTTGCCATGGTCGATTTTGTTTTGAATGAATTACCACAACTACAAGTTACGGTTATTTCAGGATAATTTGGGTGTAAATCTTTTTTCATAATTTTGTTTATTACGCATTTTCTTTAATAATCATCGTATTTTATAGAAAGTTTAATAAAAATCAATATTTAATTGATTCCTTAACTTCTTCGCATACTGTCAAAAAAATCCGAGTTATTTTTTGTTGACCGGACTTTATCTAGTAAGAATTCCATCGCCTCAAGATCATCCATAGGGTAAAGTAATTTTCTTAAAACCCATATTTTTTGCAGAACGTCAGAAGGAATAAGCAGCTCTTCTCTTCGGGTGCTTGACTTGTTCACATTGATAGCAGGATAAATTCTTTTTTCAGCCATTTTTCTTTCCAGGTGAATTTCCATATTACCTGTACCTTTAAATTCTTCATAAATCACATCATCCATTCTTGAACCAGTCTCAACAAGAGCAGTGGCAAGAATTGTTAGTGAACCACCTTCTTCTACGTTTCTTGCTGCACCAAAAAAACGTTTTGGTCTCTGAAGTGCGTTTGCATCAACACCACCAGTTAAAACTTTCCCAGATGATGGAATAACAGTATTATAAGCTCTTGCAAGCCTTGTAATTGAGTCTAAAAGAATAACAACATCTTTTTTATGCTCAACCAATCTTTTAGCTTTTTCTAGAACCATATCTGCAACTTGAACATGTCTTGTGGCTGGCTCGTCAAAAGTAGAAGCTACTACCTCACCTTTTACAGACCTAGACATTTCTGTAACCTCTTCTGGTCTTTCATCTATTAGCAAGACAATAAGGGAAACATCGGAATGATTAGCTGTTATTGCATGAGCAATATTCTGTAACATGACTGTTTTACCACTTTTAGGACTTGCTACGATTAAACCCCTTTGGCCTTTTCCAATAGGCGCAACCATATCAATTACTCTACTTGTATTATTCTCCTCAACATTAGAATCTCTTTCTAAGGTGAGAGGCTTTGTTGGGTGAATGGGTGTAAGGTTTTCAAATAGAATCTTGTTTTTTGTATTTTCAGGCGCATCATTGTTTACTTTATCAACCTTGACTAGGGCAAAGTAACGTTCACTATCTTTTGGCGTTCTAATTTCACCAGCAATCGTATCTCCAGTGTGTAGATTAAATCTTCGAATTTGTGAAGGTGATACATATATATCTGCTGGACCTGCTAGATATGAAGAATCGGAAGATCTTAAAAAGCCAAATCCATCTTGCAATACTTCTAAAGTGCCATCACCAATTAACTTATCTCCATTTTTAGCTTTATTCTTAAGTATTGCAAAAATTAAGTCTTGCTTACGCATTCTTCCTGCATTTTCAATTTTGTCAGAATTTGCTAAGTCTACTAGTTCAGTTACAGGTAGGTGTTTTAGATCAGATAAATGCATATTTTTTTTAGATTGTACTGTCAATAAATGCTGTTAGTTGTGATTTAGAAAGAGCCCCTTTTTTATCAGCTTCAAAGTTACCATCTTTAAAAATGATTAGAGTAGGTATGGCTCGAACTGCAAACTGGGCAGCAATCTTTTGATTCTCATCTATATTTATTTTTGCGACAATTAACTTACCGTCATAATCTTTTGAAATATCATCAAGTATTGGGGCAATTGCCTTACAGGGACCGCACCACTCCGCCCAAAAATCGACTAAAACAGGTATTTTTGATTGAAGAACTTTTTCCTCAAATTGGTCATCTGTAACGTGAATAATATTGCTCATATATATTGAATTTTATTACTAAGGTTTGATTTAAGTATTAAGAGTTGTTTCTCAGAATATTGTAATCATAATTGAAACTATTAGGTTTATCAATAACTAATTTATTTCCTTATTTTCATTGTCCTTTTCTACAGTGTTTGATTTGTAAGAGCTATCAATTTCAAATAAAGGAACAACTTTTTTTACACCCCTTGATGATTGTGCAATTGATATAGCTTTATCTGCCTCCTGTTGGTTTAAAATACCCATTAAGTAAACAGCTCCTTCCTCAGTGAATACTTTTAAATGAATAATTGAAAGGGGAGTTTGATCTTTTTCATCTTCTGCAAACACTCTCGATACAACATTACTTGTTGTGGCGATGTCATTTGCAATTCCTCTTACTGTATTTTCAGGACCTACAGTCATATAGTTATCAACTTTTTTTACATTTTCCATATTGGTAACGATGCTAAAAATTTTATCTATAATTTCTTGATTCGGCGATTGCCCTGTAATAAGGACTACCTGATTGTAACTAACAAAATTTGCCCTAAATTCACCTTCGATATCTTGTGTTTTTAATACTGTCTGCCATTCCAGTTTTTCATCAGTAATTTGTGACTCAG
>Ga0206130_10003586_pt1 | contig 20058 bp, 16 predicted proteins | sample Helgoland_Spring_9_FD_148637 | JGI IMG/M metagenome (GOLD analysis project Ga0206130, IMG submission 148637) | Pelagic subsurface seawater microbial communities from Kabeltonne, Helgoland, North Sea - Helgoland_Spring_Bloom_20160512_1 | ecosystem: Environmental > Aquatic > Marine > Epipelagic ... | reverse complement strand
AACAACTTACATCCTGAAGAATATATTGACCCTTAATTTCAGCTATTTTACTTACTTCATCAGATACAGAACAAGAAAATACAAGTGGAATAAACATTAAAAGAAATAAATTTTTCATTTATCAAAAATACAATTATTTTATTTTTATGCAGGCTTCTTTAGCTGTTAGTCTTAACTATCTAAGAGATATAGAAGTTAGTGAGTTAGAGGAAGAAGATATGCCTATGGTTTAGAGTTTCTTTTGTTTTTCTTTGCAAATTCAACCCAAGCCCAAATAAGTAAAGTTGAAAGAAATCCTAACCAAATCCATTTTAAGATAAGTGGGGGTTGAATATCAAATATATCGAGTAAGATATCTACCCCAAGTGTTAAACCACCTAATATTAGTATATTATTTCTAAGAGTTATAATTATTTTTTTCATAAACGTATTGTTTTAAATAAATACACAATAAATTAAATACCAACCTACCTAAGAGGTTTAGAAGTAAGTGAATTAGAAGAATGTGATATGCCTGTTATTTAATTATTCTATTCTTACTTTTATATCATAAATGCTCAAAGTGATTGCATCTTCACCATAATGAGCGTCATCAGGGAGTGTAGTAGTACCAATAAAATGAAGTATTCCGTCTTTCATAAATGGTTCTAAAAAATCTACAAAAACATCCTTTATTTCAAGTTCTTTATTTTCATATGCTGAAAAATTACCTTGTCCGTCATTGATCCAAATACTATTATTTAATTTAACCCCACCTGAAGCCACTGGATCGTATTGAACGGGGGAAATTCTAAATAGAGATCCATATCCATCAGGGCGTAATACAATATCCATATTGTTATCATTGTTTACATCCATTAACTTAAATTCTCTCCAATTCTGTAAATCTGTTCCCCTAAAAAATTTTGACCAGTGAGGTTTAAATTCTCCATTACCATCACCCAACCAAACTTCAAATGCACTACCACAACTGTCCTCTCTTGCTACTGAAATATCAATATTTCCATCATTATTAAAATCACCTGCTTTAATTGATGTTCCACCTAAACCGCGGGGACATTCTGATAATGAATAAAATGCTTCTGGCTCGTTAGAAACAAAAATTCTTTCAAATCTTTCGTTCTTGTCATTATACTTGTATGTCTGAACATTATTTAATTGGTTTTGATTTTGTTCTCCATAATCTGCAGTTATTATTTCATCTCTTCCATCACCATCAACATCTATAAAAGCTATCGTAAATGGGGAATCGTTAGAATCTGAATATGACCAAATATTTCGCTGATTACTAAATGTACCATCTTGATTTTGAACATATAAACGATAATCAGGTGTAGGAACTCCTCCTATATCTGTTAATCCGTCACCATTAATGTCCCCAGCAGTTACTCCGTGCCAAAATGTTTTTTCTCCATCTGGATTTATTTTTCTCCATTCAATATTATCAGGGACTAGTTCACCAATCCAAGCATCTCCTAACCACAAATCAGCATTGTTTCCTATCTCTCCAGCATCAGCAATAATTAATTGATTCCCATATTTTACAGGATTTCTTACTAATCTAGTAGCAGAAACTCTATGAACTTGATCTAAAAGCCATTTATTGTCAAATTTTTTCAAAACTAAATGAGGAATTTTTGGAAGAGATTGAGGATCTAGTGAGGTATTCCATAATTCCCCCGAAATCCATCTATTACCTGAATTAAAAAAATACTCGTTCCCGTTATGTGTATAATAAAATGAACCACTAACATCAGAAAATGTTGCTCTTATATCCTCTAAAACCACTCCTTCAACTTCAATTCTAGTTCTATTCTTCGTTACAATAAAATTAGACTCTTCAAAAACTGCATTAATAGTCGTTGGTTCACTAATATTAATTTCAATAGAAGTTTCAGTTGAGTTAACAGATCCTGACCATTTTTTAAAAACACTCCATCCCTCAGCAGGTATAGCTGTGAGTTTAACAGTAGTACCTGAGCTATAGTCAGTACTTCTGCCTGAGTTAACTATCTCCTCCAAGACTTCACCTTCTCCCTCTATGTTTACTGTTAGTGGGTATTTCTTCTTCTCAAAAGTAGCTGTAACTTCTTTAGGCTCTCCAATTACTATCTGAACAGATTCTTCTGTAGATTCTATCGCACCTGTCCAACCAACAAATACCCATTCAGCTGCTGCTTGGGCAGTCAGCTTCACGGTAGTGCCTGAATCATATTCAGTTGTTCTTCCAGAGTTAACTATTTCCTCTATTACCTCACCCTCTCCTTCAAAGTTTACAGTAAGTGGATACTTCCTTTTCTCAAAGTTTGCAGTAAGTGTTGAGTTAGATGATACTGTGATTGTTCTGGTGGCATCTGTATTGCCATCAGACCAATCTTTAAACAAGTATTCACCTTGTGGAGTTGCAGTAACATTAACTGTTTGTCCTGCCTCGTATTCGCCTCCTGTGATAGATACTGTTCCTCCTTCTCCTGCAGATAATGTAATAGTATATTTAACTATTGGAGCAGGTGGTGGTGTAACAGGTGTTGAGGTCTCATCTGAAGAACAGGATAAAACAATAGCGAATGCAGTAAGTAGGAAGAATAGCTTTTTCATTAAGTAAGATTTGGAAATACTAATTTACTTATTTCTATTAACAACTAATAATATTAATAGATTGAGAGTATTTAATTTATAATGAATTAACTCCAAGACTTGACTCTATTTAAAGGATTTGTTATTTCTATGTAATTATCAAAATATGAATATCAGAGTCTTATAAAAAAAGGACAGAAGTTTTGAACTCCTGCCCATAGACTACACTTAGGTTTATTAGGGAACCTTAGTTGTAACTCTCTTAGGGAGGTACAAGTGAGGGGACTTGAAACACTACTCTTAAAATACTCAGTAGAGGAAGGTTTAGATAATTGCGTTTGAATCTCTTCTTTGAAGGTGTTTAATATTAAATCTACTGTCAGACATAAACAAAATGGAGCAGCCTAAGCGAATCCATTTTGGTGTGAATTTGTAAGAATGGATTGATACTTGGATTGCAAAAGATATTTACGTTAAATGCAAAATTAACTGTCTGACAACTGCCAGTTGAGGCTTATTTATACAATTTTTTGTATTTTTATAAAGTATAATGAGTCCAAGGGATATTTTAGCGAAGAATACTAAAATGTCTGTAAACCCTTGAATATAGGAAACAAAAAAGCCGACTCATAAATGAATCGGCTTTGGCTTCTGCGGTCTGGACGAGACTCGAACTCGCGACCCCCTGCGTGACAGGCAGGTATTCTAACCAACTGAACTACCAGACCTCGCGTTAGCGGTTGCAAATATACACCGCTTATTTAATTGTGCAAACAAAAAATACTAAAAAAATAAAATATTTTCTCTCTAAGATCAAGGACATAAAAAAAGACCCTAGCATTGGCCAGGGTCTTTTTTTATACAGGTTTCAAAACCAGTGTATTACATAGCTGCGTCAATCGCGTCTGTGTAAACCTGCTTTGGAGACACCCCTACTTGTCTGCTCACAATCTCTCCGTTTTTAAATACTAAAACGGTTGGAATGTTACGCACGCCGTACTTAGCTGCAAATTCTTGGTTGGCGTCTACGTCTACCTTTCCTACGACAGCTTTTCCTTCGTAATCATTACTTACCTCATCAATGATAGGACCTACCATTCTACAAGGACCACACCAAGCTGCCCAAAAATCCACAACTACTGGCTTGTCACTTTTTAAAACTACTTCTTCGAAAGTAGCGTCTGTTATTTCTAATGCCATGATTCTATGTTTTTAATTGTTTACAAATTTACATATTTATTTTACCATTTTTCCCTCTGGCCTATGCCTTTTCTTATCTAACTATAAAGAAGCCTTATAGCTAGTTTAGACTGAAATGTACATCTGCAGCCTCTAGGGCTTCTAAAAGTGCCGTAGTTACCCCTATTTTTTGACTGCGAGAAACAAAATCTAACTTAATACTCTCTTCCATCTCATAAAGGCTAAAATGCAGTGGTAAATCTCCAGGATGGCTTTGAATAAGTTCCTTAATTCCTTTAATCTGCGCTTCCTCTAGGTGGTCTACCCGCAACTTTAAGGTGAGCTTTTTAGTGAAATTCTCAAGTATTTCTTGCAACATATAAAAACCGTTGTATTGCAGGCGAGGCTCTCCTTGTTTACCGGTATCTTTATTGGTCCAACCCTCTTTCACAAGGGCCTTACAGAATATAAATGAGTTGGGAATTAAAAAGTGCCTGAACTTCAAATAGTCCTCACCAAAGATCCTAAACTCATAAGAGTCTGCGTAGTCTTCTACCGTAAAGGCCGCCCAGCCTTTACCGTTTTTAGATACCCTATGTTGCACCTCAGACACCACACCAGCAAAAGCCAGCTCCCTGTTTACATAAGAGGGAAGGTCATTAAAGAAAGACACATTGGCATTGGTGTAAGTGTTTATTTCTGTTTTATAGTCGTCTAAAGGATGTCCAGAAATGTATATCCCCACCACTTCCTTCTCTTGCTTTAACTTCTCCATAGTCCCCCACTCTGGACAAGGAGGCACTTCAGGTTCCGGAATTTGAATATCACTAGACTCCCCAAACAAACTCACTTGGGCAGAGTTTTCATTTTCCTGGTATCTGGCACCGTAACGAATGACTTTTTCAAGAAAAGTACCGGCATCGCCCAGAGGGTGAAAATACTGCGCCCTGTGAACCCCTCCAAAAGAATCGAATCCTCCGGCAAGTGCTAAGTTTTCAAAAGCTTTTTTATTGGCTGCCCTTAAATCTATACGCTTGGCCAAATCAAAAACAGACCTGTAAGGCCCACTTTCTTTTCGCTCCGCCACAATGGTCTCTACCGCCCCGCGACCCACGCCTTTGATTGCGCCCATGCCAAAACGAACGGCTCCTGCATTGTTTACGGCAAATTTGTAAAAGGATTCATTCACATCTGGCCCCAAAACCTGTAAACCCATACGCTTACATTCTTCCATAAAGAAAGTCACTTGCTTAATGTCATTCATATTATTAGAGAGTACCGCCGCCATATATTCTGCTGGGTAGTGGGCTTTAAGGTAAGCTGTCTGATAAGCAATATAGGCATAGCAAGTAGAGTGACTCTTGTTAAAGGCATAAGATGCAAAGGCTTCCCAGTCTTTCCATATTTTCTCAAGCACTTCTTTAGGGTGGCCCAGCTTTTCTCCACCCCCTAAAAACTGGGGTTTCAATTTTTCTAGTAGGGCAAATATTTTCTTACCCATGGCTTTTCTCAGTACGTCTGCTTCCCCCTTAGAGAAACCGGCAAGCTTCTGAGACAAGAGCATTACCTGCTCTTGATAGACTGTAATCCCGTAGGTTTCCTTAAGGTATTCTTCCATTTCAGGAAGGTCATAGGTAATTTGTTCGTCGCCGTGTTTACGACCAATAAAACTAGGAATATACTCCATTGGTCCTGGTCTGTAGAGCGCGTTCATGGCAATAAGGTCGTCAAAAACAGTAGGCTTTAAATCCTTGAGGTGCTTTTGCATGCCCACAGATTCGTATTGGAATACCCCAACGGTGTCTCCGCGCTGGAAGAGCTCGTAGGTCTTGGTGTCGTCCAAAGGAAAATCATCCGGCACCAATTGAATGTCGTGCTTGGCCTTGACAATTTTAACCGTATCCTTAATTAAGGTCAGGGTCTTCAGACCCAAAAAGTCCATTTTTAACAATCCAGCGTCTTCTACCACGGAGTTGTCGAACTGGGTCACATACAAATCAGAATCTTTGGCCGTAGCCACTGGCACATAATTGGTAATATCTCCAGGGGTAATAATTACCCCACAGGCATGAATACCTGTATTCCTAAGTGATCCCTCTAATATACGTGCCATATTCAAGGTCTGAGCTTCCAGGTCTGGACCGTCTGCAATATTGAGTAGCTCGTTGACCTTATCTAAGTCTTCTGCCCTAAAGTTTTTCTTGAGTTCCGCCTCAGTATAGCTAAAAATCTTAGCGAGTTTAGACATATTGGGCAGTAATTTAGCAATCCTGTCTGCCTCGTTGAGGGGTAAATCCAATACCCTGGCCGTATCTCTAATAGAAGACTTGGCCGCCATGGTACCATAGGTAATGATCTGAGCCACCTGGTTAGAACCGTATTTTTTAATTACATAATCCATGACACGACCGCGACCCTCGTCGTCAAAATCAATATCAATATCTGGCATAGAAACCCTGTCTGGATTTAAGAAACGCTCAAAAAGCAAATCGTACTTCAAAGGATCTATATTGGTAATCCACAAGCAGTAGGCCACTACAGATCCAGCCGCAGAACCCCTTCCAGGACCAACAGAAACGTCCATATTACGCGCTTCTCTAATAAAATCTTCCACAATCAGGAAGTAACCCGGGTACCCAGAATTTCTAATGGTGTCCAATTCAAAATCCAAACGCTCTTCAATTTCAGGCGTAATTTCAGTGTACCGCTTTAGTGCGCCTTTATAGGCAATGTCTCTGAGGTAAGCATTTTCTCCTCGTTTGCCACCGTCTTCTAAATCTTCTGCCACCTTAAACTCCGCTGGAATCTCAAAAGCAGGCAGCAGTACTTCTCTCGCTAGTTCAAAAGCTTCAATTTGGCTGGAAATCTTATGGGTATTTTCAATGGCCTCTGGTATATCCGAGAACAGCGACTTCATTTCCGCTGCAGTCTTGAAAAAATACTCTTGGTTGGGCAATCCATACCTGTACCCCCTACCCCTTCCAATAGGCGTGGCTTGTTTTTCTCCATCTTTTACACAGAGTAAAATATCGTGGGCCTCTGCGTCTTTCTGGTCTGCATAATAGGTGTTGTTTGTAGCCACTAAAGAGACCCCATGCTTCTGAGCCATAGGCACCAACACCTGATTAACCCGGTCCTCATCTTCCTGACTGTGGCGCATTAACTCCACATAAAAGTCTGCTCCAAAGGTCTCTTTCCACCAAATTAGGGCTTCTTCTGCTTGCTGCTCTCCCGTATTTAGGATTTTCGCTGCCACCTCGCCATACATATTTCCAGAGAGTACAATTAAGTCTTCTTTATACTGTTCCACAAGCGCCTTGTCTATTCTAGGCACATAATAAAATCCTTTGGTATAGGCAATAGAAGACAGTTTGGCCAAATTGTGATAGCCGTTTTTGTTCTTTGCCAAAAACACCATCTGATACCCGTAATCTTTTACATGCTTATTTGTATGGTCCTCACAAACATAAAATTCACAACCAATAATTGGCGTCATTTCTTTGCCTTCTTCAGGGGTCCCCGCTGCTTCCGCTTCTTTATGGGCCTGTTTAACCCTAGCATTGTGCGCTTTGACCTCTTTCACAAAATGAAAGGCCCCCATTAAATTGGCGTGGTCTGTAAGGGCCACCGCAGGCATATTTTGCTTAGCCGCTTGAGCCACCAAATCCTTTACACTCATGGTGGATTGGAGCACAGAAAACTGGGAATGGTTGTGCAGGTGAACAAAAGCAGTGTCTTCTAACTGGGCTAAATTTTCTTTAATATCCTGTTTGGTGGGCGCAGCAGTTACTGGTTGGGCTTGCGCTTGCAGCGCAGCCGATGCCTTTTTTAAATTCACATGCTTCAATCCAATACCGGCTACAGCCTCAGAATTCGCTGCCTGATACTGGTTGTAATAGTCTGCAGGAGCGCCTAACTTCTCAAGCGGATAGTGCTTTAAGCGGAGTAGCTCCAAAAAGCAACGTGTGGTAGCCTCTACGTCTGCCGTAGCGTTGTGGGCTTCGTTAAAAGGCGCGCCAAATAAATGTTGGTGCAGTTCCGTCAGGGTAGGCAGCTTAAATTTACCTCCCCTACCTCCAGGAATTTGACACATCATAGCGGTCTGTTCCGTACAAGTATCTAACACAGGCTTTTGAGCTAGGGTGTTTTCTATCCCAGCCCTGTGAAATTCTGCCCCCATAATGTTGAGGTCAAAACCCACATTCTGGCCCACCACAAAATGACATTTTTCTACAGCCGCTGTAAAACGCTCCAATACTTCTAACAAAGGAAGTCCTTGGTCCTGAGCAAGCGCGGTAGAAATACCGTGTATTTGTTCTGCCTCAAAAGGTACGTCAAAGCCATCTGGCGAAACCAAAAAATCTTGGTGTTCCAAGAGGTTTCCCATAGCGCCGTGCAATTGCCAGGCAATCTGAATACAGCGCGGCCAATTGTCGGTATCCGTTACGGGGGCATTCCATCTCTTGGGTAAGCCGGTGGTTTCAGTGTCAAAAATTAAATACATCTGGGTGATTTTCTTTGGGTGCTTATTTGCCTGGGAACGGTAAAAATAACCAAAAGGAATCGTAAAGAAAAAGAGGGTTTTAAGAAGTTATTAACCCTTTATTGTGGGGCAACGCCAACCTAGCCTAATTATTTAAAAGCAGATAGTTTGCAAATCACAAAAAAAGGGTATATTTGCACCCTCTTAATGGAGAAAACTAAAAAGAATTAATAACCAAGGGTCGGGCACCCTACAAATTAATGTGATATGCCAGTAAAAATTAGATTACAAAGACACGGTAAAAAAGGAAAACCATTTTATTGGATCGTTGCTGCAGATGCAAGGTCAAAAAGAGATGGTAAATTTTTAGAGAAATTAGGAATCTACAATCCTAACACCAACCCAGCCACTATTGACTTAAATGTAGATGGTGCTGTAAAATGGTTGACTAATGGAGCACAGCCTTCTGACACTGCAAAACGTTTGTTGTCTTACAAAGGCGCTTTATTAAAGCACCACCTTTTAGGAGGACTTAGAAAAGGTGCTTTAACTGAAGAACAAGTTGCAGAAAAATTCAACGCATGGGTGGCTGAAAAAGATGCTGCTGTTGCTGCAAAAATTTCTGGTCTTACTCAAGAGCAAGAAGTAGAAAAAGCAAAAGCATTGGCTGCTGAAAAAGCTGTTAATGAAAAGCGTGTTTCTGACGCACAAGCACTAGAAGCTGAAGCTGCTGCTGAAGTTGCTGCTGCTGAAGCTGCAGAATTTGCCGCTACTGAAGCTGCTGCTGCTGAAGTTGCTGCTACAGAAGAAGTTGTTGCTGAAGAAGCGCCTGCTACAGTAGAAGCGGTTACTGAAGAAGCGCCTGCTACTGAAGCAGCTGATGAAGAAACCAAAGAAGCTTAATATAAAACAAGGATGCGTAAGGAAGATTGTTTCTACTTAGGCAAAATTGTTTCAAAATACAGTTTTAAAGGAGAGGTACTCATAAAGCTAGACGCAGATGAGCCCGACCTATACGAAAACATGGAATCAGTATTTGTCTCTCTCAGAGACAGCCTGGTTCCATTTTTTATTGAAAAATGTTCCCTTCATAAGTCTAGCCTCCTCAGGGTCCGTTTTGAGGCCGTAGAAGATGAAGCTGCTGCAGACAAGATCATGGGTGCAGCACTCTTCCTACCCCTAAGCTTACTTCCAAAACTCACTGGAAATAAATTTTATTACCACGAAATTATTGGCTTCACCCTTTTAGATAAAGTCCATGGCGATATTGGTCAGATTACCGCTGTAAATGACACTGTAAGTCAGGCTTTATTCATTGCCAAAAAAGAAGACAAAGAATTACTTATTCCCATTACAGACCAGATTATCACTAAGGTAGATCGCGAGAACAATACCATAGAGGTAACCACTCCAGACGGACTTGTAGCCTTATATTTAGGAGCCGACTAGTGCTGTTGGTCTAAAACCCCTAAGCCCATCTAAAAATATTGCGTAGCTTTAAGTGATCAATTTCACACTTATGAAAACGCAGCTTTCCTTTTTATGGCTTTTTTTAATCTTTTTAACGGGCTGTAAACAAGCACCTATAGAAGTAGCCAACACCCCTAATAATCGAGAGAAAAGCCCCAATATTATACTAATCCTTACAGATGACCAAGGTTATGCAGACCTAGGCGCTTTTGGTGCCAAAGATTTTGAAACACCCCATTTAGACCAAATGGCCAAAGAAGGGGCGCTGCTTACCCAATATTATGCGCCTCAAGCCGTATGTTCTGCCTCTAGGGCTGGAATTCTTACTGGCTGTTATCCCAATAGGATAGGTATTCACAACGCTTTTATGCCAGAAGCAAAAAAAGGCTTAAACCCAGCAGAACTCACTATGGCAGAAATGCTTAAAGCAGCGGGTTATGCTACGGCTATATATGGAAAATGGCATTTGGGAGACGCCCCTGAATTTCTTCCAAATGAGCACGGGTTTGAAGACTATTTTGGCATACCATACTCCAATGATATGTGGCCTTTACACCCACAACAAGGCCCTGTTTTTAACTTTAAAGCGCTTCCCTTATTGGAGAATGGACAGGTTTTAGACACCCTCACAGACCAGTCTCAACTCACTACCCAACTCACCCAAAGAGCCGTATCATTTATACACGCTAAAAAAGACCAGCCTTTCTTTTTATATGTGGCCCATCCCCAACCTCATGTACCCCTCTATGTTTCTGAAAAATTTAAAGGCAAGTCCAAAAACGGGCTCTATGGAGACGTGATTATGGAATTGGATTGGTCAGTAGGAGAAATATTAAATGCACTTAAAGTAAACGGACTAGAGGAGGACACTATGGTTATTTTTACTTCAGACAACGGACCTTGGCTCGCATACGGCAATCACGCAGGAAGCGCAACACCTTTTAGAGAAGGAAAAGGTACCGCTTGGGAAGGGGGACAAAGGGAACCGTTTGTAGTGAAATACCCTAGAAAAATTCCTGCGGGAACCCTTGTTCACACACCTGTTATGGGAATAGACATTATGCCTACTGTAGCTGCATTAACAGATGGAAAACTACCCAATCATCCTATCGATGGAAAAAATGTCATGCAGGTACTCAGCGGAGAAAGCCAAGAAAGCCCTCAAGAAGCCTATTTCTTTTACTACAGGGTTAATGAACTTTTTGGGGTACGCTATGGAGATTGGAAAATGTATTTTCCCCACCGCTATAGAACCATGGCTGGGCAGCCACAAGGCGCAGACGGCTTACCTGGACAATACGCCTTTATTGACATGAAGGAAATTGAATTGTACCACCTGCCAACAGATGAAGCCGAACGCACCAATGTGGCGCAATTTCATCCAGATGTGGTAAACAAAATACAATCTTTGGCTGCAGATATGCGGCTAAAATTAGGCGATGCCCTCTTGGATCAAACCGGCAGTGAAACCAGAACAGCAGGCAGCCTTAAATAAGCTCGACTCCTAAGAAAATAACTCTAAAGCGAAGAAAATACTGCCTCAAATAAGTTTGTTCACGCCCTTAAAAAACCGCCAGATACCGTACTTTTGTACCATGTCTGCCCCTTTTATTTTCAAAGAATTTAGTATTGAACAAGACCAATGTGCTATGAAAATTGGCACAGACGGGGTCTTATTAGGTGCTTGGGCACCTATTTCTCACCAGCCCAACAGCATACTAGATATTGGGGCAGGAACAGGTGTAGTAGCCCTTATGCTTGCCCAAAGAAGCCTTGCAGAAACCATAGACGGTGTGGAACTCATTCCTGAAGCCTACGAACAATGTGTGGCTAATTTTGAAAATGCGCCTTGGGCAGACCGATTGTTTTGCTACCACGCCCATGTAGAAGAACTCATAGAGGAAGCAGAAGCACTGACTTACGACCTTATTGTGAGCAACCCTCCTTTTTATACTGAAAATAATTTAGACAATCAAGCTAGGGCGGCAGCGAGGGAAAGCAGTACGCTGCCTTTCCCGCTGTTGGTGCAAGCGGCTGTAACCCTTTTGAGCCCAGCAGGAATTTTTGCCTTGGTCCTTCCCTTTAAGGAGTCCACAGATTTTATAGCGCTTGCTGCCAAAGCAGGGCTTTTTCCCCACGAAATAATGCACGTCAAAGGAAATAAAAACGCCCCATTTAAAAGGTCTTATATGGCTTTTGGATTTGAAAAAACCCGCTGCCTCCACCGAGAGCTCACCATTGAAACTGCCAGACACCAATACACTCCAGAATATATTGAACTGGTTAAAGATTTTTATTTAAAAATGTGACACTGCTTTGTTGTAATGTTATATTTCTTTAGTTAATTTAGAAGCTAGAAAGTGTGGACTTGTTTTGCAAAAACAATGCCCTTTAAAAAAAGCTATGAAACCAGACCTATTTGAAGCCCCAGACTATTACGCCTTAGATGATTTACTGAGCCCAGAGCACCTCTTGGTTAGAGATGCTGCTAGAGCTTGGGTTAAAAGGGCCGTGAGTCCGATCATTGAAAAGCATGCCCAAGAAGCTACTTTTCCCACAGAAATCATTAAAGGATTGGCAGAAATTGGCGCATTTGGGCCCTATATTCCTGAAAATTACGGTGGTGCAGGTTTGGATCAGATCAGTTACGGCCTCATTATGCAAGAAATTGAAAGGGGAGACTCTGGAGTGCGCTCCACAGCCTCTGTACAATCCTCATTGGTCATGTACCCTATTTTTGCTTACGGAAATGAGGCGCAGCGTCAGAAATACCTCCCAAAATTAGCTTCAGGAGAAATGATGGGTTGCTTTGGTCTCACAGAACCAGACCATGGCTCTAATCCGAGCGGCATGACCACCAACATAAAAGACATGGGAGACCATTACCTCTTAAACGGTGCTAAAATGTGGATCTCAAATGCGCCATTTGCAGACATTGCCGTGGTGTGGGCTAAAAATGAAGCCGGAAGAATTAAAGGCGTGATTGTAGAACGCGGCATGGAAGGTTTTTCTACGCCAGAGACGCACAATAAGTGGAGTTTAAGGGCATCGGCCACCGGCGAGCTTATCTTTAGCGATGTGAAAATTCCCAAAGAAAATATACTGCCTGAAAAAGACGGACTAGGAGCACCACTAGGTTGTTTAGACTCTGCCCGCTACGGTATTGCCTGGGGGGCTATTGGAGCAGCCATGGACTGTTACGACACGGCATTGAGATATGCCAAAGAGCGTATTCAATTCGGAAAACCCATTGCAGCCACCCAATTACAGCAGAAAAAATTAGCAGAAATGCTCACCGAAATTACCAAGGCACAGCTATTGGCTTTCCGTTTGGGGCAACTCAAAAACCAAGGAAAAGCCACTACTGCCCAAATTTCCATGGCCAAGAGAAACAATGTAGATATGGCTATTAAAATAGCCAGAGAAGCCCGCCAAGTATTGGGCGGTATGGGTATTACGGGAGAGTATTCTATTATGAGGCATATGATGAATTTAGAATCCGTGATTACCTATGAAGGGACCCACGACATTCACCTACTCATTACTGGAGCAGACATTACAGGCCACCCTGCATTTTCTTCATAAACACCCGTACTTTTTGCTGCACGGCGGTTTTATTTTATGTGGACTATACCTACTTTACCAAACAGCCATTGATTGTTTAAAAAGAAACGGCGCACAGTTCTCTACCTAGTGTTTGAATACACTTTTCAATCTGTTTCATGCGCTCTTCTGAAACAGCGGCTGTGCCTCTAGCATATTGGCGCATTAGACTTTCATTAATTCCTGCTTTTTTGCCTATGGCAGATATTTTTACCTCAGGAATGAGCGCAAAAAAAGCTTGAATATTCATTTTATATTCCCACTGAACCCCACTTTCAAAATCTAAAACCCAATCATATCCTTCTTCAGTAGCTAGCACTAAATAATCTTTAAATGCTGCTTCTATGTTAGATTTTAATAGTTCTAAACGAGATCCATAAGCGCTTACCACTCCAGGGATATTTTGAGTGGTTCCCCAATAAGTGCCGTCTTCATGACGCTCTACAATAACACGTATTAGCTTTTTAGATGCTGTTGATTTTTTCATTTAACTAATTTTTATTCCTGCTTGTTTTAAAATAGACTTTACAGTCCCTATGGGAATGTCCTTTTTAGGATGCGGAACAGTCACCAAACCGCTTCTACTAGGGTGTTTATAATGGTGGTGGCTCCCTCTTATTCGTACTAATTGCCAGCCTTCTTCTTTTATCAACTTCATTAAGGCACCACTTTTCATACCTTAAATATATAACAAAAATGCAATATAACAAAAATGTTATATTTAAACCGTATTTAAATCCTATGGCCTCGTAATTTTCTTCATAACTTATTTAAATGAGGCCTTTAATAATCGCGCAAACGAATTAATTTTATAGCGTGTTTGCCTTAGTTGATTGTAATAACTTTTACGCTTCCTGCGAACGGGTATTTAACCCCGCACTAGAAGGAAAGCCCATAGCCGTATTGTCTAACAATGACGGCTGCTTCATTGCACGCAGCAATGAAGCAAAGGCCCTTGGCCTTCCTATGGGCGCCCCAGCATTTAAATACGAAGCCTTTTGCAAAGCCAATGGCATAAAGGTGTTTTCTTCCAATTATCCGCTTTATGGAGATATGAGCGCGAGGGTCATGCAAATTCTCTCTCAATTCACCCCTGAAATAGAAATTTACAGTATTGACGAGGCTTTTTTGCTCCTCAAAGGCTTTGATTATGTAGACCTGGCTAGCTACGGAAAAGAGATGCAGCAACGGGTAGAAAAATGGACAGGCATTCCTGTGAGTATTGGCATTGCACCCACCAAAGCACTGGCCAAAGTAGCCAATAAAATTGCCAAAAAATTCAAAGAACGCACTGGAGGCGTACATGTCATAGAAACGGCAGAAAGTATTACAAAAGCCTTAAAATGGACCCAAATAGCAGATGTTTGGGGCATTGGACGCCAGCACGCCAGACGCTTAGAAGCGGTACAAGTAAACACCGCCTATGACTTTATAAAGCTACCTGAAGACTGGGTACGCAAGCAAATGGCCGTAGTAGGTTTGCGCTTACAGCAAGACCTCAAAGGCATTCCGACCCTAGGACTAGAGGAAGGGCAGAAGAGCAAAAAAGGTATTGCCACCACCAGGAGTTTTGAAGGCACCCTAAATAGCCTTCCAGATTTGGAAGAACGCATAGCCACCTTTGCCAACCACTGTGCTCAGAAGTTGCGCGCCCAAAAAAGTGCTGCCAATGTATTAATGGTCTTTGTGCGCAACAACCCCTTTGACCCAAAAGTACCCAGGATTAGCAAACATATAGCCATTCCCCTGGCCTACCCCACAGATTCAAGTATTACCCTAGGACAGGTAGCTATTAAGGGACTCAGGGCTTTGTACGAAGCCGGTGTGGACTACAAAAAAGCGGGGGTCATGATCAGTGGTTTGGTTCCTGTGAACGGAAAACAATTGGACCTCTTCCAAAGAGAGCAACCCAAACACGACGCACTAATGGCAGTAATGGACAAAATGAACAAACGCTACGGAAATGCCTTAAAAGTAGGCAACCAAGACCTACAACGCACCTGGAAAATGAAACAAGAACACCTCAGCAAGCGCTACACCACTTCCCTTTCTGAGATTATTACAGTAAGCTCATGAGACTCGTAAAAACAAAAGACACACCCAGTTTAAGCTTTTACACCCCCCTAACAGAAGGCGGGCTAAAGCAGCCCATTATTGAAGGGGGTATTTCTGCTGGCTTCCCTTCTCCTGCAGACGATTTCAAAGAGATTCGCATTAGCCTGGACGAGAATCTGGTGCGCAACAAAGAAGCCACCTTCTACGCCCGTGTAAGTGGCGAGTCTATGACAGGCGCCGGATTAGACCATGGAGACTTATTGGTTATAGACAGGAGCCTAGAACCCAAAGACGGTAAAATAGCCGTCTGTTTTATAGACGGCGAATTCACCGTAAAAAGACTCAAAATTACCGAAGGGGTACTCTACCTCATGCCAGAAAACAAGAAGTACAAGCCCATTGCCGTCACAGAAGACAACACTTTATTGGTGTGGGGTGTGGTTACCTATGTAATTAAAGCCATGTAGGCTTATTTACAATGTGTTTGAAGCGCTTGGTCTGCAGCAGCATACCTATAAGACTTGGCTGCTTTAAATAATTCACATGCTGCTTCATTTCTACCCAAATTAATGAGTGCCAAACCTTTAATATATTCAGATTTTCCAGACTTTGGATTGAGCTCTTGAATTACTTTGTCAAAGTAAGGAAGAGACAGCTCGTATAAACCAGCAGAAAAATAAGCGGCTCCGGTATTCTCAAAATAAGAAAACTCTAACGGATCTAATGCAGCTGCTTCAGACAGTTTTTGGGCGGCATTCATGAAGTCTTGCTGTTGGAAAAAGGCAGATCCCTCTTGAGAAAGGGCAAAAGCTCGGTCTACGGTTTCTTTGCCTAAAACCGCTATTTTTTTGAGTACTAAAAAATCTTTGTCTTCCGGGAATAAATCTATGGCCTTATTGGCTACGGCAATAGAAATATCATTCCCTGTTGCTTTAAGCGCATTACTAGCAATCATATAGTTCTTCCAAACCATGGGGTCATGCTTCACAGAGTCCTTAGCAAAAATACGGTCTATCTCTTGGGCGTTGCCCTCTTGAATTAACAGGTTCAAGTAGTTGGCAAAATGAGGTGGTATGGGCAAATGCTCATAGGCTACTTTGGCGTAATGGGTGGCAGAATCTCTCTGATTTTTCTTGGCAAAAATCTGACTCATGAGTGTTTCACTAAAGCCTAAATAAGGGTTGGCGGTAATGCCAGTTCTGAGCATTTCTAGCGCCTTGTCATCCTGTCCATTTTCCATATAATACCTGGCCTTCATAGAAGCAATAGGCAATGTAGTCACTGAAATATTTGGAATTCCTGGAACTACCTGGTCTACTTTGTTTAAAGGGTAGCTGAACTTTCCTGCATTGTACTCCCCTAAAAGAACTTGCTGTCCTTTAAGGGATTCATTGGTCTGATAGGTAATGTAAGTCAAAGGGGCTAATAAAACCAAACACACTACAGACACCCAATAGGCATTTTTCATGGGGATGGGTTTGTGCTGCTGATTAAACGCCTTGGCATCTAAAAACAACAGGACAATTAAAGCCATGACCAAAAGCCACACCATTTGCATAATAGGTCTGGCAATAGGAAAGTTCAATGCTCCATCTACCATATAAGTGCTGAGCGACATGGTTAAAAAAGCCACAAAGAACTTGGTGTTCTCTGGCAATTTAGACTTAGCTATGTAAACAATATAGAACAAAAGCACCCCAAAAAGTCCTAAGTACATAAAGAAACCTGGAATCCCAAGTTCTGTACCTATCTGAATAAAGTCGTTGTGCATGTGGTAAGGCACCACATAACCATTAATAAATTCTTTGTCGTATAAAATAGAAACGAGTTTCCAATTCCCCAGACCAGAACCCACTATTGGATTGTTTAAAATATGCTCCACCCCTACCATATAAAAACGGAGTCTTCCTGCAATAGAGCCATCCGTAGTGGCCTGCACAATAGTAGCCGAACGCTCAAAGAAAGTAGTGTTGTTTTTACCAATTGTACTGAGTTCACTAATACCAACGGCCACCACAAAAGGCACCACAAAATAAAGGATAGGAATAAGCAAACGTTTGGGCTTACCAGCTCTAAAGTAGTTGTACAAGCAAAAGGCTATGTATAAGATTAAACTCAATACCAAGGCTACATAAGAAGCCCTAGAAGCAATGAGTACAAGACAGAAAATAGTCAATGTAATAAGGACCCCATAGGCCATACGCTGCCATGTTTTCTGTGCAAGATTCATGAGGTATAAGGCAAAGGGCATCTTGATTACCAAAGAGAGTGCGGCAATGTTAATGTTACCCGTGGTACCTTTTAAAAGCGAAGACCTAGAGGCATTGGCACCTTGTTTCAGCAAACCCAACAAAGGGTCTAAAACCATATACATTTCTATAATCAGTGCGCCAGTAGCTACCATGGCAATGAGCCTAAATTTATTTGGAATCTTTTGAAGCAGTACAAAAACGTTCACAAAAGCAATGGATGTTCCCACTACCCTGGCCAGATTCACCAACACTTCAGTAGGGTTAATAGCGTAAAAATAAGAGGCAGAAGCCCAAACAATAAATAGGGCATACAGCCACGAAAATTTAGTCTTAAACAAGCTACCAATGGCTTCTGAAAAATAAATATGGTGCTTCAAAATATAAAGTGCCGCCAGCACACTCACACTATTGAGGTACAACCACTGAGGCGCTATTTGATCTACCGCACCTAAATTGGGCACAAAACCAATAAGCAAGTACGCAATTAAAAAAGCACTGCTGTATAGATGGTGTACCGTTTGGCTGTTGGTTTTATGAGAAGGGCTGCTATTTTTTGCCATGATATGGAAAATATACTTTTAAATCAAAGGTGAAAATACACATAAAGCAATCATTGGGCAAATTTTAAGAGAGTGACTCACTTTAATCACTAATCAGGACAAGTGCCCCATAGCGGCAAAGAAGTCTGGGGAATTGAAGACCCAGTAGAAAAATTAGTTGGCGCTTTGTCAATCAATGACACGCACCAACCACTGAGATTTTGATTAAATGCAGTCGCATTAGAAAACATGGCGTCCATTTGGGTCACCTGACTGGTATTCCAATCTCCAAGGTCCTGATTGTACTCTAAAGCATTGGCAAAGGCATAAGACATATTGGTTACCTTAGCAGTGTTCCAATAGCTCAAAACACCATTGTACACACTGGCCCCTGAAAACAGGTAACTCATATCTGTCACATTGCTGGTGTCCCATGCCGCAATATTGGGGGTGATGGTTTGTTTGTTTTCAAATATATTACTCAAATCAGTCACATAAGTAGTGACTAAGAGCGAAATATCTTCCCTATCATCGGTTACAATATCTCGGAGCATTTGATTGTCTACCACCAAATAAGTAATGCCTTCAAAAACCAATTCATCCCCAGGTTTAGCCGCAGAATTGGCCACAAGAGTCACCCCATTTTCTTCCATATATAAACCAGGAGTTTGGGCACCCTCTTGCGAATTTGATCCCTCTCCTTCAGATTCACTTCCTGATTGTTCTTCTGCTCCTTCAGCTGTTTCAGAGGTCTCTGTTTGCTCATTTTCACTCCCTTCGCCAATTTCAATGACATCAGAACCTAAGTTGTCTTCTACTACCAAATCACCCAATACTCCAGAATTGTCTGAAGTACAAGAGATAACCATAGCCACAAGAAAAGAAAGGAGCATTTTTTTCACTGATCTAAAACAATTTTTTACTTCAAATATAACGCAAACTAACTGCAAGAAAAAACCCTGTGGAATTTGATAACAAAAGGATAATAAATACATTTGAGACAGAATGAATTTATCTAATGGAACAAAACCAACAAGCCATTAACCTTACGAATCTATTTGGTAGATTTTCACTATTAATTATTTATTTCTATACAAAGAGAATTCTCATGACTGAGTATATAAACAAATATGTCATAATTGTTTTTTTAGTGCTCTTTTCTTCTTGTAAGAAAAGAGAATTAAGTCTAAATCCTGTGTCATATGCCCATTTTGAGAAATTCATCAACGAAACTAATTATATTACAGATGCAGAAAAATATGGCTGGTCAATTGTGCAGTTAGATGTGTATAATTTTAAAAAAATGCCCAACGCTACTTGGAAAAGACCAGACGGAATTAACCCGGTCACTTCAGTAAATCTACCTGTAACTCAAGTGAGTTACAATGACGCTTTAGCCTATTGTAAATGGGCAAAAAAAAGACTCCCAAATTATAATGAATATTGGGAAATGGTCAGAAATGATCAAAGAATAATAGTATCCGAAAACACACTACCCATATCAGAAATTGGCGAAGTTAACATTGTTGGAAATGTATGGGATATAACTGGAGATTTAAATAATGGAATGGTTAGGTTAGCCGGAGGCTCCTTATTTTGTTCAAAAAATACCTGCCATGGAACCGTAAAAGATAGGGTGTTGTTTGTAGACAAAGAAACAGGTAATATACATATAGGATTTTCTGTTATTGACCTTTAAAACTTACTAATTACTATTTAATTTCCACAACTAACGCTGGGTTCCCTTAATAAACTGCTAACAATCACACTTTAAAAAGAAAACCGTTTCTATAAAACCCACCTATCTCTTTAAGTCAAGTGATGTACTGAGATTTTTTGAGTTTTTATGTATGATGGTATAGAATTAACCGTTAGCACAATAAGTTGGTGTGTGGTATTA
>Ga0206130_10003582_pt1 | contig 20069 bp, 17 predicted proteins | sample Helgoland_Spring_9_FD_148637 | JGI IMG/M metagenome (GOLD analysis project Ga0206130, IMG submission 148637) | Pelagic subsurface seawater microbial communities from Kabeltonne, Helgoland, North Sea - Helgoland_Spring_Bloom_20160512_1 | ecosystem: Environmental > Aquatic > Marine > Epipelagic ... | reverse complement strand
GCTCAGCGTTCATGGACGCTATGGACATCTTCGCCCCTGCCGGAATCGAACTGGTCCCGGTTGTGCATGAGCAGGGAGCTGCTCATATGGCCGACGGTTACTCACGGGTAAGCGGCAAACAGGGTGTTGTTATCGGGCAAAACGGACCAGGCATCTCCAACTGCGTAACCGCCATTGCTGCTGCGTTCTGGGCCCACTCGCCCGTCGTGATCATCACGCCCCAGACCGGCACCATGGGCATCGGCCTCGGTGGTTTCCAAGAAGCCAACCAGCTGCCCATGTTCGAAGAGTTCACCAAGTATCAGGGCCACGTCAACAACGAACGACGGATGGCCGAGATCACGTCGCGCTGCTTCGATCGTGCACTCAGCGAAATGGGTCCAACCCAGCTGAACATTCCTCGTGACCGCTTCTACGGTGACATCGATGTCGAGATCCCACAGCCCGCACAGTTCGGTCGCGGCGCCGGCGGCGCCAAGGAACTCGACGAAGCTGCCGACCTGATCGCCAGCGCAACCAACCCGGTACTGCTTTCCGGCGGCGGTGTTGTCATGGGCAACGCCATGGCTGAGTGTGTCGCTTTGGCCGAACGCCTGGGTTGCCCGGTACCGAATACCTACTTGCACAACGACTCGTTCCCCGCATCTCATCCGCAGTGGGTTGGCCCACTCGGGTACCAAGGGTCCAAGGCCGCTATGCGCCTGATCTCCGAGGCCGATGTCGTCATTGCGCTCGGTACTCGCCTCGGCCCGTTCGGCACACTGCCACAACACGATATGGACTACTGGCCAGCCGACGCCAAGATCATCCAGATCGACGCAGACAACACCATGCTCGGCCTGGTTAAGCCAATATCTGTTGGCATCCACGGCGACGCCGGCGAAGCCGCTGTGGCGTTGCTCGAACGCCTTGCTGATCGCGAACTCGCCTGCGACGCAACCCGCGATGCCCGGGCCGCCAAGACCGCCGAAGAGAAGAAGCGGTGGGAAGACGAACTCGATGCCTGGACAAGCGAGACCGACGACTGGTCAACCGAGGCCATCGAAAACGCGAACGACATGCCTGGCGACTGGCTCCACCCACGCCAGGTTCTGCGTGAGCTCGAAAAGGCCATGCCAGCTCGGGTCATGGTGTCCACCGACATCGGCAACATCAACTCGGTGTCCAATAGCTACTTGCGTTTCGAAGAGCCACGCAGCTTCTTCGCCGCCATGAGTTGGGGTAACTGCGGCTACGCACTGCCCACGATCATTGGTGCCAAGAAGGCTGCTCCGGACCGTCCAGCCGTTTCCTACGCTGGTGACGGAGCCTGGGCCATGAGCATGACCGAGATCATGACCGCAGTCCGGCATGACATTCCCGTCACGGCAGTTGTGTTCCACAACCGCCAGTGGGGTGCCGAGAAGAAGAACCAGGTCGACTTCTACGGCCGCCGGTTCGTGGCTGGCGAACTCGACGGTGGTGAAAGCTACAGCGACATCGCAGTTGCGATGGGTGCCGAAGCCATCCGCGTCGACAAGATCGACAACGTAGGCGCAGCGCTCACCGATGCAATCAACGCACAGATGAACGAAGGCAAGACCACCGTCATCGAGATCATGTGCACCCAGGAACTGGGCGACCCGTTCCGCAAGGATGCGCTCAGCAAGCCTGTGCGCCACCTGCCCCAGTACAAAGACTACGTATAAGGGCTGCGTTTCACCGCTCCGCTTGGGCCGGCGTTCGTCGGACATGGTTTTGGGTGGTGAGGGGCGGTTCGTCCCTCACCGCTGCCCGCTCGTCCTGTGTTTCTTCGCTCCGCTTGGGCCGACGTTCGTCGGACATGGTGACCAGTGCTCCTGGTCGCCTCGTCCCTCGGCTCCGCCCGCTCGTCCCTCGCTCCTGCCAATGTTCTTGACCCGCGACTTCCTCGATAGGTTCTGCACGTGACTGAGTTCGCTACCACTGCTGATTTGTTTGGGTTTGAGAGCGACCTGAAGGTTGAGGTTCTTGACCCGGGTGAGTTTGCTGATTATGTGCCTGAGCTCGACGGGGCGTATCGGTTTGACCCTGAGGTCACCCAGGCCATCTTGGCCGGTTTCACACACAATCGCCGTGTGTTGGTGCAGGGGTATCACGGCACTGGCAAGTCGACACATATCGAGCAGGTAGCTGCCCGGCTGAACTGGCCGATGGTGCGGGTTAACCTCGATGGTCACATCAGTCGGATGGACCTTGTCGGCCGCGATGCAGTCGTGGTGCGCGACGGTCAACAGGTCACCGAGTTCGTCGAAGGTGTATTGCCGTGGGCGATCCAGCGGCCTGTCGCTCTGGTGTTCGATGAACTTGATGCCGGGCGTCCCGACGTCATGTTCGTGATCCAGCGGATCCTCGAACGCGAGGGTCGTTTCACCATGCTTGATCAGAACCGGGTGCTCACGCCGCATACTGGTTTCCGGCTGTTCGCCACAGCCAACACGGTTGGTCTTGGCGACATGACGGGTCTCTACCATGGGACCCAGCTGCTTAATCAGGCCCAAGTCGACCGTTGGAACATCGTCGCCCGGCTGGACTACCTGGAAGCCGACGCCGAAGCGGAGATCGTGCTCGGGCGGGTTCCGGATGCCGCTCAGGTCACCGAAATGGTGGCCATGGCAGACATGACCCGTCAGGGATTCATTGCTGGTGACATCTCCACGGTGATGTCGCCCCGCACCGTGATCGATTGGGCCGAAAACACCGCCATCTTCGGCGACATCCGTCGAGCCTTCGAGCTGTCGTTCTTGAACAAGTGCGACGAAGCCGAACGGCCAATCCTCGACGAATATTGGCAGCGCGCCTTCGGCAACCAGTGATGCTGCATGTCTTCGTTGGCGAATGACTAAGGCGCTTGAGCGGCAACGTTCCGCTGCGGTACGTGCCCTCGGCCGCGATCCAAAGGCCGAGTTTCGGGGCGGCAGGCTTACGAGTGGGAACAAGTCGGTCGATATTGCCTCGCCGTTCCTGACGTTGGCCGACAATCAGACACCAGCGGTCATGCGTGGCCTCGGCGACGCCGTAGCACTGCTCCTGCGACACACGGACCGTGATCTGCACGCGTCGTTGGTTCCGGAAGACCCACTTGAGCGGGTCATCTTCGACCTGCTTGAGCAACTGCGATGCCAGGCACTGGCGCCGGACCTGAAAGGTGTGCGGGACAACCTCGCAGCGGCCTCTGAAGCCTGGTGCCAGAATGCTCGAGCCAATGGTGTTGCCGAGAGCGGCGTAGGTCTCCTCGTGTACACCCTCACGCATATGGCGCGTGCCCGGCTGCGGCTCGGCATGACCGACGAAGAGATCGACAGCATCATCGAGATGCCACGAGGTCGCCTGGGGCTTCTGATCGGCCACGCTCTGAAGGAACTGCCGGGACACATCGACGATCAAGCAGCGTTCGCTATCGATTCATTGGAGATCGCCAGGCTCATCACCGAACTGGCCGAAGCCAACGAGTTCGCTGACGGCACCGCCGGCTCAGCTCGCTACCAGATGCTCGTGCCCCCGGAATGGCTCGACATGGACGACGGCAGCGACGACGGCTCGACCGGCATTGCCATTGCGCATCTTTCTGTCGAGGACCGTGAGCAGACGTTGACTGAGCTCGGCGACTACCGGATCTTCACCACTGAATACGACGTTGAACAGCACGGGAGCGAGCTCTACTCGCTCGCGCAGCGACGCAAAGCCCGGACGGACCTCGATCTGCTCGTGCAGGCCCAATCGGTGAGTGCCCAGCGGATAGCGCTCCGGCTACGGCGACTGTTTGGCACGTGGGAAGCCGACGAGTGGCGGTTCGGTGTCGACGAGGGAATCGTCGATGGGCGGCGGCTACCCCAACTCATCGCTAATCCCATGGCTAGGGAAGTCTTTCAAACCCCTCGCCATGTGTTGCGCAGTGACACAGTCGTGAGCATCCTGATGGACAACTCAGGTTCGATGAAGGCACAACGGTACGAGACATTGGCGGTGCTGGCCGACACCTTGAGTCGGGCCCTGGACCTGGCTCGAGTGCCACACGAAATCCTGGGTCACACCACGGCAGCATGGACCGGTGGCCGGGCAATGACCGATTGGAAGGCAGCCGGAAAACCCGAAAACCCCGGCCGGCTATCCGAGGTGTGTCGGGTCGTCTACAAGGACGCTGACACGACATGGAAGCGGTCCAGGCACTCGTTGGCGTCTATGCAGCTCACTCGTCACTTCCGTGAGAGCATCGACGGCGAAGCCATCATCTGGGCCCACGGCCGGCTCATGCGCCGGCCCGAACGCCGCAAGGTGTTGGTCGTCGTGTCCGACGGAGCACCCGCCGAAGCGGCCACCAACAAGGCGAACCGTCGCGGATATCTCGCTGACCATCTCGCCAACGTTGTCGATTACATCGAACGCCGCACCCCGGTCGAGATCGGAGGGCTGACTGTCGACCACGACGTGAGCACCATCTTCCGTCGTTCAACGCCGATCGATCTCGATGCCACACTCACGATTGGGGCCTATGGCGTATTCGAGGAACTGTTTCACTGAGAGAATCGGTGGTCGGCTACCCCCGATAGTCGCGAGTCCTACCCAAATCCGCGGCGAGACGTCTGTCTGCGCGCCTTGCCACAATCTTGCCGAATCGTTGGCAGATGCTTGCAGGGCCACTGGTTCGCTTTAAGCACTCGACAAACCAGGGGACCAGCGACCATGGCAGACGCCAACACCGAGCCGAACACCGAGACCGACCCGCCGGCAGGCACGATGAGCAGGCGTAAGGTGCTTGGAAGTCTGGCTGCGGGAACGGTGGTGTTAGGTGTGCCGAGTGTCGCCGCTGCACAAGAGGGCCGACGTGGTCGACGGGGCGGCTCCGCCCGAGGGCGAGGCGTCCCCCCAAACGACGGTGGTCAAGCAGTTGGCCCAGCGCAGTTTTCCCGCATCTTCGAAGGTGCGCAGCCGTTTGATGAGGTCGATGATGAACTCACAGCCATGCTGGCCGAACTCGGCGCCCGTGGCGGTCTGCTTGATGCCAAGGATCCGCTCGAAGAAGGACCGATCCGGCTGATCACTGAGCCGGAACTCAGCGTCAACAACGCAAACAATCCGAACCACACTGCGGGCACGACGTTCATGGGACAGTTCTTGGACCATGACATCACCCGAGACGCAGGCTCCACACTCGGTCAGCCGCAGTCGCTCAATCGCAGCACCAACCTGAGTTCGGCACGCTTCGACCTTGACAGCGTGTACGGCGGGAACCCCGCAGACTCGCCGCAGTTGTATCGAAGCGACGACAACATCTTGTTCAAAGTCGAGAGTGGCGGCCTGTTTGAAGATCTACCTCGCGACAGCAGTGGTCAAGCACGTATCGCCGATGCTCGCAACGATGAGAATCTCATGATCGCCGGTATCCACGTAGCCTTTCTGAAGTTTCACAATGCAGTCGTTGAGCGGGTTCGTGCCACCACCGATCTCGACGGCGATGAAGCGTTCGCAGAAGCACAACGCCTCGTCACCTGGCACTACCAGTGGTTGATCCTGCATCAGTTTTTGCCGCAGTTCATTGGCCAATCCATGGTCGACGACATCCTGACCAATGGACGAAAACACTTCACAACGTCGACGCCCACGATCCCCGTCGAGTTCCAGGCGTCGGCGTACCGTTTCGGCCACTCGATGATTCGGCCGTCGTATCGAGCGAACATGGCAGGTGACAACGGCGAACCGTTCTTTGGCATGGTGTTCGACCCGGCAGAGTTTGGCAAGAACGACCCGGCTGACATGAACGGCGGGAGTCGGGCGCCCCGCCGGTTCATTGGTTGGCAAACGTTCTTCGACTTCGGCGATGGTGAGGTCAAACCGAACAAGAAGATCGACACCCAGATCTCCACGCCACTCTTCCAGCTACCGATGGGTTCCATCTCGACATCGCGAGGGGAACCGTTGGGTCCGACATCGTTGGCAACGCGGAACCTACTGCGCCACATCACCTGGGGGATCCCGTCCGGTCAAGATGTGGCAGCGCGAATGGGCGTTGACCGGCTCACAGCACGTGACCTGGTCGACGTTAACGACATTGTCCCTCGCCTCGCAGGTGCTACCCCGTTATGGCTGTACATCCTGCGCGAAGCCGACGTTGTAGAAGACGGGATGCGACTCGGGCCGGTTGGAGGTCGCATCGTGGGCGAAGTCTTCATCGGCCTGTTGCAGATGGACCCGAATTCGATTCTTACTGCCGGCGTTGGATGGCGACCGACTCTTGCGTCCCGAGTCGGTACCGGTGACTTCTTCATGGCGGACATGTTGACGGCCGCTGGTGTCGACCCCGATAGCAGGGGCCAGTAGTGCTCGCCACGCGTCACTACCATGGAGTCGGACTAGGACCGGCATTATGAATCAGCAACCAGCGACAGTTCTCGTGGCCGAAGACGACACCGAGATACGTACCGCGCTCGAGCGGATCTTGCGCTACGAGGGTTATCAACCCATCACCGTAAACGATGGTGCCGCGGCGCTCGAGGCCATCACCGAACAAGAACCCGACCTGATCGTGCTCGATGTAATGATGCCGTTTGTCGACGGTCTTTCGGTCTGTCGCCGAATCCGTGAACGGGGCAACCGCACTCCTGTGCTCATGCTTACCGCACGCCACGAGATCAGCGACCGTGTTGCTGGTCTCGACGCTGGTGCCGACGATTACTTGCCAAAACCTTTCGACCTCGAAGAGTTGCTCGCTCGTATCCGGGCGCTGTTGCGTCGAGCATTGCCCGACGAATCAGAAGTTCTACAGGCGGGCGACCTGGTGCTCGATCCTCAGCGCCACGAGGTCAAGATGGGGGACACTCCAATCGAACTGACTCGGACCGAGTTCGAGATACTGGCGTTGTTGTTGCGAAATGTTGGCATCGTCCTCGAACGGGGCGTCATGTACGAACGGGTGTGGGGATATGACTTCGACGGCTCGTCTCGATCCCTAGATGTCCATGTCGGGTACCTGCGCCGCAAACTCGAAGCAAGCGGCGCCGACCGCATGATCGAAACGGTGCGCGGTATCGGTTTTGTGCTCCGGCCCTGATGCAGACACCTCGTCGCACGTTTGGCCTGGGTGCTCGGCTGGCGCTGGTGTTCGCGCTGCTCGCAGCGCTCACTGCGCTGGTTACCGCAGGAGTTAGTGCTGATTCAACAAGCCGGCAGGTCAACGCCGACATTGATAGTTTCCTGAAAGTCCGATCTCTCGACGTCGCAGAGGGGCGTCGAGCAGATATTCCTCGAGTCGCCGGTAACCGGCTGGGGCAAGGCAATCGCAGTGATCTCCCCAGGCCAGCCGATGCCGCCGCCGAGGACGTTATCGATGACATACGTTCTCTGGTTGACTCCGATGCCGAGGTCCAGCTGCTAAACGCCGATGGCAACATCATCGTCACGGCGGGTGTTGCGTTGCCCGTTGAAAAGGTTGATGAGAAGTTCCTCAACCGGTTCGAGCCACTCTTGTTGCGCACTATCGAGGTGGATGGCGAGGACTACCGCATGATCACTCGCCATGTCGAGGGTGGTGGGGCTGTGCAGGTAGCGCAGAGTTTGAGTACCACGAATGCACTCCTGGGGGATCTCCGGTCCGAGCTACTGCTCGTGAGTGGTGGTATTTCCGTGCTAGCGGCGCTTCTGGGGTGGGGCATCGCACAAACCGCCACCCGGCCGTTACGGCGCCTTACGAATACGATCGAAACCGTCGCAGCAACCGAGGACCTGTCCACGCCGGTTGTGTTACGCCGTAGCGACGAGATCGGTCGGCTATCCGAGGAGTTCGACGCTCTGTTGAAGACACTCGGCGCCAGCCGCGATCAACAACAACGGTTGGTGCAAGACGCTGCCCACGAATTACGGACACCACTGACAAGCGTGCGGGCAAACATCGACTTTCTTGGAATGGCCACCGGCCTCGACGAAGGCGAACGTCGTTCGACCCTGGCGAGCATCAAGGCCGAACTGGCCGAGCTGAGTGCTGTTCTTGCCGAGGTCGTCGAACTGGCTACGGAATCTCGCGATACGGCAAGCTTCGAACCGGTGGATCTCGCGAATGTCGCGGATGCGGCCCTTGCACAGTTTGCGTTGCGGTCGGCGCGTCCCGTCGTCCGTCGACTCTCACCCAGCGAGGTCCTGGGCGATCAATCGGCGTTGGTCCGTGCAGCGCAGAACCTCATCGGCAATGCCGACAAGTACAGCCCCGAAGGGCTGCCGATTACCGTGACGGTGTCACAAGGTTCACTTTTCGTATCTGACGAGGGTCCTGGCATCGAGCCAGCTGAGCGCACGCGGATCTTCGATCGGTTCTATCGCAGTGATCGTGACCGGTCAGCTCCTGGTTCAGGGTTGGGTCTTGCCATCGTTGCTAAAGCAGCGACTGAACACGGCGGCGGCGTGTGGGCCCGAGACGCACCGACCGGCGGAGCCGAAGTGGGATTCACGCTGCCCGTTCTCTAAAGGTTCGGTTGGGGCGGACCTCGCGGTGAGTCGAGCAATATCGTGTAGTCCGTGCCGCTGCCACCGTTGCCGTCACCTCTTGCCGGTGCACTTGGTCGTCCCGTCTGGAATGAAGCGCGCGCTCCTGGCGAACGCGCTCGGTTGAACGCTTCAGCGATTCGTCTTGACCCGGTTGCAAACGAACGGATCGTCCTGGTCACGGGTTATCTGGCCGGCGCCTCGAGCGCTTCAGCGTTGCAGCCGTGGCTTCTGAGCGCCGGGTACGACGTGTGCGTGGCCGATGTCGGCCGCAATGCTGCGAGCAGCACCCACGCGGCTGGCCGGATTGCCGAAGCACTTATGGACGGCGACAAACCGTCGATCCTGATAGGTCACAGCCGAGGTGGCCAACAATGTCGAGTTGCTTCGCAACGCCATCCCAGCCGCGTCTCTCAACTCATCACACTGGGGGCGCCGGTGCGTATGCACCTGCCTCGCCAGATCGTGCTTCGCTCGTCGATCGAGGCATTGCGCGTTCTGGCTCGGTTTCCCTTTGGTCCACAAGCCGATCCGGAAGGCGACGCTGTCTACGAGAACGACCTGCTTTCACCGTTCGATGTCGACGTGCCATGGACAACCGTCTGGTCAAAGACCGATGGGATAGTCGAGTGGCAGGCCTGTCTCGATGAGCGGGCGACCTCGCTCGAGGTGCGTTGCTCTCACTCGGGCATGTTGGCATCGGTGCCAAGTTTCGAAGCGATCGCCACGGTGCTCAACAACCGCTGATAGACGGGCTTGGTAATCGGCAGCACGTGTGATGCCGGAGTGCAACACTCTTGAGGTGATGTTCTTGTGCTGGTGACGCTCGGTCTCGATAACACGCTCAGGGATCGCACGGCAGCGATCGAAACCCGGGCTGAGCAGTCCTGCATGCAACGCGACCTCCCGCATGCCGGCAACGACGGGTGCCGCAGCCGCGTCGAGGCGTTTGCCTCGAGTAGACACCAGTTCGAACTGCCCGATGTCGCCGATCAATCGGTCGATACATGAGCCCCGTGCACACGGCGGTGCTCGTCGAAGGTGAAAGCGATCGCCAGGCGGTACTCGCTGCTGCTTCGGCCGAAGGCCGCGACCTAGCGGACGAGGGTATTCTCGTTGTCGCCATGGGTGGAGCAACGAACATCGAACGTGCCGTCCGCACCTACGGCCCCACCGGACGTGACCTTGATCTTGTCGGGTTATGTGACGAACCAGAACGACACTTCTTTGAGCGTTACCTCGATACCGACGACATCTTCGTATGCAGCAGCGACCTCGAAGATGAACTCATTCGAGCGATGGGTCTGGATGAGATGGTGGCTTTCATCGAAGATCAGGGCGAGTTGAAGCCGTTTCGGACGGTCCAGAAACAACCAGCGCAACGAGACCGGACGCTGGCCCAACACGTACACCGATACTGCGGCATCCGGGCTGGGCGCAAGGTCCGGTATGCCGAGGCAATGGCGGCGCAGGTCGCTCCTGACCGCACACCTCCACCGCTTCGACAACTGTTGGACTGGGTGTGAGTGGACTGGGTGTGAGCTGGGCCTGGATCGCTTCGGACTACGGCGAGTAGTCCTGGAGCTGACTGCTTCGTCCGTTACCGGTCTCTGGGCGTGGCTCGGTCGACCGGCTGGACCCACCACTGCAACGCTGACGAGCAGTAGATTGCCTCCATGGCAATTGCAGCATTTATCGGTCTCGGAAACATGGGTTACCCAATGGCAGGGCATCTGGCTGCTGCCGGTCACGAGGTGCGAGTTTTCAATCGCACGTCGGCCAAGTCCGAGCAATGGGCGGGTGAACATGCCGGCACGGCGTGCGCTACGCCAGCCGAAGCAGCCCGAGGCGCAGATTTCGTAGCGCTTTGCGTGGGCGCCGACGCCGATGTCCGAGCAGTCAGTTATGGCGACGACGGTGTACTCGCGTCCATGGCCGAAGGTTCGGTGCTGGTTGACCACACCACGGCATCTGCCGAATTGGCTCGAGAGCTCGGTCAAGCTTGCGAAGCAAAAAGTATTGGTTTCGTCGATGCGCCGATCTCTGGTGGCCAGGCCGGTGCCGAGAATGGTGCGTTGAGCGTGATGTGTGGGGGAGTAGAAGCCGACTTCGATCGAGCGCTCCCACTGATCGACGCCTACTCGTCAGCGGTGACGTTGGTTGGCGAAGTGGGCAGCGGCCAGCTCACCAAAATGTGTAACCAGATCCTCTGCGCCGGCGCCATCCAAGGAGCAGCCGAAGCGATCGCCTTCGGCCAGAAGGCTGGCTTGGACATGGACAAGGTGTTGGCCGCCGTAACCAAGGGCGCTGCAGGCTCGTGGTACCTGAGCAACCGGGGTACGACCATGGTGAATGATGAATTCGACTTCGGTTTCGCCGTCGACTGGATGGCCAAGGACCTGGGCTTGGTGCAAGAAGAAGCCGGCGCGATGGGCGCCAGCACGCCACTCACCGAACTGGTGAGCGGCTACCTCAAGGCAACCCAGGACGCTGGCGAAAACCGCATGGACGCCACCGCGATCGTTCGGCGCTATCGGGACTGATCGACATGGTGGCCGTTCTGGTCGGTGCTCTACTCATTGCGCTCACAGGTGGAGGCCTCGTGTGGCTTGGCCGTGGCATGGAGGCGGGTCAGCTCAATCCGAACATGGGACACATGACGGCACGTAACACGACTCCTGCATCGTGGCGGAAGATGCAAACGACGGTGGGCCGGTCACTTGTCAGCTGCGGTCGGATGTGGATCGCTGCTGCGGTTGCGGCGCTCGCATACGCCCCGCTCGGTGTCGCCCTGCTCGTTGTTGCAACCGGCGTGCTCGTCGTGCAAGTCGCCATGGCGTCAGCACTTCTGGAACCAGCTGGGTAACGCGCGGTTAAATCCAGTGCGCCCCGGCGTGGCAGAGTTGGTGGATGGCTACTGAACAGCGTTGGCTCGAAGGCGTCACGGTCTTGGACCTGACTCGTTATCTGGCGGGACCCTCGTGTACCCGGCTACTCGTCGAGCTTGGTGCCGACGTCATCAAGATCGAACAGCCGCCTTATGGCGATCCGAATCGGGCAGGCGCACCTCGGATCAACAAACGCTCGGGGCTACACATCCAGCAGAACCGTGGCAAACGAAGTGTATGCCTGGACATTTTCACGAGCGAAGGACAGCAGATCATCCGTGATCTCGTTCCACACGTGGACGTCGTGGTCGAGAACTTCAGCCCTGGTGTGCTCGACCGCAGAGACCTTGGGTATGCAGCGCTCTCCCAGATCAAACCGGATCTGGTCATGGCGTCGATCTCAGGGTTCGGTCAAACGGGTCCATTCTCGGACCGCCCGTGCTTCGATCTCATCGCCCAGGCAACAGCTGGCATTATGCACATGACCGGCGAACCTGATGGCCCGCCGACCTTCGTCGGCCTTGGCATGGCTGATACCAACGCAGGTGTCCACGCGTTTGGAGCGATTGGTCATGCGCTGTTCCACCGGGAACGGACTGGCCGGGGCACACATCTCGACATTGCGATGGTCGATGCGTTGTTCCATATGCACGACACGGCCGTCACCACGGTTTCGATGGACGACCCTAAAGCGCCTGAGGCCATCCGACAAGGCCGCAACTTCAACTCGTTAGCCCCGGCAGGTTCGTTTAAGAGCCCCGACGGCTGGATCATCATCTTGTGTACCGAACAACAGATGCCAAACCTGTGGAACGCGTTAGGGCAACCCGAACTAGCGAACGACGAACGATTCCGCAACAACCCGACGCGGCTTGAGAACCGTCAGGCGCTGACCGACATCATTGAGTCGTGGATGGCAAATCTTGGAACCGACGAAGCAGTCATTGCTGCATTGACAGAGGCTCGGGTGCCACACGGCCCAGCACTCACGATCGAACAGGCGGTTGCCCACCCGCACTTCATCGAACGAGGGACTGTTCGGACCGTGCATGATCCGCTGGCTGGCGATGTCACGATCCCGGGTTTCCCATTCCGTAGCAGTGATGAGCTGCCTCCTGATGAGCACCACACCGCAGCGCTGGGTGAACACAACGCCGAAGTGCTGCAAAGTTTGCTTGGCATGAGCGACGACCAGATTGCCGACCTGGTGGACCGAGGATTGTTGACGTCTAAACCCCATTGATCGTGTGTGCGAGAGGGTTCAGTTGCCGGGGTGATGAGGACAACACGCCAAGATTGTCGCACTAGTAACGATCCGGGCCCCAACGAGAGGCCCGTCCAGCCAGTGTCCAACAGCCACCTAAAACAAGCGTTTGCAGCACCGCAAGGACTGATCCGAGACGAGCAACGCCCGTGTGCTACAGCTTGGTGGTCAACGTGTGCCTATGACGGCGGCCGACGGCAACGATGTGCTGCTCCGGGGGACTTTGGTGCCACCATCGGCACGGTCTTCGATGAACACGCCAGCGTGTGGCGCAAAGTCGATTATGTGGCCGCTCTCAGAGCCGGAGATTGTCTTGGTGAGGTAGCACTGCTGTCAAATGTCGCTCAGGCGCATCGAAAACTCGGCGACTCACACCCGACACACGTCGTTTAGGGCACGGGGCAGGCCATCCGCAATGGCCATCCGCAGGGGCCATCCGTATGAGGAAGCAGCCTCTAGCGGAATTCGAGGCCGTCGAAGTCGCCCGAGTTTCGCCAGCCGTCGATGTACTCGAAGTACGCGACGGGCCCATCGGGGTAACCCAGGAAATTGCGGCTGCCAGCGCCATCGTCGAGTTTTCCCTCGTTGTTGTAGTAGCCCGGCGTGCAGCTGGGATCGTTTCCGAAGCTACGGCCCCCTGACTCAAGCATGGCCACCCACTCGCCCTGGGCATGAGCCGTGGTTTCGACTTCGGCGGCGTTGGTGTCGACGGCGTGTCTGACGATCGCCGCAATGGTGCGCCCACGTTCGGTCAGATTGTGAGGCACGTTCGAGATCAGGTTGGCACCCTGGTTGGGGCCAACCACGAACATGTTGGGGAAACCATGCACGTGCACGCCGTGCAAGCTAGTCATGCCGTCGGCCCAGGCCTCCGAAAGTGGCTGGCCGTTTCGCCCGACAGCATCGAATCCGCTGCGCCGTTCGTATGACGTGCCGACTTCGAAACCCGACGCATAGATCAGGCAGTCGAGTTCGTAGTGTTCATCGCCCACGAAGACACCGGTCTCGTCGATCCGGTTCACGCCTTGGCCATCGGTGTCGATCAGGTGCACGCTTTCGCGGTTGAACGAGTCCAGATATTCGTCATGGAAACATGGACGTTTGCAGAGCTGGCGGTACCACGGCTTCAGCGCCTCGGCGGTGGCCTCGTCGTGTACGACGGCATCTACCCGGGCTCGGATCTCTTCCATCTTCTCGTCGTCGCTGTCGTGGTACGCCTGGGTCATGCCCTCGGGCGAGAAGTCGCCATTGGCCAACACCCGATCCCGGATGCGCTGAGAGATGTCGGTCCATCCGTCTTTCACCAAGTCTTCGTCGGTGAAACCGCCGGTCTGCAACGTGGTGAAGTTGACCAACCATTCCTGTTGCCAACCAGGCTTGAGGTCGGCAAACCATTCAGGATCGGTGTCCTCATTGTTGCGGATGTCGATGGACGACGGCGTGCGTTGAAACACGAACAGTTCGCCTGCGCTGGCGGCGAGATGAGGAATGCACTGCACGGAGGTCGCGCCTGTGCCGATAATGCCGACTCGTTTGTTGGCCAGGTTCGACAGGGGAGCGCCAGACGGATCGCCACCGGTGTAGTCATAATCCCAACGACTGGTGTGGAAGCTATGGCCAGCAAAGGACTCGATGCCTTCGATCCCTGGCAGCTTGGGTCGATGGAGTGGTCCTGTTCCCATCGCCACGAACTTGGCCCGCATCTGGTCGCCACGGTTGGTGCGGATGATCCAGTGTTGTGCATCCTGGTCCCACGTGAGGTCGGTGACCTCGGTTGAGAACACAGCGTTGTCGTAGAGGTCATAGTGGCGGCCAATGCGCTGAGAGTGTTCCAGGATTTCGGGCGCCCGGGTGTACTTGCGCGACGGCATATGGCCGGTTTCTTCGAGCAGCGGCATGTAGATGAATGCGGCCGTATCGCACATGGCGCCGGGGTATCGATTCCAGTACCAGGTGCCCCCGAAGTCGCCGCCCTTTTCAATGATGCGCACGTCGTCGATGCCCGCTTCTTTGAGCCGAGCCCCGGTGACCAGCCCCGCAAAACCGCCGCCAATGAAGACAAACTCGACGTCGTCGGTGAGCGGTTCTCGGGGCGCAACCGGCACGTACGGGTCGTCGAGGTAGTGGGCAAATTCGCCAACCGGTTCGATGTACTGCTCGTTACCGTCAGCCCGAAGCCGCTTCTCTCGTTCCTCGTCGTACTTTGCCCGAACCGCGTCGAGATCCATCGTGTCAGTCACCACTGCAGGGTATTGTTGACCGACTCTCAATAGCTAGGTCCAACGGCGACACGAATTGTTACGTCCCCAGGGGAGCATAACTTTTCAGGTGGTGAGACCACGCAACAGTTCGACGACGTCGGATGGCACCGTGGCTACGTGGGCACCGGCGGCGTCGAGTGCTTCCATCTTTGAAGCAGCGGTGCCTTTGCCGCCAGAAACCATGGCGCCAGCGTGGCCCATCTTCTTGCCCTCGGGTGCATTCTGTCCAGCGATGAACGCGACCACGGGTTTGGTCATCGACGGGATGAACTCGGCGGCTTCCTCTTCCATCGGGCCACCGACTTCGCCGAGTAACACGACCGCGTCAGTGGTTGGGTCTTGCTCAAACCATTCGAGCGCGTCGCGGAAGGTGGTGCCAACGATGGGATCGCCACCCAGCCCAAGAAACGCTGATTGCCCAAAACCACCAGCAACGAGATTGAGATTGATTAAGGCGCCCAGGCTGCCACTGCGAGACACGACGCCGATGCGCCCTGGAGCGAAGAGTCGATCCGACCAGCCGGGCATGATGCCGACGAAGTCACGGCCAGGGAAAACGATGCCCGGACAGTTCGGTCCGATCAACCGTGCCTCGGCCCGGCGAGCCAACGCCAGGATTTCCATAGTGTCGTGGACGGGCACAAACTCGGCCAGCACGATTACCGATCGCACACCAGCTTCTATGGCTTCGAATGCAGCGCCCTTAACGAATCGGGCAGGAACGAAGATGACCGATAGATCGATGGGGTGTGCTTCCAGTGCATCGACGACCGTCGAGTACACCGGGACGCCAGCGACCTCTTGGCCTCCCTTGCCGGGGGTGCAACCAGCAACCACCGACGTGCCGTTGGCCAACATCTGCTCGGTCCAATACGTGCCTTCGCTGCCGGTGATTCCTTGGACCAGCACGTTGGGCTTCGACGAGATCATTGGGCCGCTCCGGTGTTGGTTGCAGCGAGGGCAGCATTGGCGATGGCTTCGCGCACCGCGTCGTCCATGGTCTCGTGGGGTTCGATGCCAAGCTCGTCGCGCACGAGTTGTTGCGCCCGTTCCTCGCCGGTGCCATGGATGCAGAACGACACGTTGAGTTCAGGTTTTAGTTCCTTGAAACCAGCGATCAAACCTTCGGCGATCACGTCGGTTCTGGCGTAGGCGCCGCACAGGTTGACCAGCAGGCTCTTTACGTTTGGGTTCTTCAGCACCAGAGCCAATGCGGGGGTCGCCCGTTTGTACGCCATGCCGCCAACTTCGAGGAAGTTGGCCGGGCTGCCACCGTGGGCAGTTACCGCATCCATGGTGGACATGGTGAGCCCGGCGCCGTTCGCGAGTACTCCCACGTCGCCTTCGAGTTCGACGAACAAGAAGTCTTGCTCCTTGGCCTCGAGCTCGAGCGGTGTGCCGATCGGGCGTTCTGGTCCGGCGGCAGGTTGGCGGAACACCGCGTTGTCGTCGATCACGAGCTTGCAATCAAGCGCGATCAGTTCGCCTTGGTTCGTGAGGGCGAGTGGGTTGATCTCGAGCAGTTGTGCGTCGAACTGGCGGAACAAGCCGTAGAGCGAGAGAAGCATGCCGGCAAGCGGGACATGGGTGCTTGGATCGAGGTTGGTCGAGACAGCGATATCCATGGCCTGTCCAGCGCCAAGACCAGCGCCGATGTCGACATTGATCATCTGGATCTTGTCGGGTGAGGTCGCGTGCACCTCTTCGATGTCCATGCCACCTTCGGTCGACACCATGAGGAGCGGGCCACCTGCTGCCGGGTCGATCGTCACCGCGACATAGAGCTCACGAGAGATATCTGCACAGCCTTCGACGAGCACCCGTTCAACCATGAAATCGCCGAGCTGGGACCCCAACAATCGCTCGGCAGCTTCGCGGGCGTGGGTGGGGTCGTCGCACTTGACGATGCCGCCACCTTTGCCTCGTTTCCCAGTTGGTACCTGGGCCTTGACCATGACCGGCCCGCCGATCTCGCTGGCAGCGCCATAGGCCGCGTCGGGAGTTGCGACGACCTGGCCGTCTGGAATGGGGACACCGCCGGTGGCGATGAGCTGTTTGGCATCGTGTTCTTCGACGAACACGTCAGCCTGCTCGGTCCGTGCGGGCAAGGAAGTCGCCGAAGAGTTCTTCTTCGGTCGGCTCGTTGCTCGGGATCAGACGGGCGAGGTAGGTGTAGTTCAGGAAGTGTTTGTAGGTCAGGTTCTCGCATGTGTCGTTGTCGCCCCAGGTGCCAGCACCCATAGACAGGGTGAAGTCGAGCCCGTTGTCGAAGCTGCCACCGTTGTTATATGCGTGGGGCTGGTTGACCAGCACGGTTGACACCCGGGCACGTTCGGCCAGACGTTCGACGCGCTCGTCGATCTCGGAGTGGATGCCGCATGAGTGGCCTTCGCCCATGTATCCAAGGATCTGCTCGACCGTGTCGAGCGCATGATCGAAGTCACTGGCCCGGTACACGGACAACACGACCGAGAGCTTCTCGCCCGAGAACGGGTGGTCTTCGCCGATGCCGGTCTCCTCGACAATGAGGAACGTAGAAGCGTGCGCTGCGTCGTCGTCGAAACCAGCGACCTCGGCGATGCGGCTCGCGGGTTGGGCAACGACCTGGCGGTTCAGATTCCCGCCCGGCCACATGGCCTGCTGGAGCTGATCCTTCTGAGCAGCGGGCACCAGCCAACCGCCATGGTCCTGCAACTTGGCCATGACCGAGTCGTAGATCGAGTCGTCGATAACCAGTGCGTTTTCTGACGAGCAGCTGGTCGCATGGTCGAAGGTCTTGCTGGCAACGATCTTGGGTATGGCCGCGTCGAGGTCGGCGGTCTCGTCGATGATGACGGGCGCATTGCCGACACCAACCCCGTGTGATGGCGTGCCAACCCGGTAGGCCATATCCACGTTGGCCGGTCCGGCCGTCACGAGCGAGTAGTCGACCTGTGAGAGCAGCTCAGCAGCAATAGCCTTGCCGGCTTCCTTGTTCTCGCCAGCCACGCTTACGAGCTGAACGAGGTCTTCGGGAGCACCAAGTTTGGCGAGCTCGGCTCGAGCTATACGCACGGACTCGGCGCAGGTGGCTTCGCCCCGAGGATGGGGGGCTAGGAGGACAGCATTACGACCCTTGAGCGTGATCATCATGTTGTTGATCGGAGTAGCACCAGGATTTGTCGACGGAAGGATGCACGCAATCACACCCATTGGTTTGGCGATGGTGGTCACACCCCGGGCCTCGTCAATGTCGATTACGCCGACCGAAGGTGCGTCTTTGAGATCGGACAAGGTGCCTAAGGTCTTGCGCATGATCTTGGTGGCTTTGTCTGCGGCGTTACCCAAACCGCTTTGCTCAGCGGCAAGATTGGCCAGCCGTTCGACGACGTCGGGCCGTGTGGTGGCATAGGCAATAGCGGTGACGGCATCGTCGACCTGCTGTTGATTCCAGCCTTCGATGGCCTGTTGGGCAGCGCGTGCTCGAGCAACGGCGGCGGTGACTGTTGCCGTGACGGAATCGTCGACAGAGAGGTAGCTCATTCTTCGTCCAGTTCTTGGGTGCGGTATGACGATAGGCGTCGCGGTCGATCGGTTGCGATCTCTCGGGTCCAATGACCGGTAGAAAACCTGCGCCTAGGTGGGAATGACGTCGATGCGGCGGCGGGTGTGAGAGGGCCCACGACGCTTCCACGAGTCACCGGCGGTTCGCCGTCGATCAGCGCACCATACTGACCCGCGAGCGCGGCAACATCGCGAAGCTCTTTGGGTCGTTGCACTTCAGAGCTCTTCGAGTCTTTGCACCAACGTCTTTGGGGCAACAAGACGGTAGGCATCGTCGATGATTCCAGCAATTTCGTCCCAATCTGGATCGACGTTGAGCGTCACGCCGAGCCAACCACGGTGGCCAACGTACGGCGGAACGAAGAACCGATCTGGTTCCAGGCCAGTGAGTTCCTCTTGTACCCCCGGAGGAGCGGGGACCCACAGTGCAAGACGCCTGTCGCCGTGATGATCGCTGTGTAGATTGCAAAGTGTCTTCTTCTCACGGATGAAGAACGACGGTGCGCCATGGCTCAGCCGTTCGCTGACCTCGGGAAACGCCATAACGATCTCGCGTACACGGTCGAGTTCTGATTTGGCCATGGACAAGTGTGCCTCATCGAGCCTTGGGCGATGGCTGAGTGCGCATGTTTCCCGAACCGCAGGTTGTGGAACACGAGCGGTTCTCTGAACACGTCGATGGATATCGTGCGCTCCATGCCATCGTTGGGCGAGGAATTGACAGATCGGCTTCGCGACAGCCGGTTTGGTCGTGATGTTTTTGGGCCAAAGATCGCTCGTCCAGCCGCACGCTGGCTCGACGCTAACTTTCCTGACGAGACACGTTCACTTGCCGAGTCAGCGACGACACCCGTCGATACCGACGTGGACACGGCCGACGCGACTGATGATGCATTCAGCGAAATCGACGTCACGCCGACCACACCAAAGGCATTCCTTGGACTACTGAGGGAACTGGGTAAACGAGTCAAGAACCACAACTTGGTGGTGGTCGCTGCAGGTATTGCCTTCTGGGGCCTGCTTGCGATACCGGCTACGTTGTTCGCCCTCGTCTCTGTCGCTGGCCTCCTGCTTGACCCCGACACGGTCACGCAACAGGTCGAAGACAATCTCTCGGGCCTTCCTGAAGAAGCACAGGCAATCATCAGCGAGCAGCTCGAGAGCGTTTCTGGGGGTAGCACCGGTGGCCTGATCCTTGGGCTCATCGTCGGACTACTCCTTGCGTTCTGGACTGCCTCTGGGGCCATGGCCAAACTTATGGGTGCACTCAACACGATCTATGGCAGCGTCGAGTCCCGGAACTTTCTCAAACTGCGGGGCACCGCGATTGGACTGACGCTCGGTGGCATCGGCTTCATCTCAAGCGCCATCTTCCTGCTTGCGGCGTTGCCACCACTCCTCAGCTCGATTGATTCAGTAGGGGACAGTGCAGCCCGACTCCTGGTCTGGATGCGATTCCCGGTGCTCGGACTCGTTATGGTCATTGCGCTTGGCGTGCTCTATCACGTGGGCCCGAATCGACGGACCAGGTACCGCCCCGTCACCGCAGGCGCAGCTGTCGCCATGGTGCTGTGGATCGCACTGTCCGCTCTATTCACGATCTACACCTCGACCGTTGGTAGT
>Ga0206130_10003579_pt1 | contig 20083 bp, 13 predicted proteins | sample Helgoland_Spring_9_FD_148637 | JGI IMG/M metagenome (GOLD analysis project Ga0206130, IMG submission 148637) | Pelagic subsurface seawater microbial communities from Kabeltonne, Helgoland, North Sea - Helgoland_Spring_Bloom_20160512_1 | ecosystem: Environmental > Aquatic > Marine > Epipelagic ... | reverse complement strand
TGCTCATCTTATTTTCTATAAAGTTCTTCAGTTTACTCATAAATTAAATATCCCACGAGATAGCAAATGTATGCATTTTTTTGATGCCTGTTCTGGGTAAAACTATGCCTAATGCCTTTGGATTCCAAGCTCCTTTTTCTCGAGAGGACAAATCTCGGGCGACTATTGTAAAGAGTTTGAGGGGCAGATGGATACACCTTAGGTCCAATAAAATTATCCCACATCAAATGAATATTTCCAGTTTTGCACGTGTGTGAAGATTGGGGAACAGGCGGTTTGCACAACGTTTTAATCCCAGTTTAGTACATCCCATGGGGTACAATGAAAATTTTGGTTGAACAACGGTTTCTATACATTAAATTTAAGGGCCAGGCAAAGTTGAGTATTTATTAGAGTCTATTATTGAAGATAATGAGCGCATGAAGGTAGGTGACTTAGAAATACTAAACTTCTAGTTAAGTCTAATGGTCTGTAAATAGTAAAAATACCTTTCGGGATGATAAGACAATAAACCCTGGTAGCAATACTTTTTTAAAGAAATAAATATTTGCAGCAAACATGATATTGTTTAAATCTTTAATAAAACTGCACTAAGCCACTCTGAGCTCTAATAGACATATCCAAATTTGTCAGAGAAGTACTTAAAAAATATTGTCATAGAAAAGAATAAATGGAAAGAATCTAATATTGGAATAGAACAATACAAGATTAAACTAAAAACCACCTACAATAATGACCATAAAGCGTATCCCACGGTAGAAGGTAAATGACCAAAACCTGAATTACAAGCTTTTAAAGAGAAAAAAATTCAGATTGAACAAGACATGACCCAAAGCGCTGTTTTATAAAAAAAATTTCTTTTGATAAAATGAGTATATATCATATATTTACAACTATATGGTAATCATCCATCTAAAAATTACTTTTCTCTGTTAAATACCCAAAAATGAGATTTCATCCACATTCAATCAAAATCATTAATGTCCTTAATTTACCTAAATAACTATCCAGAAAACAATTTAGAAATTAGCATTACAAAAAAGGACGGCACACCTCTTTATGGAGAGCGATGGGTATATGAGCAGTTTATAAAATTTAATACTTACTCCTTTTTACCCAAGAATGAAACTTGGTATATAAAACATGACTATAATTTATCTACTCATCCAGCAAGTAAAGGTAAAATAGAAGGACAAATAGACTTTATTTTGTTGTCTAAATATGGAATTCTTATCATAGAGGTAAAAGGTGGTGGTTTAAGGGTAGACCAAAATGACAACTATCATTCCTACAACAGTAAAAAGGAATCATACCTAACTCAAAATCCTTTTAATCAAGCTAAAGATTATACACATTCTATAAAAGAATTACTTGATGGTGGTGTTTTTGTATATAGAGCTGTCGTTTTACCTTCTGAAGCCGGCTTCAAATTAGTTGGGCCGCAGTTAGAAGGATATAAGAATTTACTATTTTCTAAAAAAAACTTTTCTCACCTAAGTGAAAATGATGACGATAAGACTATAAATAAGTTGTTTTTTGACTTTTTAATCGATTTAGCAAAATCATCGAGGAGCAAAATATTAACGAAACTGAATCCAGGTTGGTCAAAACATAAAATAAATCAAAAAATATTTGATAAATATCCGGAATTATCTTCAAAAAAAATGAAATCTTTAAAATCTGAGTTGTTTCCAGTTCAATCTTCATATGGCTATAATCCGGAGAGAATTAATACGGAAATTATACTTAAAGAAAATTATGAAACATTAAAAGGGTTACGGAGAAACAGAAAGGTGATTATTCAAGGGGCACCAGGTACCGGAAAGACTGTCTTAGCCAAGAAGTTTTTAGCAGAAAATATTTTAAAGCAACAAAAAGGAATATACTATTGTGCAAATAAACTAATAAAGTCGAAAATTGAACATTCAATAATCAGAGACTATGGTGTAAGTAATGATCTAATTGAATTTAAAGTGTACCATGAAAATTCAGTTAATGAAGTTTTTGCCAAAGAAATTGAGTTCATTATTTTCGATGAAGCACAAGAGTATTTCAACAAAGGATTATTCGAATTGATTGAGAAGTTTGAAAACGAATTGGAATCGCCCAAATTATTAGTGCTTTACGACCCAAGACAAACCATCATTTATAACTTTAGTGACATTGCCTTTTACACTGATTTCTATATAGAGAATGGATTTACTCATTATTTATTTGATGAAACTTACAGATGTGGGCAAAATGAAAATATTATATCGCTTTCTAATGATTTGCTAAATAGTAAAGATATTCAACCTGATATGTTTGTATCAGAAACAGTAAGTAAACTTAAGGTGATTAAAGAAATTATTGCTGAAACAAAATTTGTGAAATCTGAGCAAATAATTTTAATAAACAGCTCAATAATTGAAGACTTTAAAGAAATAGCGAAAGACTACTTTAACGATTCTTTAGAAGAGATGGTTGAAAGTAATATCAATATTCTGTCGTCTAAAATAAGGTTTACAACACCAATTAAATATAGGGGGTTAGAAAATAAATCTGTGTATTTAATTACTGATAATTTAAATGAAAAAGCAAAGGTTCAAAACTACGTAGCAGTTACCAGAGCAATGGAGCAAGTAAAGATTATACTATGGACAATATAGAATCTAAAAAAATCCATAGTGTTTTAATCGACTTTCTTAAATTAGAAAACAATTACGAACTAGATAAGTTAGAAATTCTAGGTAATTGGTATTACCGTTTTCTTAAATCAACTGAAGAAAAGCTCAATTTACACATCCCATTTTACTCTGTAGAATTTACGTTAGTTGCTTATCGATACGTTAGATGCTTTACGGTATTATACAACCTGTTAAAACAAAACAAAATCACACCATTTGAAGGGACTTGTTTGTTCGACATCTTCAATAAATCTGTACACGCAAATACAAATGATTTAATCTTGGATTTTCTTAATCAAAAAGATGGACTTAGCCTATGGAGCAAGAACACATTAACAAATTTAGATAGTTTCTTACCTGTTTTTGATAAAAAAGAAATTATTGAAATTGGTGATTCTAAAACAATTAGGAACACTTTTAAATTATTTAAGAGTGTTCGAAATTCAGAAATTATTGAATTTCCAATACAAATTAGCTTAAAGGAAAAAATATTGTCTTTTAACAACACTAATGATATTGAAGGTGATTTTATTTCCGAAAAGCAATTTCTGTTAAAGACAAGAATGCCTAGAAAAGAAGCCATTCAAAGAAAAAAGGAAATGACTGGAGATTTTAAATACTGCATTTCCATTAAATATCCTTATTCTGTCAAACCTACATTCCCTCTAACAGAAATAGGCCGGAAGAAACTCAATTTATACTTTAATAATCGTTTTGCTCATAATGATATTTTAGAAAATGATATTTTCCTTTTAAATAATGAAAACAGCCTGAAAACTAATTTAAAATATACTATAGTCGATACAGATCACAGTAAAGAATTGTATGATGATTTTAAATATTTTAGAGAAGAATGGGGTGGTTTAACATTAAATAAATTTACTACTCCATTCCCTAAATACTGGCTTCTTTTTTTAAATCGGTCTTTAACGAAAGAAGAATGGGTTGAACAATTCAAAAAAGATTTCCCTGCAATAGCGCAAAAACCAATAATAAGAACTATTGAAAGAATCATTGAACAAGTTATTGCGCTGAATTGGGTTGAAAAAGTAATTACCGATAAAACAATAATTCTATTCCCGGATTTAAAAAGTAATAGAAAAAAGAGATTGGAAGTTGTCTTCAATAATTTCAAAAAACACGTCTGTTCTTTAAATCCCAATGTGAAATTTATCGAATCAATTGATTCAGATAATTACGAAAACGTAATAGTCCTTGACGCTTTTAATATTATAGATTTAGTCAATAAAAATGATAATGCTAATGGTGAAGAAATAAATATTACTGTACCTGACTTTTTATACTTTGGATACCAGCCGTGGATTAAATATCATTTGCTACATTATCAATTCACACCTCTCATAAAAGGTTTACGAAGCACTCTAGATGATAATTACAATTCAAATAAAGAAGAAATAGAAAAATTAAAAGCGATAGGAATTAAAGAAATTAAATCAGATTTAAAAAATTACAGGAATAAATACAAAGAGGAAGTTGAAGAAAATGAAGAAGATAATGAAGATCCTTCAATCGAAGATATTGAGTTTACAAATAATGAGGAAAATGAAAATGCTTCTTTAGGAAATGAAAACAATAAAGAGTCCGTAATTGTGAACGAAAACCTAGAAACTGAATTAACGATTTTATCATCAGAAAAGGTATTGTTACAAAGGGATTCTTTAATATATGTACAATCCGGATTCTTAAAAAAAGGGGATTTTATTATTAGGGATTCTGATATTTCTAAATTATTTAAGGTCAAGGAATTGTATGATAAACTTGTGAGCATTCCTGATAACATGAAAAATTATCAAAATGAGTTATTCCGAATAGAGAATGTTTATCAAGAATTAAGAAAAAAAGGGTTATCAATAGATACTGAATATCATTTTAAAAAGCATTATTTAATTGAACACTGTCTACCTAATAATTTTTTATTACCAAGAAAAAGAAAAGATAGATTGATAATATGTGATTTTTTAAATATTAGCAAATCTGATTTAGATCGGGCATTCGTTGCTCATTATGGATATAACAGACGAAAAGATCTTAAAGAGATGTATAAAAAAATTATTGAGATTTTGCTGGAAAACAATTGGATAGGAGTTATTGAAAATCCTTTTCTTATTGATGCTGTATCTGTAATTGTGAATCAATATAGTAGTGTTTTTAATACTAATGATACTGCTGAAATTGTAGAAATTTCGAACTCAATCATTAGGACAATATTGGACCAACTCATTTTCACCGAAATACAAACTATTAAAACTATTACCAATGAATGAATTTATAGAGAAAAGAGATAGTTTGGAGCTGTATGTTAAAGAACAAATAATAGGGCCAGGTGCATACAATAAAAAATACTTTTTACTTGAAGACTGGGATGAATCAGAGTTTTCTGGTGTAGATTTAGCTAAAGTTTCTGCATGCGAAGATTATAATGAAATTATACCAGAAGTGCCTGCTTATCAATATAGCTCTGCTATTTTATTCCCTGTTACAATCCAAGCAGCAAATGAAGAAATTAATTCAAATGAAGAGGAAGAGATAAATGACGAAATAAGTTCAAATACATCTGCAGATGATGAAGATATAAAGGAAGACACTTCTTCTAATATTGTTTTAACCCAACAAAATTATCCGAACCGGTTTGGTTTATCATTTGTTCTGGATAAAAATAAGGATATTCAGGATGATATAAAGATTCAGCTTTCTTATCGAAAATACGTACGTGTTTCAACGGAAGACGTTTTAAGACGTAAAATAGCAATAAACATAAAAGAATATAAAGATGAAATTAAATCTATTGTCTCCAATTATTTAAGCGTTGTATTTGGAACAGAGGAAAAGGACAACAACCTTTTTGTTTATCCCAAAAAAGAAATTAACCAAGAAGATATTTATTCAATTGATTATGATTTATTAAATAGTTATGTCAGGGAGGAATTTATCCCAACCCTAAATGATGCCTTCAATGGAGAACTTTTGGAATTAAAAAATGAAAATGCTATTAAGTATTTTGGGTTAGGCAAGCAACAATTTTATTCCATTTCAGATACTAAACATAATCGTTCAAATGTTTATACAATTTTTAATGGTTCAATTACCAATTACATTAAACGGCAATTGGAAAGTGGGATATCTAATTATTCTCAGTATAAAGCTTTAATAAAGAAATTAGAAATCTACAATCAGTTATTAGAAATAACGACCGATTTAAAATCAATAGCAAAAGAAAAAAAACTTAATCCCACTCCGCTTTGGTCGTCTAAAAAAAATGAAAAAGAGATTAACCTGCCTCAAATAATTCATGGGGAGACTATTCAAAGAAAAAAGCTAACTGCAATTGACGATAGTGACAAAGAAGGATTGGAGTACTCTGTACAATACATTACAAAACAGGATAAGGTTTATGTGAAACTACTTATCGTTAATAATAACAAGTATGAATTAAAAGTAAACGAACAGCCACAGCTCAATAAAAAGGATAAAGCAAACAAAATGTCATTTTTTGGTGTTGAATTAATAATCACTGAAAAAGTACAAAATTGTCTTTTACAATATAATCCACCACAATTATTGGATTTTGATGAGGAGGATAATTTTAATAAATTAATATATCGGGAATACATTGATTATGGCGAAGGATATAATACATCCATTAACTGGGGAGAAACAGAAGATAATTTAACTTTTATATCCACTGAATTTTTACCAACTCAAGAAACACCGACGGTTGATTTTAAACCCAGCAAAATTATTGCTAATGAAATTATAAATAGAATTGCGGACGATAAAGTTTTATCCTTTCGCTATTTGTCTACGCTAAGTGATACAAGTGATTCAGCAATAATCACTGGTCTGAATTTATTTATTGACGCATATGGCAATGAGAACGATGCCAGTTGGATAAAAGATAAGCAGAAAGAATTAGATAAAGAAGACCTGGATGATAAATCAAAAGACCTTCTAAAAAAGCAATTAAATGCATGCAGAAATGATTTCAAACGCTTAAAGAGGAACATTACTTTATTAGAAAAAAATACAGATGCTTTAGCAGCATTCAGAACGATGAATACTGCCATGTTTATGCAATTGCATCATAGCATTAAGACAGATAAAGGGAAGGGTCTATTTGTGCCTGAAACAAATAATGAGAAATATTATAAAAATGCTCCCGATAGCGATTATAAATGGCGCTCTTTTCAGTTAGCTTTTATCATACTTAACGTAGATGCTTTTGTTAGGCCAGAGGATAACGATAAAACAATTGAAGATGTATTTGGGTCAGGTTGGCCGGAACGAAATGAGATAGCCGATTTGGTGTGGTTCCCTACAGGTGGTGGAAAAACGGAGGCATATTTAGGGATTATTGCGTTCATGATTGCCTTAAGGCGATTTAGGCAAGGAGAACAAGGCAATGGTACTGCGGTTTTAATGCGCTATACATTAAGAATGTTAACATTACAACAATTTCAAAGGGCTACCATGCTAATTTTTGCTTTGGACGTTATTAGAAAGGATGAATTCTCGTTACCGGAAGACTACTCATTGGGTGAAGAACGAATTACGATAGGTTTGTTTGTTGGTGGAGATTCTCTACCAAATGGTTGGAAAACTACCTCTTACAGTAAAGGAATGAAGGAGGAATTAGATGATATTTCTGGGCAAATTTCTAATAATGGAATAGACCAAAAAAAAATCACTACCGTTTTACCTTTTATTTCTTGTCCTTGGTGCGGAGGGGATTTGTTTATAGATAAGGATCTCAAGAATATTAGTCCTAACCATACAATTGAAAACGACACATATGGAGTTGATGATCAATTGAACATAGCGTGTAATACCGTACAATGCACATTCCATTCTGAATATGCTGAAGATGACTGCAGCTTGCCTTTTAGATTATTTGATGACGATATATATAAACACCCCCCAACTTTATTGTTTGGCACGGTAGATAAATTTGCTGCTCTGGCTAATAATGTTTCAACAAAATCCGGATTAATAAATAAAGATTCTCGTAGGTTAGTAGGCAAAGGTTATGGAGGAAGAAATAACGACCGAAATGTAATGCCCCCTGAATTAATCATACAGGATGAATTACACCTATTGCTAGGGCCTCTGGGGTCTTCCGTCGGTTTGTTCGAAAAAAGTATTGACTATTTATGCACCTACCTGGATGAAAATGGAAACAAGATAAAACCTAAAATTGTCACATCCACCGCAACAACTAGAAATACAGATAAACAGATATTTGCCTTGTTTAACAGAAGGTCAGAAATTTTTCCTAAGCAAGGTATTACTTGTGATGATTCATTTTTTGCATTTTATAAACGAAATGAAAACGATAAAAAAAAATATGAATCCAAAAGAAAATATATAGGCGTTTTACCTATTGGAAAAACTCAAGTATGGATGCAATTGCGCATTATATCAATTAATCTAAGTCATCGACTGAAATATTTTAAAGAGAAATATTCTAATGATGTAGTTTTTGAAACTTCTGAAGCGTTGGATGATCTTAAAAAAGTTTTTGATTATTACCATACCATTTTAGCTTATTACAACAGTCTAAAGGATGTCGGTAAGGCACAATCACAATTAGACCATTATTTGCCTGGAGATATTAACTACATAATTAAAAACACAATTCCTTGGAGCTTTATAGATAAATTAATTCGGGAAGAAAAGGAAATTAAGAATTCCGAGCTTACCGGGAGATTATCTGGAGAAGAGGTTAAAACTAATTTAGCTGAAATAGAACAAAAATGGACTCTTTTCGAAAAAAATGATGATTCTACCGAACTAAAACTGAAAAAAATTAGTAATCCAGAATTTATTATTGCCACTAACATGATATCTGTTGGTATTGATGTCTCCCGATTCAACACTATAGTAATTAATTCTATGCCCAGAAACATAGCTGAATACATACAAGCATCAAGTAGGGTGGCAAGAGATGAAAATGGTGTTGTTTTTACAGTGCACCATCCATTTAAATCGCGAGATATTTCACATTATCAAAAATTTAGGGAGTTTCACGAGAAATTTTATAGTTATGTTGAGCCAATATCTGTAACCCCTTTTGCAAGTAAAGCTTTAGATCGTTATTTGGCTATGTATGCAATTGTTATTATTAGGCATAATGAAGAATTAGGTTTGATGAATAATGATTCTGCTAATCAAATTGATAATGATAAAATAGGGATTATTAAAGAGTTAATAATGGCTGAAATACAAGAAATTCACAAGAATGCAGATAATTTGGACACCCATTTGTTGACAAGAACAGCTGGTGTTGAATCTACTATTGATGGCATCGTCTCTCAAGAAGAAATTGATGATATTGAATTCAAATTAAATGAATTATTAGAAAACTGGATTGGTTTCATTGATAGCAAACCACAACCCGTCGAGTTAAATTACCGAGATTATGACCATAGATTAAAATCTTTATTTATTAGTGCAGTTGATGATAATTATCCGGATCATTGGAAAGTTTCATACTCATTAAGAGAAATAGGAGCCTCTACGGTTATAAAAACAGTTCAACAATAGAATATTATGGGAACGAAAAAATATCTCGAAAATTCAACAGCAAATGAATCTGTTAGCAAGTACAAATTGCTTTCAGCTTATGGTGGCCCAGGATCATTAGTTCATACACAATATGGTAGCATCATTATTTCTTGTATTGAAGAATGGGGGTTTCTAAAAAAAGTTTTAGAATTACATGTAGAATGTCTTAATGATCCAGACGTAAATGAAGAAAATATTCAAAGAGAGGTCTCTAAACAATCAAGGAAAGAAAAAAATGGGAATATTGGTATTTCCAATGACAGCAGACTTTTAGCAGAGTTGGTAAAAAATAAGAAATTAACAAGCTTAAAGTATCTTGCGTTAATACCAGATATTGAAATTGTTACACATAATAATAAAATAAAAAATGGAGTTGAATTCTCCATAGCAAGTTCATACATGCCTAAGGTTTTTGCGGATAATAACAATAACTACAAACCTTATAGTAAATGGTATATGGAGTGGGTTGAAAGAAAGGATGTTGAGAGCAAAAAAATAGATCCATATGGGAAGTTTTTTCACCCACCAAAATATGATCATAACAAGGGTAAGGAAAAGGAGTGGATTCGTGATTTAAAGCAAGACAATATAATTTTATTATGTGAGCATGGGCATATAAGTGATTTTCCTTGGTCTAAATTTTTAAGATGGCGTAAGGAAGAGCCAAAGGCCATTTATGAAGAAGTTCCTGTTAATATTTTTGAAAATCAAGATTGCTGCAATAACCCTAATATTAAAATAACTTCAAACACAGGGAATACTTCTGGGTTTGATGGGAAATTTATCCGTTGTATTAATGCTGGTTGTATAGGAAATAAGGGAATCTCACTAAAGGGTTTAATGGGTGTTAAAATTAAATGCCCTGGTCACAAACCATGGGAAGGAACTACAGGTGATATTCAATACCATTCGGGTGACAAACATTTCAGAAAACAAGAGCCGCCTATTGAACCTTGTAAATGTGAAGATGCAAAAGGAAAGCTAAAGCCAATGAAAGTTTCCCTTACAACTGGCAATAACATCTATTATTCACGCATATTATCAAGTATTTTCCTGCATAGTGAGTTGTTTGAAAGTGATACGGCTATTGAAATAATGAGACTAGAAGAGAAAAAGAAAATCCTTAGGTCAGATGATGATACGGTCCATTTAGCACCTGCAATTGTTGCTAAAATAAAGGAGTTAAAGGCAGGGAGGTCTGAAGAAGAGCCAGAGAGTATGACTGATTCGGAAAGTGAAATGGTCTTTAGATTTAATGAGTTTAAAGCTTTTCATAAAAATGAAGGCTTATTAAATCTCGATACAAAGCATTTAAAAACAAAGGAGGTTACTCAAAATTTAGATCTAGTTACTAGTGATTACTTTGAAAGGGTTCTAAGAATTGATAATATGAAAATAACATCTGCTCAACGGGATTTTTCCAGAGTACTTCCTATAGATGCAGATGCAGAAAACACTAAACCCAAAAATATTTTTAGAAGCCCTAAAGACCAAGTTGTAGTTTACCCCGTTGTTGAAAGTTTTGGCGAAGGTATTTTCTTCTCTTTTAATCCTGATAAAATAGATACATTTTTAGAGAATAATAAATTAATAGACGAAATGAAACTTCAATTAACCTCTTTACAAAAAGGGGCTAATGATTTTAACAAAGGAGCTATCGATTTTGCTAATGTGATGAATTGGCAAATGTACTTAGTCCATTCATTTTCTCATTTAATAATGAGAGAATTGGAATTTAGATGCGGATATCCTACAGCCTCGCTATCAGAAAGAATTTATGTCTCTAATGCTGAAAAACACAAAATGTATGGTTGTTTAATATATACAGCAGAGGGTGCAGAAGGAAGTATGGGAGGACTAATTGCTCAAACAAGACCACAAAATTTAAATAACTTGATTAAAAGCGCCATAAATAGGGCTACAATTTGTAACAGTGATCCATTATGCTGGGAATCTGAAGGTCAAGGCTTATTTGATTTAAATTTCGCCTCTTGTTTTTCCTGTAGCTTAGTAAGTGAAACTTCTTGTGAGCACAGAAATTTATATTTAGATCGAAAAATTTTGGTAGATGAAAAGTGTGGTTTTTTTAAAGACTTATTATAATGGGTGTTATAGATCGAAATTCAGATATCATAAATAACTTACTCGACGATGGTCTAAGAAACCTTTCTCCTGAAGATAGAAGAGTCAAGTATCAAAAAGAATTTAAAGTCCCAATAATTGATTTACTAAAAAAACATTATACAGATGACCTTCAGAATAAAATCATATTTTATCAAGATGCTTTTTCTTCCTTTATAGGAATATATGATTCGGAATTACTTCTTTTTAACTTAATCCTTGAACAAGAAAGTTCCAAAATCATTAATTCACTAATTCGCCGTAAAACTTTTGAGAACATAGTGCGGATTGGAGTGTCTAATAAATTATTAGAATATATTGACTCAATCCTGAGAAACTATAGGAATAAATATTTTGACCTTAAAGATGAACAGGAGTTAATTAAGACATTTTTTTTAAGAAGTATTAACGAAGAGAATAACCATGACTGGCAAACTGAAACAGGACAAAATATAATAATTAAGACGTTTAAAAGTTGGTTTTTAACCAATGATGACTCCCACAGTATTCAAGATAAAATATTGGCGTTTTTATGGTTAACAAAAATTTGGAATTCGCTTGAGGGTTTCTCTCAACCCTTCAATAATAAAAAGGCCATTATTTTCTACCATAATATTAATGAGGGCTTAAAACAAAATTTGTCTAAACTTTCTACGAGTTTTTATCCTGAGTTTATAACTGAAATTGAAAAAATTAGATGTACTTTGTTTATAAATTTAAAATATATGCCTTTGTTTGATACTTCTGAATCAATCCATTACACCCGAGGTTATTTAATACAAAGAAGAAAAAACACCGAATTATTGGGGCAAATTAAGTCTATTAACAATATATCCGAGTCGTGGTCTTTTTCTGAATTAATAAATACTTCTTCGAAGGAAACGACAGAGCTTATTATACGAAAATGTTTAAGAGAAATAGCTGTCAAAATAGAAAAATCAAACTATCCAACAAAGGAAGAACTATTTAAACTAAACGCTTGCAGTTGGAAGCCTGAAATCGATAAGTTAAAGAATGAGATAATAGAAAAACTATACTACTACTAATAACTAAATAGATCATGACTGATAAAAACAAATTAAATAATGATACTTTTTCTTCTGAAAATATCAATAAAAACAAAGAAGTAAAGTATCGGGAAGAAATATTTGAACTTCTTAAAAACACCCTCGGAGATATAGAGCAAATAGAATACGATATGATAAAAGAACTTTTTCTTACCGATGAAATTAAGAACGAAATATTACTGGATAGACTAAAAAAACAATATGGAGATTAACTATAATTTAACAATACTAGGAGAAAAAGTACATTATACCCCCAGGAAGGAGATAGTTGAAGTTTTAGCAGATACAAGTCACAATATTTTTGAAATAACAGCTGGAAACAGCTATGGTAAAACCTTCTTATTGAATCTTATAGCATATGCCTGTTTTGCCGACCAGTTGAGTGATAAACACATCTTAAGTTCTATAAAGAATTCGATTTCGCGTTACAATGACACCGATTATTGCAACCTAGACTATGAAATTAAGCTTAAGTTGCCAAATGACGAGGTGCTAATTTTAAGAAAAAGGGTTAATGAAGAAAGAAAAATTAATTTTAAGGGAGAAGACATTTTGAATTCTGAAGATTTTCATAGCGCAGTCACAATACTTTATGATGTACCCACAGACCCCAGTGAAAGACTAAATGCTGTTATTAATGATTTAGGTAATTGGAATAATAATTTACTTAAAAAGATGACAGGATATTGGAAATATCTAAGAGGATTGCAATCTGATTTTAATGACGTAAGGAATGAGTCTGAGATTGAAAAATTAGAACAAGGAATTTTAAGTCTTGTCAAACAGATTCAAACAGTAGATAAACAATTAATTCATATTAATAAAATTATTGCTGATATTAATATAATAAAGGAAATTGATTATTTAACCATTCAACAAAAGAAGCAGAAGCCACTTGAAGATAAATTGGCTAGTTTTCAAAGAAAACTAAAAACATTAAAAAAGCCGGCAAAGATAAAGTTACTAGATACAGATACATTGAGCCAGTTATTGCAAAAGAATGTTGAATTTTTGACGGATTTTAAGAATATCCTAATTGAATGGGAAACACTTGTTAAAGAAAATATTAGTTTGAGCGAGCTCATTAGAAAAAACCCCAATTTAAAAGCGTCGTTTAATATAATTATATCTACAGAATTAGACGACCTTGTTAAATCTAACAACTACGTAGATACTATTAATAACTTTAAAACAAATATTCAGTACATCCAAGAGGAAATGCTTCTACTTATCCGTAGAGAAGAACAAGGGAAAGGGGCAATAGTATATAGATTTCTTAAACAATTTTTGGAAGAAATTAACTCATTAGTAGATTCAGATGCCGATGACATTTTGGAAGATTTGACACATATTAATTCTAGGGATTTAATCAAAGAAATCGAGAAAAATATAAAGTGTAATGAAGGGCCTGATTTTAGCCAAATAAAAGATTTTTTCAATTATCGTTTAGAAAATATTAGTAATATAATTCAAAGTTATTTTGATTTAAACAATCAGATTAGGAAGGTACAGAATCAAAATGGAATAGATAAAGCTGGAGAGGTTTATTATCATTGTAAAGCTGAAATTGACGAATTAAAAGATAAAGTCAAAAAGGGTAATGTTGATATCAATAAATTGAAACATCGTATTTCTGATAACCTAGGAATAAATGAGGAAAAATTAGAATCTTTAGAGAAAACCAATAGAATACTTGCTACAAAAAATATTAAGTATAAGGATAGCATAAAAATTGGCATAGATAAATTTTTGCAGGAACAAAAAATAATAAGGGAATCCTTAAGAAGTAAAAAAGATCAATTGGAAGAGACAAAAAATATGAATTCAGTTCGAAGAGAGATAGAATTGAGAAAGTCTCCAAGTAAATTTACCTCTGAAGAAGAAAATAGAATAAATAAATTGATACGTTCCATGCAAATTATGATTAAAAACCTCGGAGACTTCAATGATGTAATATCATCGATTAATTCAGGTGATTTAGAGGAGTTTGACCATGAAGAAGATTTGAGATTTATTGATATTGCGGGTAGACTAATCGCATATTCTATGGATAATAAAATTTTACGTGTTGATGGTGAATATATTAAGTTAAATAATTATAATTTGATTAGGAAAGAGTTCTATTGTGAGGGAGATATTGTAATAAGAAAAGAGGATATATCGACAGGACTTGCAAGTGCAAATTACCTCAAACAAAGAATTACAAATGTAGAAGGTGATTATTTAATTATTTTACTGGATGAAATTGGTGACATGTCGAGGGATACAATGAAAGAAGTTGTCAAATCAATTAAAACAGTAGAAAATCAAAATAGGCTTGTCACAGCTCTTTTTACAAGGCCTAGTTCAGACGGAATTAAAATAAATAAATACTAATGAAAGAGCTCTTAGGAAAATTAACCACAAGCCTAGCAGAGACATTCCAAAGTGAATTGGCCTCGAAAGAACTAAAAAGCTTTGATAATAAAGAAATAGATGTTTTTCAAACGTTTTTATGCTTAGCAAAAACTCAAAGAGAGTTTAGAAGATTGTTAGAAGCTAGTGCTTTAGATAAAGAAATTCTAGATTTGGAATTTAATAAAGAGCTAGTTGATAAAGCATTAAAGAATGGATTGCTGAGAAGAGGATATACGATAAATAACCAAAAGTTGTTTATAGCCACAGCCGGCTTAGCTCGCTATTATCAATTAATGGATTATAATTTATCTCTAGTATTTATGAACTATGATGAGACTAGATTTTCTCAAGAGCAGCCAAAACTAAAATCTCAAGAAAAAATTTGGTGTACCTTTTTGATTTTATTTGGGGCGCATAGTCAAGATGAGATTTTTGATACTACTAAATTGAATGACAAAAAATTAAAACAATATTTTGAGTTTTTTAAATTGATTGAAGCAGAAATGTACAAACATGAGTTAAATCTTGGTAAGAAAATTGGATGGGGTTCAGGTAAAGATATTGATTTTAGGAAATTTATAACAAATAATGTAGATTTACCAATCACAGGCATCTATGTTAATAAACCAAATTCCATGTATTGGTTAGACTTAGGTAAAAGAAAATATGTTAAATTCTTATTAGATTTAATTTTAGATTCTTATTCGCCAGCAGAGCGTATTTTAGCAAACAATTTATTTCTTGAAGCACTTAGAAATCTATCTAATCAAATATTAACAGTCCTGCACGAAGTGCCAAAAGAACTCAACGCTTTTATAATAGATGAATTGAAAAATTAAGTAATTGTTAGATGCCTGCAATTTAAAATTTCCAAAGTTTCTGTCTCATCAGTCCAAAATAAGTAGGGCCTTTTTAATACGAATTAATCAATATTTACTCAATTAACAAAGAAATTTCATGCTGTTGAGAGGATATTAGGTTAATTTGGGAAAGATTGTTTAATTTTATTTAGACATAGGTGTACTTTCGTTTATTTTAAGCATTATCTTCTCTCTAGCTACTTTCCACGAATTTATCCATTCAATAATTAGCAGAAAGATTTACCCATTAAAAGCTAATATATAACTCATCTTTAACGTTAAATAAACTGCTTAAGATAACAATGCTTTATTTGAAAATAGATCTTAACGACTATATGATATTTTGATAAAGGTTGTTTTAATACTTTTTAACATCAACAAGTTTAGTCAAAGCAAATTATACAAACTTTAACGATAACTAATATTATTAAAACACATGTACTGAAGGTGTTTAATAATCTTCTAATTCTATGCTTAATACTTTTAATTTTATAACTAATTCAAATTATATTATTTTCTTAATCCTTTTGAAGTAAAATTACTTTAGAGTCATGGCCCCATGTTAATTTACCAGGAGTCGTCAAATCAAAATATTTTGTAGTAAAAGATTGCTCGTAAACCTTATGTGGCTTTTCCCATATTATACATATTTTTTCATCAAATCCCCAGTCATTGTCAGGAGCTGATATAAATATTTTTGCCTTCTCGCCATCAGCAAATACTTGGAGTGCTTTTTCTAAAACATTTTCTTGTTTAATACTTTTACTTATTCTAGGAATCATTTCTAAGCTTATATTCATCTGTTCGCAACTATTTTCTCTCACTAAACTAATACATTTATCTTATTCTACAAATTACATTTCTTATTCTTGGCACTTCATGTCAATTAATCATTAGTTTTCTGCCAAACAATATAATAGCGTATGTTTTTGATTAAAACTCTGGTCAGAAGCATCTTTAAAACCTTCTGGTTGCTTAAAATATGAATTTCCATTTCTTATCGAAATTGATTCAGTTGTATTATGTTTTTTTAACTCTAGAATAAATAAACTTGAATTAAACCAAACATCTTTTTTACTCTTAAATTTTTTAGTTTCAGTATTTTTAGTAATGGAGTCTATACATACGTAGACTGTTTTAATAGTTGGTTTATATTTAGGAAAATCCATCCAAACCACTAAATCTAATTCGTGATCGGTTTTTAGACTTGTTAGCTCATATATTTTTCCTTATACGCCCTCAAAATATATTTTTGCGGCATTGCAAAACAATTTTGCTACTAAATCTTCTTCACTTGGATTATAGTTATTATAAACTAAAGGTATAAAATCAGCCATCTTATATTTTTTAATTTAAAATTATAATTTTTGGTATATTTCGTCTCTAACATAACTAGCATTTAACCAAAAACAATGCTTTGTATATACAGTCAATCCTGTTAATTTATCTTTAACTGGTAACACATATGTGTCAGCTGCATTTCTTGCGTGTGGTCTAACATGACTCACTTTGTTTTCGGTCTTCTTTGGGAAATAAGTTTTCCTTATCCCTTTTTTAGTTATTTCTTTTACGATTTCTCCATTCGAAACCGTCTTTATCATTTTTTCCCAAACATTCTTAGCTTCAAGAATATCAGAGTAAGGCATATTCCATAATTTCACTTTTCTTAATATTAGATTTTCTCCCTCAAATTGATAAAACACAAAGAAAAATTTGCTTTCTAAAATGCTCTTAAAATCTGAATCTTCCCAATAGGTTTCAATTAGTTCTTGGTATTCAAATGTTGGAAATGAAATATCCTCTTTTGGTAAATCATTTTCTTTAAGCCGGATAGTTTTTACTTGAATGTCAGCTTTTTCAAATTCCTCTATTTTTTGACCGAGCTGAAGTCCAAGAATGGCATTGGTAAGATTTGCAAAATAGCTTTTTGCGTTTCTATTTAATTCAAGATTAAAAATATTTTCAATTTCTATTGGTGTTTTACCATAGAAGGGCTCAAACTTAGAAATTACAATTTCTTCTATTGATTTTGAATGAGTAATTATTGACTCTTGAGTTAGAATTTTACCGTACGTTTCCTGTTCATCTTGAGCGATACTTGCAATTATATGATTTACATAGCCTTGCTTTAAACTATAGGCTCTTTGTTTTGCTTTAATTACATTAAAAGGTTGTTCTCTAAATGATTTTGCTGCTGTAGACCCTTTAGTGCATGCACCAAGATAAAACGTATCTCCCTCTGATAATTCGTGAGCTTTTCCTTTTTTGATTTTTTGATTGATAAATTCCCAATCCTTCTTGATTATCAATAAATCTTGATTTGGATATTCCCAATCTTCAACAAGTTTGATTGAGTAGTCAAGTAAATCTTTTTCTTTATCGTGTAAATAGAAAATTAATAGTAGGTGTGCATTCTTTTTCCAAAAAGAACTTTGTTCAAAATTCTCTTTATGCACTTCAAAATAGTTAATAATATTTAGAACAAGTCTCTCCTTTGACCGGTATTCTCCTTTTTTAAGTGTTTTCAATGGAGTACATTTTAATTCCATGCCAACATCTACAAAATCTGCCTCCGCTTTAGAGTTAGGTTCGTAGCCGAAATAGAACTTTTCAATTAATTTCCCAAAATTTCCTTTTCCTCTATAATTGTGCTTTTCAATCTCAGCACCGCAAGCTTGTCTTAAAGTATTGTTCTTTAGCTTCTTGGCATATATAACTATCGAATTTATTGACTTTGGATTAAACGCGTTATTCATTAATTTGCTTATAAAGTTCTTCTCCAATTTTTTCTATAACACCTACAACTAGTGCATTTCCCATAAAAAATGCTCGTTTAGCATCAGTAATTCCCTCTAATTTAGTATGATCATCTGGGAACATGTTTAGCCTTTCTAGTTCGATGGGTGTAAGTCTTCTTAATCCTCTTTCTGTTTCCACAACATGCTTAAATCTTGAGGGAGACTTACCACCTTCACCCGTAATTATTGTTCTAGAGGCATTGTCCAATGCATCCGGATATATCATACCACCTTCTGCATAATTATATTCAAATCCGTCCTGCGTTCTTCGTTTTTCTTTTTTTGCTCCCTTTAAATATTCCCACATCTGTTTTTCTGTAGAAAGAGTTCTCAAACTATCATCTTTATTTACAACTGTCTTTACTGTTTTCAATGGTCTGTCCTCAATGAAGAAGTCATCAGTTACTTCACCATTCAATAGAATATCATTTAACACAGTAAAATCACCATTATAATCAGCTTCCGTTTTCACCGTGATAACTTTTCCATCTATTAATAATCCGGAATTTTGAAAAGGAGAAAACTTTCCTTCTTTATTGAAGTCTCTTGACAATTCTACTAGGTTACCCTTTAATTCAACTTCTTTAACTGATATTGTTTCCTTTATGGGAAAAGCATTTGCAATAGTTCCATCGCTATCTAGCCATGAAATCTTATCATTTTTTTTAAGACGTTTATAAAGGCTTGTAGATTTATGATAGCCAAGAATAAAAATTCTTCTTCTTCTTTGTGGCATTCCATACTCAGCTGCATTTATAACTCGCCATTCAACAGCATAACCTAAAACGTTTAAGCTTTGCAACATAACAGCAAAATCCCTTCCTCTCTGTGCTGCAGGAGATTTTAAAAGTCTATCAACATTTTCCAAAAATAAATATTTTGGTTTGTTTTTTTTGTTTTCTAAAATTTTATGAATTGACCACCATAGAACACCTTTTTTACCTTTAAGACCTTTTGAATTATGTAAAGTTGTTGCCACAGAATAATCTTGACAAGGAAATCCACCAACTAATAAATCGTGATCCGGAATTTCCTCAACATTTCTTGTTACAACCTCATTTATATCTTCGTTTGAGTGATTTTCTTTTCCAAAACGTTCTTCATAAACTTTTGAAGCGTGTTGCATTTTGCTTGATGGTTCCCATTGATTACTCCATACAATTTCGTAATTACTCTTTTCAAGTCCAAGACGAAAACCTCCAACTCCTGCAAACAACTCTGCAACTTTCATTTTGTTATTTTTCATTTTCTTGAGTTTTATGATAATTAAATTTTTCTTCCGCAACTTTCAGAAGTTCACAAGTCGATTTACAAAAATAGCCAAATATTTCACACAATATTTTGTCTTTTCACCTCAGAACAAAACTTTGAAGTGTGGGACTCTCATTAATTCGTTAACTTAGCAGTATGGAAGAAGAGAATGAGATAATCGACATATTGAATAAAATAAAACAACATTTAGCCAAAGGCGAAGAAGTTGTCATTGAAGTGGAAGGGACAACACCTTATTTGGAATCTCGTTGGATAAAAAACCCTCTAAGTGACAGTGATACGGAAGCACTTGATTTATATTTATACCAATCCATTCGTGA
>Ga0206130_10003578_pt1 | contig 20092 bp, 14 predicted proteins | sample Helgoland_Spring_9_FD_148637 | JGI IMG/M metagenome (GOLD analysis project Ga0206130, IMG submission 148637) | Pelagic subsurface seawater microbial communities from Kabeltonne, Helgoland, North Sea - Helgoland_Spring_Bloom_20160512_1 | ecosystem: Environmental > Aquatic > Marine > Epipelagic ... | reverse complement strand
CTTATTGGTTTAAAGGATGAAATTCAAAGTCAAAAAGATTTTTATGAACGGATACTGAATAGTATACCTTCTGATGTTGCAGTATTTGATAAGAAACATCGATATCTATTTGTTAATCCGAATGGAGTTCAAGATCCTGTAACTCGAAATTTTCTAATTGGGAAGGATGATTTTGATTATTTTAAATTTAAGGGGATTTCAGATGAAAAAGCAGTTGAACGCCGCAAGCTTTTCAATAGAATAATGAGAACTAAAAAACCTGAAACCTGGTTAGACGAATTTTCTCTTAAAAATGGGAGACGAAAAGTAGTGTTAAGAAGCTTTAATCCTATATTAGATGAGAGGGGTAAATTTCGTTTCGTAATAGGTTATGGAACCGATATTACTAAGCGTGTTATAGCGGAAGAGGAAAACACCAAATTGTCTTTCGTTGCCAAAAACACGAACAATGGTGTTCTAATGTTAAATAAAAATAGAGAAATAACCTGGGCCAATACTTCTTTTATAGAGCGCTCTGGTTATTCTTTGAATGAGATAATTGGTAAAGATTCTACTGATTATTTATTTGATAAAACGAGTTTTTCGTTTTATAAAAAAGTGAGTCTTGCAATGGATAAACAGAAAAAAGTTTCTGTGGAGTTACTGCGAAAATCCAAGACTGGAAAAGAGTATTGGGTAGATTTAAACGTTCAGCCTTTATTCGATAATACTAAAAAACTCATTGGTTTCATGTTTGTTGAATTTGATATTACAGATAGAATAGTAAACAAGCAAACAATTGAGAATATTAATATAATCCTAGAAAATCGAGTTGAAGAAAAAACGAAAGAACTAAGGGAAAACGAACTAAAATTGGAAAAGTCGTTAACCAAAGAAAAAGACCGAACTATAGCATTGAAAATTAGTGAAAAGAAGTTAAAAAAGTCATTAATCAAAGAAAAAGAGTTAGGTCAATTAAAAGAAAGTTTTGTTACGGTTGCATCGCATCAGTTTAGAACCCCACTAGCTGTTATTCAGTCTAATTCTGAGTTACTTGAAATGTTTAATAATACAGGGATTCAACAACCGCCCGAAAAGTATGCAAAGGTAACTGGCCGCATTTCATCAGCAATTTCTAAAATGACTGATTTAATGGATGATGTGCTGACACTCGGTAAACTAACTTCTGGGAGTGTTTCTTATACTCCTGAAGAGGTCGATTTGGTTGGTTTTTGCAAGAAAATGGCTGAAGAGTTTAATACTGTTCAAATGGACGGAAGATGTCTTGATTTGTTTATTAAGGGAGAACCCTATCTCATGGAATTAGATCCTAAATTACTCAACCATTCGTTGTCTAATTTAATTAGTAATGCTTTTAAGTATTCTAAAGAAAAAGGCAATCCTGAGTTGAGTATTCATTTTAAACCCAAAGAACTTTTATTATCAGTAAAAGATTATGGTATGGGAATCCCTGGAGCTGAGCACATACATTTATTTGAGCCCTTCTTTCGTGGGGATAATGTAACAGAAATTCAAGGAACAGGATTAGGCTTGAGTATAGCAAAAGAATACGTTGAAGTTAATAAAGGCAATATTGCTGCTACATCAATATTAGGAGAAGGTAGCTGTTTTGAAATAATATTTAAAAAATAATAAATTATGAAAGGAATTGTATTTACTGAATTTTTAGAGTTAGTTGAAAATGAATTTGGATTAGAAGTAGTTCAACAGATCATTGATGAATGTGAACTCGAAACGGCCGGCGTCTATACATCTGTTGGCACATATAGTCATAAAGACATGTTTAAAATGGTTGCAAAATTATCTGAAATAAAAGGACTTCCGGTCCCAGCATTGTTAAAGGTTTTTGGTGAATATTTCTTCACTACATTAAAAGACAAATACCCAGTGTTTGTGGAAAAGCCTAATTTGTTTAGTTTTTTAAATTCTATCGACCAATATATTCATCCAGAAGTTTTAAAGCTTTATCCGGATGCTGAGTTACCTAGATTTCAAGCCGAAATAAAAAGTGACAATGAAATGATGCTGAATTACATGTCCTCAAGAAAAATGTCTGATTTGGCAATAGGTTTGATAAAAGGAGCTGCTAATCATTTTGAGGAGGACGTCGATGTTGTAAAAATAGGTGAAGAGAATGATGGGCAAACAGTGCTATTAAAAGTGAATAAAATTTAAGTTCGATATGAATTTGGAATTACTTGATAACGCCCGTAAAAGGGAAATAAAAGCCCGTAAAGCGGCAGAGCAGCTGCTAGAGTCAAAGAGTAGAGAGTTATATATTGCAATGAATGATGTGGCTCTAGCTAATAAAGAATTGGAAGCCTCATTAGTACGCGAAAAAGAGTTAGGTAAATTAAAATCAAGTTTTATTGCCGTTGCATCGCATCAATTTAGAACACCGCTTGCGGTTATTCAGTCTAATGCTGAACTGCTTGAGATGCTAAACAACATGCCTGAGAAACAAGACTCCGAAAAGTATTCAAAAGTTACCTCCCGAATTATAGAAGCAATTTCTAAAATGACTGACTTAATGGATGACGTGCTTACGCTTGGTAAGTTAACCTCTGGAAGCGTGGGGTGTTTTCCAGAAGATATTGATGTGGTGGAATTTTGTGAGAAATTAAGGAAAGAATTTAATTTGATCCAACAAGATGGCAGAGTTTTAGATTTTGTTTCAGAAGGAGAAGCCTACAACCTGCAGTTAGATTCTAAATTACTAACCCATTCGTTAACTAATTTAATCAGTAATGCCTTTAAATATTCTTTAGGAAAAGAGAATCCGCAGTTGATTATCAATTTTAAGCCAACAGAAGTGGTATTATCCGTAAAAGATTTTGGGTTAGGTATTCCTGAGTCACAACTTTCAAACCTATTTGAACCCTTTTTTCGGGCAAATAACGTGTCAGAAATTCAAGGTACAGGATTAGGCTTGAGCATTGCAAAAGAATATGTTGAAGTTAATAAGGGACGTATTGCAGCTAAATCAAAATTAGGAGAAGGCAGCTGCTTTGAAATAACATTTAAGACGTGATAAAAACTATTCTAACTAATTATAAAAAAATTATGAAATTTAATTATTTATTCCTTTTAACCCTTATTTATTCTTCCACAGGTCTATTGGCACAGGGTAATTTTAATGTTAAAGGTTTTGGTTCAATGGAGCATAATCTTGAATATCATCAGGATGTTGAAGAATTTGATTTAGCCTGGCAACTCGGAGAACAAAGTCTATTTGTTACGGGTGATATGGGTAACAAGTTTTCGTTCTTGGGAGAATTTTCTTTAGGTTACAGAGGAGGCGATATTCATGCTAATTTGCACAGAGCAAGAATAAAGTGCAATTATGTTGGTAACCATTCTCTTATGATAGGACAAATGCATACACCGGTTAATTACTGGAACGATGTTTACTATCATGCTCGGATTTTTTTTCCAACTACGGATAGACCCTTAGCATTTAGTTACTTCATTCCAGTGCACTCAATAGGTATTCGTGCTCAAGGTCAGAATTTGGGGAAATTGAATTTCGGGTATGATATTCAAACTGGCAATTCTTTAACCGGAGATGGAAATAATCCTGCTGTTCTAGGTGCTTTTCATATAAAACCAGTAGATGGGATGAGAATAGGTGCTTCATATTATTATAGTTATATTCCTCAAAACAATACAATGCAACATATGCATCAAGGATCCGGCATGATGGGCTCTATGTATGCTGGTTCATTGGATTATCAATTAATCAATTTTTCTTTCGCTCGTTTTGAAACGAAACTTGAAATATTGAACGAATTTAGTATGGTGTCAAGTCGGAGCGATACACTGGGAGTTGCTGAAGGCTATGGTAATTATCTTTATATAGGATACAATATCAAAGAGAAATACACCCCTTATATTCTTTTAGATATGTTGAAAAACGAAAATAATGAGCTAAGGAATGGTTTAGTTAATCAACTTAAATATGGAGTCGGCTATAAACACCAATTTAACCCATTGATAAATTTGAAATGTCAAATAGAACGTTATACGTTTAACCCAAATTGGGCAAATAATTCGACCTCTAATTATTATGAATTTATACTACAATTATCTTATGCAATATATTAAATCAAATATTTCGGTTTTTGTTACGGTTGCATTTTTGTTCTTAATGATAGGGAACTGCTCCGCGCAAAATTATTCCTCAAGAATTAGAATTTGTGGAAATTCAATAGATGAAAAAAGTTATACCAAAAGTGATATTAAATCTATATTCAAAGGAGAGAAGAGTCGTTGGAAAAATGGGAATAGCGTGATTCTTGTACTAAGGTTTAATGAGGATGAAAAGTCACAGCATTTAGCTAAAGCAATTTATAATAAATCCACACAAGGAGTGAAAAAATTCTGGCTAGGACTTGTTTTTTCGGGTAGATCAAATGCACCATTATTTGCTGATAGTAATGAGGAGGCACTTTTGATGCTTGCAAAGCATAAAGGTAGTATAGGCGTTTTTGTTGATTGTAAAGAAGAAATTCCAACAGAATTTAAAGTTTCAATAATTAAATCTGAAAATGAAAAGTCTATTAAATAGTTTTGCCTTTCGTCTTTGGGCATTATTTGCAATTTCGGGTATTTTCCTCTCCGTTACTTTGGGTTATTATTACAATAATAAAAACTACAAAATTCTAGAGAAACGAGCAAATGTTGGATTAGAAGCAATGGCTCGTTCAGCTTCACTAGGGATCCAAGTGTCTCTAAAATCAAATAATTTTCAAATCATAGAAGAAACAATAAATCAAATTTCTAAAGACAATAATTATGCATTTATTGCGCTTTTGGAACGAGAAGACAATGGTTATAAATTATTTCGTTGCTTTCCAGATTCCATGGGGTTTAACAAGCCTTATCATGATAGTACAACGTATTATTTGAAAAGCTCTGATTTTGAAACCGATATAATTAATGGGAAAATAATTCTAGGTACATCTAAAGAGGAAAGTAGAGAACAACTAAAATATCTTAACAGACCAATATGGCAATTAACCTATATAGCTAATTTTGCTTTATTGTTATTGTCTGCATTCTTTTTCATTCTCGTTACCAATCCTATAAGGAAAGCTAGTCGTTTTGCTTCTGAATTAAGTAAACGTAACTACAATGTGGAATTACGAGGATCAAATGGTAAAAATGAAATTAGTATTTTAAACAACTCTTTAATAACATTGAAACACAATTTAGTCAAGCACAAAGAGACCAGCGACGAACTCTTGAATAATTTAAACTTTGAAATAGAAAAACAAACGGAAGAAATAAAGGTTAAGTCGCGATTGCAGAAGAAACTTCAAGAGAATGAATTGAAATTGAAAAATTCTTTGGTAAAAGAAAAAGAATTGGGTGTGCTTAAAACTAGTTTTGTTTCAATGGCATCGCATCAATTCAAAACGCCGTTAGCTGTTATTCAGGCTAATGCGGAATTATATGAAATGTTGGCGAACACGGGGGAAATAATAGAACCCAAAAAGTCTACAAAAGTAACGGGTCGTATTATAGAAGCAATAGGTACAATGTCTAATCTAATAGATGAAGTTCTGGCTTTAGGTAAAGTAACTTCGGGAAACGTTGCTTATACTCCTGAAAATTTAGATTTGGTAGGTTTTTGCGAGAAATTGGCAGAAGAATTTAATGCTATTCAAGCAGACGGAAGAAGTTTGGATTTTGTTAAAGAGGGCGACCCCATAAAGCTGCAGTTAGATTCAATCTTATTAAGACATTCGTTGTCTAATTTAATCAGTAATGCTTTTAAATATTCTGTCGGAAAAGAGAATCCTCAATTGAGGATACATTTTAAACCAAAAGAAGTTGTATTATCTGTAAATGATTATGGTTTAGGTATTCCCGAAGAAGAACATTTAAAGCTATTTACGCCTTTCTTTCGAGCGAACAATGTAACAGATATTAAAGGCTCTGGATTAGGCTTAAACATCGCAAAAGAATACGTTGAACTTAATAAGGGACAAATTTCCGTTAAATCCAAATTGGGAGAGGGGAGCTGTTTTGAAATAACGTTTAAGCGCTAACTATAAATGCAATTATCAGCTAATAATAGAAGTATAGTTAATATAACTGACCTAATGGGATTAATACACTAAGAAGAGCATGAGTAAACGAGCGACATTTTTCTTCACGAAAATGAATAATAATACATTGAAACAGATAATCTACATTTTATTTCTTCTAAACTCTTTTAGTGGCATTGCTCAAGGGTTTAATTTAGAGGAGAGAAAAAAAATTGACAGCTTATTAACTATTTGGAATAGTAAAGAACTTAATGACACTGCAAGAACTGATGCCTATCAAAGTTATATTGTAAATCATTTTTTATATAATAACCCGGATTCAGCTTTTATTTTAGCCCAAGAATACTATGAGTTTGCTCAACAGAAAAAGCTAACATATAGAATGTCAACGGCATTGCTTTTACAAGGAATTTCAAAATCTTTTATAAATAACTATGAAGAAGCGCTTCATTACTACTCTAGATGCCTGGAATTTCGAATTACCTCAGGAAATCAAGAGGGAATTGCTTCAGTGCTCAACAATATGGGTTTAGTTTATTTCGAACAAGGCGATCATTCAAATGCTTTAAAGTACTATCTAAAGAGTCTAAAAATTGAAGAAAATCTTAAAAATGAAAAAGGAATAGCTAACTCCTTGAATAATATAGGGCTGATTTATAAAGAGGAGGGAGACTATAATACAGCCCTTAAAAACTACAATAGAAGTTTGAAAATTCAAATTAAACTCGAGAACCAAATGGGAGAATCCCATGCTTTAGTTAATATTGGAGTTGTTTACTTGAATCAAGGTAACTATGAAGATGCACTTAGTAGTTTTGAACAAGCATTAATCGTTAATGAGGGCTATGAAGAGAATCTCAATGCTAAAATAAATTATAACATTGGTAGTATTCAATTCGACTTAGGGCATTATGATACTGCTTTAGGTTATATAAATAAAGCTTTAAAGACGCAAGTGAAATTAAATAATCGTCTAAACGAATCAAATTCACTAAATTTAATTGCTCAGATTAATTTTAAACAAAATTTAACACTAAAAGCAATTTCTTTTGCACGAAGGGCATTAAAAATTGCGCAAGAAATTGGTGCAAAAGAGGAAATTCAAGATGCTGCAAAAGGTTTGTCTAAATATTACAAAGCCCTTAATAGGCCTGCGGAAGCACTAGATATGTTGATCCTTTTTATGGAAACGAAAGATGAAATACAAAGCGAAAACATAAGTAACGAGATAATTAGACAAAGCTTGAAATATAAATATGATAAAAAAGCGACTAAGGACAGTCTGGAAAATGCCTACCTTATAGAAATTAGTCAAGACAAAATCAATAACCAACGCGAAAAGAAAGAGCTTGCGGAACAAAAAAATTTCTATTTGTATGGCGGCTTATTCTTGACTTTAATCTTTGGAATATTCACTTATAACCGATTTAAGCTAACTTCCAATCAAAAATCAGTCATCGAAATTCAAAAACATACTGTTGACAAAGCCAATAAAGAATTGAATCAAATAAATGAAGAATTGTTAGTGAAAAAGAATGAAATAGATTCGCAAAAAGAAATAGTTCAGCTTCAGAATGAAAAATTGAAAAAGTCATTAGATACTGAGAAGGAACTTGGGTTGCTTAAAACCAGCTTTGTTTCAATGGCATCGCATCAATTCAAAACTCCTTTAGCGGTTATTCAAACTAATGCCGAATTATATGAAATGTTGGCTAGCACTGGAAAGATAATAGCGCCCGAAAAATTTGAAAAAATAACAGGCCGTATTAAAGGAGCAATTATGACAATGACTAATCTAATAGATGAAGTTCTTGTTTTAGGTAAAGCAACTTCGGGAAACGTTGCTTATACTCCTGAAAATCTAGATTTGGTAGGTTTTTGCGAGAAATTGGCAGAAGAATTTAACGCTATTCAAGCAGACGGAAGAAGTTTGGATTTTGTTAAAGAGGGTCATCCCATAAAGCTGCAGTTAGATCCAATCTTATTAACTCATTCGTTATCTAATTTAATCAGTAATGCTTTTAAATATTCTGTCGGAAAAGAGAATCCTCAATTGAGCATACATTTTAAACCAAAAGAAGTTGTATTATCTGTAAAAGATTATGGTTTAGGTATTCCCGAAGAAGAGCATTTAAAGCTATTTACGCCTTTCTTTCGAGCGAACAATGTAACAGATATTAAAGGCTCTGGATTAGGCTTGAACATCGCAAAAGAATACGTTGAAATTAATAAGGGTACTATTTCTGTTAAATCAATGGAGGGAGAAGGTAGTTGCTTTGAAATAAAGTTTAATCGATGAAGGTTGTATATTCATGCAAAAAAATAATTAGTAAATGAATAAGGCAAGAAAAAATAAACTAAAAAGGTTAATAGAAATTGGATGTATTCCTTCAGACACTCAAGAAGAGCGTCTAAAGAAGTCGATTATGACCATTATGGTTATTCCCTATGCTTTGGCAGCTATTATTTGGGGGTTATACTTCATGCGAAATGGGTTTACGACAGCAGGAACCATCCCATTAGCTTATGCCTTTGTTTCATTTACGAGCTTTTTTCATTTTATTAATACAAAACGATACAATATATTCCGCTTCTTTCAAGTATTTCTTGTTCTGGTGTTGCCTTTTTTATTACAGTTAACACTTGGAGGATTTAGCCAATCCAGTGGGATGCTCTTATGGAGTTGCACTGCCCCATTTATTGCGCTTGTTTTCTATGATATAAAAACTGCTAAAAAGTGGATTGGCGCTTTACTTCTCTTAGTGGTTTTAGCTTGTTTACTTGATGAATCAGCGCGAAGTTACTTTCCCGAAGAAATAGATGAAAATGCTATTGTACTAGTTTATGGAGCAAATTTTATTTTGATATCGATTCTTCTTTTTGGTATTCAAACATACTTTGTGAATGGACAGAGAAAAATTAAAATACAATTAGAAGAAAAAGAAGAGTTATTGGAGGCGTCAATAGAAATTGACCGGCAAAAAGAGTTATTAATTGCCACCAAAGATAGATTGGAACTTGTAATGGGGTCATTAGAAGAAGTTGTTTGGGGACGTAGCTTGCCTGATCAACAAATGGAGTACGTAAGTGATTCAGTAGAAAGTTTATACGGTACTCCTAAGGTTGATTGGTTTAAAAAAACTAACCTTTGGATGGATATGATTCACCCAGATGATAAAGGAAAAGTTCTGAAAGGTAGTGAAGCTATTTTTAGTAAAGGTTTTGCGGAATTAGAATATAGGATAGTAACTACAGATCAAAAAATAAAATGGATTAACAGTAAAACGCGAATTATTAAAAATCAGGATGGCACACCATTTTTCATGACGGGAATAGCTAGCGATATAACTGAAAAGAAAACTGCACAGGAACAATTGAATGATTTGAACAATAGTCTTGAAGAAAAAGTGAACAAACGAACTATAGAGTTAATAAATAGTGAAAAGAAGTTAAAAGAATCATTACTTAAAGAAAAGGAACTTGGTCAATTAAAGTCAAGTTTTGTTACCGTTGCATCACATCAATTTAGAACACCCTTAGCTGTAATTCAATCTAATACTGAGTTGCTTACGATGTTGACTAATGCGGGCGATAATTCCGACCCCTTAAAATTTAGAAAAGTAACTGATCGCATTACTGTGGCAATTTCAAAAATGACTGATCTGATGGATGATGTGCTGACTCTTGGTAAGCTAACAGCTGGAAAGATTTCGTGTAACCCGAAAGAAATAGATTTAATTGATTTTTGCGGAAAAATGGTGGAAGAATTTAATGCGGTTCAGCTAGATGGAAGAAATATTGATTTTGTTTATAGTGGAGACATATATCAGCCATATTTAGATTCTAAACTATTAGAACATTCATTGTCTAATTTAATTAGTAATGCTTTTAAATATTCTGTTGGAAATGAGAAACCTGAGCTGAGCATAAATTTTAAACCAAAAGAATTGGTTATATCGATAAAAGATTACGGGGTAGGTATTCCTGAAAATGAACGAAAACATTTGTTTGAGCCCTTCTTCCGTGCAGAGAATGTTTCAGAAATTCAAGGTACAGGATTAGGCTTGAGTATCGCAAAAGAATACGTTGAAGTTAATAAGGGGAATATTGTGGTTAAATCTACATTGGGAAAAGGGAGTACTTTTGAAATAACTTTTCCAAAAGAAAGGATTTAAAAATATACTTGATAGGAAAATAAAAGATTGAAGTTGAAATATTCAATAAAACCAATTAGTTTTCCAGGAATATTGATGATATTGCTAACCATAAAGCTTCTGTTTTTAAAATACCTGAAATTCTTTAGGCATTCAGATTAGTTGAATAAACAATTACCTAGTATTTTATGTTAGAACATAGCAACCAACTTACACACGAAAAGCGCATCTCTGATCGTTTTTCAAAGTCGATGACTGTCGCTTGCTTGGCCGGTAGTTTTGTTCATTTATTGCTAAGTATCTTTTATTTTATCATGAAAGTGCCTGAAATGTTCATCTATGCCGTAATGACATTTTTTCTGTTTTTATTGTGGCGCCAGTTATTCAAAAATAAATGGATTGAGATTCCCTTCATTCTGGGAAGTTTAAATTCTGCTACAGGAATAATTTTGGCAAATTATTTCATTGGTTGGGAAAGTAATTTTAATATATATATCATTATCCTACTAGCAGCTCTCTTCTTATATCCTGGATGGAAAACCTGGAAAAGGTCACTTTATTTGATTACAACTTTCTGTTTATATGTGATTTTATACTTTACCCTATCAGACTTTGACGGAGTCTATACCATCGATGTTGAAATTTTAAAATATCTTTCCCTGTTAAATACAGTTTCAGCTGTCGGTATACTTATTACAGTATTGCTCTTGTTTAACTCTTCTATTGCAGAAATGCAAGAGAATTTGGAAAATAAAAATAGGGTTCTAAATCAGAAAGCAGATGAATTAGATTACAGCTTAAGTAAAGAAAAAGAGTTGGGGCAGCTTAAAACCAGTTTTGTATCAATCGCATCTCACCAGTTTAGAACGCCCTTAGCGGTTATTCAGTCTAATACTGAGTTACTTGAAATGTTAAACGACATGGATGTAAAACAAGAGCCCGAAAAGTATAAAAAAATAACCAATCGCATTACAGGGGCAATTTCTAAAATGACTGATCTTATGGATGAGGTTCTTGTTTTAGGTAAATTAACCTCTGGAAACATTCATTATAAACCTGAAGATCTAGATTTGGTTGAATTTTCCAATGTATTGATACAACAATTTAATTCGATACAAAAAGATGGTAGAACTTTAGATGTTATTATAAATAGTGCTCCTTACACGGTTTGGTTAGATCCTAAATTACTTGGGCATGCATTGACCAACCTAATAACTAATGCCTTTAAATATTCTGTAGGAAAAGATAACCCTGAATTGTGCATTCATTTTAAACCAACAGAAGTGGTCTTATCTGTAAAGGATTATGGTTTAGGTATTCCAGAAGAGGAACAGTTACATCTATTTGAGCCTTTCTTTCGAGCAGTCAATGTTACAGAAATTCAAGGTACAGGATTAGGCTTGAGCATCGCAAAAGAATACGTTGAAGTTAACAAGGGACAAATTACTGCTGCATCAGTATTGGGAGAAGGCAGTTGCTTTGCAATAACGTTTAAGCGGGAAGTTTAGCAGATTTAGTAGCTAAAAGTAGAATAAGAAAAATTCCCTCACTTGCCGTAATTGCTAACTTTGCGTTGTAGTGAAATGTGGAAATCTCACCAAGCCAGCGCGGGAATGCCGCAGGATTCACCTTCGCTATGAAGCTGTGGAAATAGCTTTTCGGACCCCACTGAATTCACCACAGTGCTGAAGCTCGGTTTTTATAATATCAACTCATAATTTTATATAAATAATGTATGAAATACGATATCTTTAAAAAAAACATTAATACCTTGCATGTAATACTATAATAATTCTAACCGAAATCATGGAAAAAATACTTGTCGTTGAAGATGAGCAAGGCATTAGAGATACTTTACAAGAGATTCTTGAATTAGCAGGCTATACGGTTTTAACAGCTAGTGATGGAAAAATAGGGTATGATGTTATTGTTGAGAACCAACCAGATTTGGTGCTTTGTGATGTAAATATGCCAGAATTAGGAGGCTTTGAATTGCTTGAGGCTGTTAATCAACGATTTAAAGATGAAATCATTCCACCTTTTCTTTTTCTTACGGCTAAAGTAGAAGTAGAGAGTTTGCGCTATGGGATGAGCTTGGGTGCTGACGATTATATTTTTAAACCTTTTGCTTCCAGCGATATTTTAAAAACTGTAAGACTGCGTTTGGACAGACGCAATCAATTGTTAGACCAGCGGCCTGCTAGTAAACCAGAAACTGTAATAGCAGATGCGAATAAATTAGCGCTGCCTTGCAATGATGGATTAGAACTAATTTCTTTTGATAAAATAATTAAGTGTCAGGCTGATAGAGCTTATTGTAACTTTTATTTAGCTGACAAAAGGAAAATACTTGTTTCTAAACCTATGAAAGATTTTGAAGAAGTATTAACGAGTAAAAATTTTTTAAAAGTTCATAAATCTACCATTGTAAATATTAAGCATATTGAAAAATTTGTGAGAGGGAAAGCAGGTTGTTTGTTAATGTCGGATGGTTCAAGTGTAAATGTATCGGTTCGCAAAAAAGAAGAATTGATGCACTTATTAATAGGGAATACTTAATTATATCCCGTAAGGGAAAAGCTGAATTTTCCGGATATTTTGATACTGCAATTAAATGCCAAAGATTATCCCACTTTTTTATGATAAGCTAAGGTTACGTTAGGTAAACAAATGTTATTGTTCGGAAATTGAAGCTGTTTTAGTTTGTAGTAATTTACTAGTTTTGAATTGAATAAAATTCATTTATATGAGTACGATATTAGTAATAGAGGATGAAGCATTGATTAGAGAATCTATTTGTGATGTTTTATCTTTAAATGGATATAAAACAGAAAGTGAGCCTGATGGAAAATTAGGGTTAAAAAGAGCATTTAGCTTAAAGCCAGATTTAATACTTTGCGACATAAATATGCCAAAAATAAGTGGGCTGGATGTATTAAAAGCAATCCGAGCTGATGACGCTTTAAAGCATACACCTTTTGTATTTCTGACTGCGCTGTCTACCATGGATGATCTTCGAACTGGAATGAACTTAGGTGCAGAGGATTATTTGTCTAAACCCTATCGTAACCAGGAATTGGTTGACATTATTTCCAATCAGTTGAAAAAAGTGGAACAAATAAAAAATATTGAAAAGGATATTTCAAAAAAACAGCTCGATGATTTTAAACTAAAAGTAGCGGAAAAATCGAAAGGGTTTCATGATAGCTTAAACCGGGCGAAAACAGTACAAAATGTAATTATACCAAGTAAGCAAAAAATGGATGAATTGCTTGCTGAATATTTTAATTACTTTCTTCCTAAAGATACTATTTCTGGTGATTTTTATTGGGTAAAAAAACTAGATAAAATTACCCTGGTAGCTGTTGCAGATTGTACCGGGCACGGAATTCCTGGCGCATTAATATCAATGGCTGGTAACATAAGTTTAAATAATGCGGTGGATCAGTTTGGTTTAACGAAACCTGCAGAAATTTTAACGAAAGCAAATGAACTTTTTTTAGACTTCATGAATGCCAATGAGAGTAATGTTGCTCATGATGGAATGGATATTTGTCTATGTTCAATTGATGCTAATTCTAACACAATTCATTTTGCGGGGGCAAAGCGTCCTTTATATTTAGTTACGCAAAAGGATAATTTTAATCCTATAAAAGGTGTTAACAATTACTTTGAAGTAGGTTTAGAAGATATGTCTCTTTATGAAATAAAGGGTAATAATTCATCGATAGGTGGAGATGACCTCATTTTTCATGTTGAAGATCAAATTTTTGAGTACAATAAGGGTGATGTTATTTATTTGGGCTCAGATGGTTATGCAGATCAGTTTGGAGGGGAAGACGATAGGAAGTTTAAATCGAAAAGACTAAAGAATTTACTTTTATCTTTTCAAGGTAAAAGTATGTCTGATCAAAAAGAGATATTAGCACAAGAATTCCAAAATTGGATGGGAGATAAAGAACAAACAGATGATGTAACGATTATGGGTATTAAGTTATAATTCAATTATTGCTTGATGGAATTGGTATTACGAGCGAATATTTCATAAGGAGGCACAGGCCAATACTGAGTCAGTAGTTAATTATGAAGAGACTCAGATATTTATTTATTGACTGCGGAGCTGAGCTAAACCGTATTCCTTCATTTATTATAAAAAAGCTAGATCTTTAAAAGAGTTTTTTTAAATAGTCTTTACTATTTTCTTTCTCTATTAGATTTGCTTTAAGTAAGAAGGAGATTACTGAGTCAATATGTTTTGGGTCAGTATTTTTTTCTTCAGCCCATTCGGTTTCTTTAAGCCAGTTTTTAACTTCTTCCTTTTCAAGATGATATCTCCAAGATAATTTTTCGATTGCTTCTGAGTCTTTTTTTAGTTTCGCGGCCCTTTTGCATACAATTTGAATCATCTCAAATAATTCTTTTTCGTATTGCTTGTTGATTTTTTCGGATGCTACAATAACAAAACAAGGCCATGGCGTTACTACTTCTCCAATAAATTTGCATTTATTTTGTTTTACAAATGGGTTGGTTGTATATTTTTCCCATAAAAAACCTTGAGCTTTGTTGTTCTCAAGTGACCATAACCCCCCATATAAATCACCAACAACTCTAAATTTAAGAGAATTCATATCCCATTTTTGTTTTTCTGCTTCAACATATGTCATTAAATGTGATCCAGACCCTTCGCGTGAAATGGCAAATGTTTTTTTATTTAAATCAGCAGGTGTTTCAATGTTTGATTCAAATGGAACATGGATGCCCCATCTAAGCGGTGAGGTCACATAATAGGATAGTATTTTGGCTGGTAAACCTTCTAAAATAGCTTTACTTACTCCTTCTGTTAATAAAACAGCAATGTCAATTGATTCACTTTCAAGCCCCCGAATCATTTGTCCTGTACCTCCAGGCATGTCACTCCAATGCAGCTTCATGTTAATTTTTTCAAAAGCCCCTTCTTCAATGGCAAGTCTCCATGGAAGATTAAAATGCTCTGGAACCCCCCCGATCTTTAATCGAATCATAATGTAAATTGTTTGTCGTAGCGTTTTTTATAATGCCTCTGAAATTCAATAATTTTTTTTAGTCCTGTTAATAGATAACAAAAGTACTTTTATTATTATTTCAAAGGGTCATTTCATCGAAATAGATTGTTCTTTTTAAGAAAAGATTAAAGTCAGACTAGAAGAGGGATATTCATCTAATTTTCATAAAAATCATCGAATTCTTTGAACCAATTATCTCTCTTTTCTTTCCCTTTTTTTGGGGTGTGAAAAACAGGGAGAAAAGAAAAATTGTCACTTAAACTGATAAAGGTGATTAGTATTATGCAGAGCAAAACGTCGCTCAGTAATTTATGATTGGAGTAAATGTCGGGGAAATTAGAACAAAAAGGTATAATTATAGTGGCAGCAGGTATTAACAAAAGGTAGCCAATAAAGATGCGTCCTGCATTATCATGATGAGTGTTTTTATTTTTTTTTCTAAAATAGTTTAAGGTAAAGGGGATAAACTGGATGATAACTTCACACAATAAAATATATAACCCTTGCTTTAAAGTAATAGTAAATAAACCACTAGGTCCCTCCGGAACAAACTCTCGCAATCCAATTAATGGGAGAAAGATAAAAAAGAAGAATAGTACAAAAGCATATCCAAAAAAATTTATGATTCTTGATTTTATTTTCTTTTTAAAACCAAATACAGCGATGATCCATAAACAAATAAAATTTGCAATTAGATTTAATAATGTTACCAATACAAAGTCATTGGCATTCCAATCAAAAAACACACCTACAATAGGAATGGATAATATAAACAGATTGTAGATAAATATTGGCCTTTTATGCAGGTGAAAATACATTGATTTAATAATAAAGCTGAAGGTGTAAATTAGTCCCTTGAAAAGTGTCTTGAACAGCTGGAAATTAGGTTTTCCTCCAAACTTTACGGGATGTCTTTCCGATAATCCCATTCCTACATGGCAAAGTAGAGCGAATATACTCAAAGGTAAGCCAATTGCAAGCAATGCATTAAATGCGCTGGCGAAAAGAAAAAAAAGGATGATAAAAATTATCATCATTATATTAGAATTGTATATAAATTCACTTGTTTTTTTCATTAAAAAAGTCTCTAATATTCGAATTTTATCATTTATTCCTCCTCCATAAAATTAGGATTTAATTTATAAATAAAACGTATCAATGTCATCTAATTCCTAAGAAGGTTTTTGGTAGATAAGGTTGTTTATTCTAGCCGTCGTTGGTCACTCTTTTTTTATTTGTTGAGAGCAATTTTTATTTCTTTTATATTCTATTCCAAAGTTTTTTTCTGCGGAATATTGGAATTGATAATATTTTGTTTTCCAACATCCATTTAATTGTTTGCTTGAATTTTGAAATATTACACTGTGTATATTCTTGTTTACTATTCCTTGGTCAACCTGACTGCAAATTAAAACAGAATTCAAAATAATTAATATTGTAACTATATAGAGTTGTCGATTCAAATTAGTTTTTTAATAGTGGTCAATGGTTAGTCTAAATAACACATCAGCGGGGTTAGGTTCATGTGATGTTATTTGTTTTTATTCAGTTTTTATGAGTTTTATGGATTGATTTTCAATATTCAAAATATAAACATTAGGAGCTAATGAAGATAAGTTGATTGAATTTACATCAGAATTCAATTGCCCTGTCATCATTATTTCACCTAACAGATTATAGATCGTAAATTCTTTGACGCTGGAGAAATCTGTTTCAATGGTAATTTGATTATCAAAAGGATTTGGAAACACATTGAAATGAACGGGTGAACTATTCATATCATTTATTGCTGTTGGTAGTGTACATTCTCCAATTATTCCATTTATATCATAGCGAGAAACAAATTGCCAAATTTCCGAATTAGCATCAATGGTCATATTCCCAAAACTCCCAGGCCAATCATGTCCTCCACCTATCACCTTTAATTCCTCGACGTAGGCGCAACCTGATGCATTTGACCACGTATATCGTTCTACTGATGAACTTACAGTACTCATAATTGCAACTGGGTTGCAAAGGTTATAGGTTGCCCAATAACTATGTGTTGCTGCTGCGGAAATATAATATTCTATTCCTCCAAAGACGATTCCATTGTATGGAGAAGTGAGGTCATCCGTACCAAGTATTGTAAGAACTCCAGTGGGATGGACCGGAGAGCAAAAACTATTTGGATTCGCTTGCATGGTTCTGGCTACTGGAGCTATAGCTGCAATTCTGTTATTGAGCTTACATCCAAGTTCAAAGGTCATATCTCCTCCTAAGGAATACCCACAAGCATATATTCTATTCTGGTCTATTTGATAATTACTAGCAATCGTATCAATCAATGAACTAAAAAAGGGCACATCATCAAAAGTACCTGGGACTTTAGGAATCCAGTTAAAAGAGTTCCCGTCACTTGGGTCAGGACGTGCTTGGGGATAAACTAGAATAAAATCAGCAGTGTCGGCAATAGGTCTCATGTCGGAAGCTGCTTGCCAAACGGAATTTGTGCCACCACCTCCATGTAAATTAAATAGCAAAGGAAAATTTGTAGTTCCATCATAACTTGCTGGAACATAAATACTATATTCTCTTGTTAAGCCATCATTCTCTATGGTTCCGCTAATGTATCCTTGAGCACTGCTTGCACTAAGACAAGTGATAAATATTAAGAGTGAAAGAAGTCTTTTTGCTGTCATAATAATCTTTTTTAGGTGTTTATATGAATCTATACCGTTTGAAACATGAGTTACCCTACTTTTAATTTACACAACAAGCAAATAAAGCACATATGCGTATAATCTATTCTATGTTTTAATGGGAAACATAGAGAATCTATTGCAGTTTTTAATTTCACAAGATATGATTTAAGAGGCCAAAGAAAATACTGATTAAAGTTAGAAATGAGAGGAGCTTTATTGCATGCTAACGTTACCTAGCCTCCAATTGCAATCATTGCCCTATTTTGCATATTCTTAACAAAATCTTCATCAAACTCTTCTGCACCACCTTTTTGTTTCTTTTTATCAAGAATTGCAGAGATAATTAAGGGTTTGATATCTAAGTTATCTCGATGTGCTTGAAGCAAGTCTGTTTCGTCTTGTGAAAATAAACAGTTTTTAATTTTTCCATCAGCTGTTAAACGTATCCTATTGCAAGTATCACAGAATGGATTTGTAACGGAGCTTATTATTCCAAAAGTTCCAATTCCATCGATTAAACGAAAACTTCTTGCAGTATCATTTTTACTGTCTTCTATTTTTGTAATTGCGCTTTCACCAAAAGCCTCGTTGGCTAAGTTCAGGATTTCTTTAAAAGAAACTTTCTTGTCCCAGTTCCATTTATTTCCATCAAAAGGCATAAACTCGATAAAACGAACATGAATGGGTTGTTTCTTCGTCCATTCAATAAAAGCAGGTATTTCGTGTTCATTTAAGTCGCGCATTACAACTACATTGACCTTAACGATAAAATCATTTGCAATGAGTAATTCGATATTTTTCATGATCCTGTCGAAATAATTTCTTCTAGAAATCATGTTAAATCTTTCTTTTTTCAGAGAGTCTAGACTTACATTAACTGATTTTATTTCCGCTTTCTTAAAGACATCAATAAATTGATCTACAATAACAGCATTAGTAGTAATAGCCAATTCTACAGGTAGTTTTCCTAATTCTCTGATTATGTTGGCAGCATCTTTTTTTACGAGAGGTTCACCTCCCGTTAAGCGAATTTTTTTTACGCCCATTCCAACAAAAACTTTAGCAATTGCCAATGTTTCTTCGCTAGACATAAACTCCGACTTTTCTCGCAGCGGTATTCCTTCTTCTGGCATGCAATAAAAGCATCTAAGATTGCACCTTTCAGTCAACGAAATACGCAAATAATCGTGTTCTCTACCAAAAGTATCGACAATATTTGCTGCAGGTTGGTCCATAAGTTTTGATGATCTACTATACCTAAAATTCTCTTGGTTTCTTAACCAACGTCAATTTGAAGTTGCTATTAAAAAGCGTTATAATTTGGTTTAAATATCGGATTACAATGTACACCCTTTTATGATACTAGGCAGTTAAAAATGATAACTAGATTTTTAAATCCAATAATTAATCATGTCTTGCGCCCTTAAGTATCCTAAATATATGCAACACTGCTGGGAATAATGCATCCATAGATTCGGCAGCTCCTTTGGTAGATCCAGGTAAGGCAAGTACCAATGTTTGATCCTTTACACCAGCAACGCTCCTTGAAAGCATTGCATAGGGAGTTCGGTTTTGCCCATAACTTCTTGCCGCCTCAGCAATCCCCGGAATTTCTCTATCCAATAATGGTTTTAATGCTTCAGGAGTGACATCTCTTTTAGATAATCCAGTTCCTCCTGTAAATAATACCATGTCTGTATTTGCAGCAGCATGCTTTAGTACCTCTTTTTGAATGGCTTCAATTTCATCTGGAATAATTGTGTACTCTTTAATTTTAACAGAGGATTCTTCTAATTTTTTAATAATCGCTTTACCAGCTTTGTCTTCTTTCTGGCCGGCTGAGATAGAATCGGAGCATACAATAACAGCGGCTGTAAGATCTGTTCTATACTTATCTTTAAAATCAGATTTCCCCCCTTTTTTACTTAGGAGTTTAATCCTTTGTATTTCAATACCCTTATCAATAGGCTTAAGCATATCGTACATGTTTAATGCTACAATGCTGGCACCATGCATAGCTTCTACTTCTACACCCGTTTTATAGATTGTTTTAACGGTCATTGTGATTGTTATTTCTAATCCTTCAATGTTGTATTCAATACCGGTAAATTCAATTGGCATTGGATGACAATCAGGCAGTAACTCTGCTGTTTTCTTGA
>Ga0206130_10003574_pt1 | contig 20107 bp, 19 predicted proteins | sample Helgoland_Spring_9_FD_148637 | JGI IMG/M metagenome (GOLD analysis project Ga0206130, IMG submission 148637) | Pelagic subsurface seawater microbial communities from Kabeltonne, Helgoland, North Sea - Helgoland_Spring_Bloom_20160512_1 | ecosystem: Environmental > Aquatic > Marine > Epipelagic ... | reverse complement strand
TAATAATGCGCTTGCGGCTGTACCGATCAGACAGACGTGCAATTGGCAGCCCCATGGTGGCGTAAAACAGGGCGAATGAAATACCGCCCAATAAGCCCAGCTGAGTATCACTTAAAGCAAACTCCGCTTTTATATCCGGAAATAAAACGGACAAAATCATCCGGTCGCACATCGACAGGGCATAGGCTAACATCAGCAGGATCAGGGCTGTCCGGTGACCCTCCAAAGGTTGACGGTCTATTGATGCTATAGAACCCGTCATTTCTTACTATCGCCTAAATTATTTGCCTGATTATTAACTTGAATATTCATACTTGCTCTTATTGATAGATACACATTTGGGTATGCGAAGATCGCCGAATGACAGTAGAGCTCGAGTATAGAGAGGATCAACCCAAAGCACGCTATCATAATCGGACAGGCAACGAATCTGTCATCTACGATTTAACTGGCCAAGATACGCCCTGGAGGAAGAGCGATACAGGAACTGATTAACAACAGCAATGCTGAAAAAATGGAGGTAGGAATTTATTTAAGGTGTCGGAAATGTATCTTCTCGTAACCATTCTGCAGTACGACTAAAAAAACCGACCTTTCCTGTTATTAACATTCGCTCGCTATCGGGCAAGGAAATCTCCACTCGTTTATACTCGCCCAGCTTTTCAATATATAACATGCCGTACCATAGGTTTTGATGCTTACTACTGGATTTTATCTCCTTGAGAATTTTCCTACCCACACGTTCGGGAGATTTGTCACTGCGAACGACGGTGGCACGCCCCTCCTCCAAATTAATTTCGATCCAGGCGGGATTTTCAGCGTGCTTCCAGGTGCCTGCGACGCCATCGCTAATCGCCAATGGCGCGAAGAGAAAGACAAACGTAAAGAAAACCGAGCGAATTATCATTTTATTAACTCCATCATGTTATCGACCAAAAAACGTGAGGAATAAAAATCCTCCGGTAGTGTAAACCGCCCCCCATCAGCAAAGCAGTTGCTAGTGTCTGATTACACACTCTTAATGGGAGTGAATGAGATAATCCGGGTGCAGCCCGACTAGATGCAGAATTGTCGGTAAAGCCAGCACAAGAATCACAATCAATACCAGTGTGGCGAAACAGACAATCATCAGTTTCTTCATCAATCAAATCTCGCTGAGTATCACACAGGTGTTGGCATAACAGACTTTCAGAAGGGTATGATAATTTGGGGGAGCACTATGGAGAGAATCATTTACGGACAATCGGTCTTTATCCCTTCTCTGTTAAGGTCACAAATGGTTACCCAAGATCAATGAAGGCGTAATTATCAGCATAATCCCTTTGACGCTATCGGCTACCGGCAAGTTAAAAGGGGCAGTCGCAGGAACTAAAAATGCTCCTAGCCAGAGGTAAAATACAAAAACTGCATTGCTATATGATGAATGAGTGATTCCGGAATTAATTTTTGTCTGTAGCCCTATATTAATAAGTTCGCTTTGGGTCAAGAGTGAGCCTAAAGAAAAAATCATGACCATAGCTCGCTATGCCTTCGTAAGCAGACATAAAAATGCCCCGTATTTATCGAGGCATATAGCTCACTTTGTGCCACCAAGAGACATTAGCTAGAATCAGATTAGGAAAAAGCGGGCATTAAATCATTATGGGAATATAGACGGCGTGCGTAAGAAGAACAAACGCCCTATTCGTGGCCACTCTACCCTATCCGTCCGGAGTACGGCAATGCCGCATAGCTGCTGAGGCGGCCGCCAACTACTATAAATATGCTAATTGCTCGCACATTGATCATTAATTGAGGCTGCGAATAAATGATTACTCACAAACAGTGATAGCAGAGGTAAGATAATTCTCATTTTGCCGGCTATGTAGACACAAAATTATCACGCTTTAAAGAAACGACTAATTAGAATCATCTGAACCAGACGCCTTTCCTTTTGGCTTTCGACAAAATCTCTGTAGTACCGTCTCAGGCCAACCATTTGCCCCTACCCATGCTGCAGTAACTAGTAAAATGCGACAGAACCCTCATGGTTAACTAACGCCCATAAGATAGCTCCACCGCTCGCGATAATAAGCAGACTACCGATGACGTTACTAATACCTTGAAACCCCAGCCTCATTCTCTCAACAACCTAGTTCTGATCCAATTAGCCAAATTTTTTTCGTCAATATGGTTTAGCTTTGCTACAGCTCTAATAGGCACCCTTTCCTGCTCCATGACTCTAGAGACATAACCAGTATCGAACTCTTCACATTCCCAAAGTATCAACTGAGCAGCTAATACCTTGCGATCGATCTTGTTGATCCTACGCTGGTAAAGGATGAATGCAATTACCCCACCAACGCCAATGATCGTTTCTATAGGCATAGCTTCTGAGTACCTTAACGAGTGCCGCACTCAACTCTACCATACGCTACTAGACCACTCCTTGATCAGTGGGTATGATAGTGCTTATCGATGTTTCAACGAGTTTGTTGGCACCTCAAGACCCTAGGATACTGACTGTTAATCATTGGGTCGCTGGTTCGAGCCCAGCAGGCGGAGCCATATTCAGTAAGTAATTCAAATACTTACAATACTTTAAAGGCTGCCTCCGGGTGGCCTTTTTTGTTTGCCAACACTAAAACCGCAATGGCTATGTCTCTGTGACATGTCGACGCAGGACAGACAACAGCACCCATCACCCTTTGAATCAATCGATGACTACGCTGATATCTCCACTTTGATTTTGACAGCCTATGGTCACGTCTTCAGAGTGACTTCTTTCATCCGCATGCCTCACTTAAACTTATCAAGCTCATTTCTATAGAGCTTGTTATTCCATGCTTGAATAATAAGCTGAGCTCTAAAAAGCGCCCACAATTCAATCGTTGAGATAACAACAATAAGGGCAATACCCACTTCGATATGCCCGGTAATCATCAGACCGACACCTAATACGAAGGCGGCGAGATCAACGAGGCCACTCATCCATTTGCCAAGATAAAAGTGGTGCAGGCCAGTAACAAAAAACCAGTTTAAAGCAGCATATGTATCGGGATCTTTAATTTTTTTCTTAACGGCTGAATAAAATAGGCTTCTATATTCATCTGACAGCCTATTAATTTCTTGCCGGAGTTCATCTTCTTGCCGCTCCACTTCATCCTGATTCAGCAACCCATTCTCCTAAAGTAAAGGATCAATACATTTACAGAAACTGTCTTTATGTGCACACGACCTGATTCTCGAGACACCTATTTTCACACCCTTTTTTACCCCATACTTATCGATAGCTTGATAAGTATAGGCAGAGCATGTTGGTTCAAAATTACAGTCTATACGGAACCAACGTCGCCCCCCTCCCGTCGAACGATAAAGGCGAATGAGGTTGAGCATAACTATTTTCAAATACCTATCTTCCCATTGTTATTATTGCCGCTTCTCTACTCCAGAAAAGCCAGAATCTTTTCTGCTCCAAAACTTGAAAAACTAGTTGCCAGCCATCACTTGCCAGAGCATTGAGTTCCGCCTCTACTTTCTTCAGAGGCAGGCCTGAAGAGCCTAAAAATATCGTGCCACAGCCGCCCTCAGCTATATGTACAACTTTATATTCTGTGTATGTATTCATGTTTTCACATCCCTAGTGTTAGTAATTTTTCTAACGTTTTTTATTTTTTTAATCGCATTTAATTTCAAACTTACTACTTTTATACCGGGTTAACGAATATATTTTTTCGTTGCCTAACTTATTTCCATTAAAATAATTATTCGTCTGCGCCGATTTTCGGACGAAGGAAAGAACGCAAAGGTCAATTCGTGTTACCTAAAACACCCTCTATCATAATTCAGCTATCCCTTAAATCAATCATTAATATTGATGTTTCTATAGCAGGCGAAACGATTGAAAGAATGCATTAAGAAAAAACAGCGTGTTGGTGTCATCGTCAATGTCCGTCTCAATAGGGTAACAATGATAAAACCATAATTTTATCCGAGCTGAAACTAGGCAAGAGGCAAGATGCTTCCTCTCTACATGGATTGTCAATGATCGAAAACCTAATAATTTCCCGCTTTATTGAGACAGATCAACGGTATAAATTCTATTCTGACGTATAAATAGATATGGCGAAATTTTTTTTCTGCCGGAATCTTCACGCCAGTGAAGCTGCCTATCAACTATGTGGAGCGCAACATGAAACAGGTGATTCGATCAAAGCCACCGATATTTCTCGCTCTGATAGCCACAGGATTTTACTTTTCAGTCAATTTAGTTGCTGCCCAAGAACTGATTGAAGAAATAATTATCCGTGCGCCCTATGAGAGTATTCACGTCAAAAGCTCAACTACTCCCAATTTGAAAACTGAAATTATGGAGCTCAAGCGACGAGTGAGTATCAACGATCTTGACTTAGCCAAGTACGCTGATGTAGCGGAGCTTAATTCACGTATCGAAAGCGTTGCTACAGAGTCGTGCCAAGAACTCTCCGAATTATTACCATTAAATCGCTCTAATCCAGCTGAGATGAGTCGTTGTAAGAAAAATGCAATTGCAAGTACAAAACAACAGACTGATCAGGCTATCGCCGAAGCCAATTAGGAAACCCGGAGATAGGAACCAACAATCCAGTGAGGGTTACGACACTATCTCCGATGGTTTTTTGATCACGAAACCGAATTCTGAATCGAGTATTCGTCCAGCGATAGCTGCTCAAAAATTACATTTTTCGACGGTAGCATGCCCGCCATTTCGCCATGCCAAGTATTATTATCTATGGCGCCAGTAACCCTGCGATCCCGTCAACGTTAGAATTTTTTATTTGAAAAGACAATCGGAAGATTATTGCACTGAAAAGATTATCCAATGAAAATTGGGACAGTTAATGCCAGTGATTTAGCCCATTATATATTGAAAATGATAGTGGCCTAGCTACGTCAGGCACACAAATCAACACACAGAAAATCCCACCAGAAGTTTTTTGGACCACGGCTTACGTCAACCGATATCGACATGCCTACTTTCCAAGTCTTGACTATTAATTGCACTAACCCGCTAAATATATTGAGCTAAAGGCCACCGAAGTAGCAGTAGCAGTAGCAGGCTAGTTTTTCGGGTGAGATGAGAACACAGGCGAGCACAATAGTGTCTGCTAGAGTCTGTTTACGCTACAACGCTGTAACACAGGGCTTTGGCTGAACGGGTTTCGGAAGTATAAGGGGAGCTGCTTCTACTCGACTCTCGCTAGCGAGTTGATCGTAAGCGGCTTGCTGAAGTCCCCTGACCTGTTGTTGAGACATGCCCAGTTCAAAACCCGAGCACTCATTGTCGCCAAGTGAGCGTGGATCGCGTCCCGTGAGATTACCGAAGACAACTAATGCCTCGAGATAATAACCGTAGTCGCTTGCGTGGTAGTGATCCCACGTCCACAGGTCTATTAGGTCTGTGTCGATCCCGTCATAGGGGTTGGGGTCTGCGATCCCGCTCTCCATCGCTCTTGTCCAGGCCTGGCCAACGGCATTTACCGATTTAACAGCGTCCGCGCCTGCTGCGGCTGCATCGTATCCGGCGCGCACGTCTATGGCCATCTGGGCTATCGGTGTTCCACTCCATGGGCTGCCTGATCGATAAACAAGATCTGCACGCGACCAGGTAGCGGTGAGGAATACTTCAACGTCGGGATTAAGACCCCGCAGAAAGTCTGACATCTGCGCGGTGGTATCGATAAGTACGGCGGGGTCATTTGGGTTGCTGCTGTCCAGTGTGCTGAACCCATGCATAACCACTCGATCCCAAGGCCGCTGCCCTATGACATCCAATTTGTTAGCTAGATGGAAGTCCAGCCCGCTGCCAGGCCTAGTTTCTAGGTATACATCGTAATTCAAACCGGCCTGATCGGTAAAAGACTTAAACAGCGCAGGCACTCCGCCTATACCTTCATTGTTGAGATCGGTTACCGAGCCTGCGCGATAGAATTTCGCCGCTGAGCCATAGGCGTAGGTGAAGCTGTTGCCTATAAATAAGAGGCTTTTCTCCGCGAAAGCCGAGAGCGGACTAATGGTTAAAACCAGAACTACAATAACTGAACATAGGTATTTCATTGGTGAATCCTTTTTCGTACTAATTCAGTAGCGCTTGACTCGAAATAAAAACTGACTGCGCCTACGCCAAGATGCAACGTGCCGATCTAAGGGTGCTCGTCAAGCCTAGTGCTTGTAGAGTTACAGTCTTAGATAAAAATTGCGCGGAGATCGCCCTATCTAATAGGAATAGCTATGATCGGCTCGTTGTTTTATTCTACTGGACCAATTCGAGGATTTTAACGGGACTTAATGCCGGCGAAAAATAATTACCTTGAGCGCTTTCGCATTTTTTTTCTAGGAGCCAAGCTAACTGCTCTTCGGTCTCAACGCCCTCAGCGACCAGTGTTTTACCGAGCGCATGGCTGAGCTTTATAATCGAGTCAACTATCGCCGCGCCCTCGGCACTAACAAACAACTGAGTAACAAATGACCGGTCAATTTTTATAACCTGAATGGGCAACTGGTGCAGATAGCTTAGACTTGAATAGCCTGTACCAAAGTCGTCAATACTAATTTCTATACCTAGCTCATTCAGTATTTTTAGCTGGCTGCTGGTTTGACCCAAGTTCTCATCTTCGATAAAACAGTTTTCAGTAATCTCAATGCCAATCATCTCTCCCGGCAAACTGTGATGACGCAGAGCCGCCTGAAATATGTAGGGTAGGTCCCCATTGGCAAATTGCACTGGCGAAATATTTAGCGCAATCGGTATCGCTAGCCCCTGTCGGTGCCACTCGGCGGCCTGCCTGCAACCCTCATCAATTATCCAAGCTGAGAGTTCATTAATAAGACCGCTCTCTTCTGCATGAGGAATAAATTCTTCTGGGGGGGTAAAGGACCCATCCACTCGTGGCCATCGGATTAAGGCTTCTACACCTTCCATCCTACTGGTCAAAATATTATATTTAGGCTGATAGTGCAAAATAAAATCTTGCCGCTCTATAGCACGGCGTATGTCCACCTTAATCTCACGCGCTGCCCGATCTTTAGCATCGATTTCAGGAGAGAAAAAACAAAACCCTGATTCATTATTCCCAGCTCTTTTTCCGTGATACATCGCTAGGTCTGCATGCCTTGTGAGATTAAAAATATTTCTACCGTCCGTCGGGTAGGTCGATACACCTAGAGAAATATGAATACTGATTTCGACGTCATCGTGAAGGATAGGCTTGGTACACCGGGCGACAATCTTTTCGCAAATCTTACGTACATTTTCAGCATTTTTAATATCTCGCAAGATGACTGCAAATTCATCCCCGCCAAGACGCGCAACGGTTCCAGTATTCCCGACTACAGACTGCATGTTATTGGCAACATGTCGGAGTAGCTGATCACCAGCCACGTGCCCGTAGTTATCGTTAATTTCTTTAAACGAATTAAGATCCGCAATCGCAACACAAAATAACTCGTTACTCTCTCTAGATTCCTTGATTGCTCTCTCGAGGTTTTCATTGAACAATGCGCGATTGGCTACCTTTGTCAATGTGTCATGCGTTGCCATGTGTTCAACTAACAGCCTATTTTTTACCGTCTCATTGATATCGAAAAAAGCACCCGTCAGCCGCAAGGGTTTACCATTATTATCCTTATGCGTAAGCGCATTAAGCTTGAACCAGTGAGATGATCCATCACCCACAACAATCTGACACTCTAAGTCGATAGGGGTGCTCGAAATATTTACCCTTCCAAACTGTTTGTTGACCTCTTCGCTTCCCGCACCTTTGAAAAGATGGTAGTTTTTTAACCGGTAGGTTGTTTCTGCTATCGAAAAGCCGAAAATTCGTGCAAGTTTTGGCGAGCAGTAAATCTCCTTAGTCTGTAGATTAATCTCCCATATGCCTGCGCCACTGGCCTCTGCAACACGTGCAAAACGCTCATTAACTCTTTCCAGCTTGCGCGCCCCCTCCTCAGAGCGGTCTATCGCCGCTGTCAACGCAGCGGTTCTATCCTCTACACGCTGATCTAACCGGGCAATCGATTCTTGGAGGGTTTGATTAACTTGATAGAGCTCATAGCTCTTCTGTTCGAGAATAGATTCAGCTTGTTTGCGGGCAGCTTTTTGACGCAGTACCTGCCTCTTTAAGGTCAGTACTTCTTCGGAAGGATCGTTAGCATCGCCGCCCGTCTCACTCATCTTAGACAACAGCAACTGTGCGCGTTAAGCGAAAGCTGATTTCATTATCCGACGCTTGATCGCTGTTAACAACATTCACCGAAAATCCGTTGTCATAGTAGACTGAACATCCCAACAACAACCCATGAGCAACCGTGGCAAATGGTCTACATGACTGGTAATGCAGAACCATATTGTCGTCATCTATTATATCAAAGCTCAGGGAAGGCAGTTCTGCTTCCGGATATAGCTTTTCCACTTCGACATGAATGTGACTGTCAATATTTTTTATGAATTCAAAACAATCTTGGTTGTCTTGCAGCAACCCGGGAAGTGAATCCATTAATTTACTGAACAGATTTTGTCCATAGGCCAGCAAAAGCTCGGGCAATGGGGTCTCGGTGATTTGAGACAGCCGTATAACCATTGTTATCAATTCTTGGTGGTCATAGGTACCCACCGCCGTATATATACCGCCACTGGGCAGCTCTGACGACTCAACCATCTCGTCCATGACAGCAAGACCGAAGGACCCTTCTACCATCTCTAGGAATTCGCAGAAAATCATGCCCTTCATAGTCTTACCACCGTTTATTTCTTTTACCGGGCTTAAACTTTAGCACAGATACACGGGAAAAAAACGTAACCACCGTGCAATAGGTATTATTACGCATACAAAGAAAATAGAGTGCAACACTACAGCCTGGGGGACAATACATTTAACCATTTACAGGCGTATAAGTTTTGTAGATCAGGTCAGTTTACGGTACGGTCATGTCATTTTTCCATAACAGGGGTAGGAATTTATGAGCAGCTTAAAAGGTAAATATGCATTAGTCACCGGCGCTGGTAGAGGTATTGGTGCCGCAACAGCCCGCAAACTCAGCGATGCTGGGGCCCATGTTATGATTAACGATCTTGATGCCGATGTTGCACAGCAAATAGCTAATGAATTGCCCGGAGCCGTTGCCTATCCTGCAGACTTGACTGATCCAGGAGCAGCGGATCAAATAATTGCGGCTGCAATTGAACACTTTGGCGGACTGGATATTGTTGTTAACAACGCCGGCTATATCTGGCATAGCGCTATCCACAATATGTCGGACGAGCAATGGGACGCTATGATCGACATTCATGTTAGTGCTCAATTTAGAGTCCTGCGCGCCTATGGAAAATGGCTACGATCCAATGCTAATCACTCATCTCCGGTGCGCAAAGTTGTGAATATTTCATCGACTATGGGCCTACATGGTGGCGCTACTCAGGTCGCTTATTCTGCTGGGAAAGCTGCGGTCGTTGGACTAACACGCACCCTCGCCAAAGAGTGGGGCCGGTTTAATGTGACGGTTAACTCCGTTGCTTTTGGCGCTATTGAAACTCGTCTCACCAGTCCCTACGAAACCGAACCCAACATTTCAATGGTAAAAGGACAGCCCCGCAAGGTTGGTCTGAGCAATGAACAACTAGAACACACTAAGCGAGCCTCGCCGTTAAACCGAATGGGTACCGCCGAAGATGCCGCCAACGCTATTTATCTGATGTGCATTCCGGAGTCCGACTGGATCACCGGCGAGGTAATTTTAGCCAGCGGCGGGGTTCGTTCTTAGGAAGCGCCTTTATCTGAGCACGCGGTGGCTGGCAAAACCATCATCGACATATCGATGGTGGTTTAAAACCCAAGGCACTGACGCACTGAAATCCACCTCATGACTATTAATCAACGTACTAGCTTTATTGACATTCTGTTAAACGATGATCCTCCGCCGGGAAGAACAGTGACTTCGAGTTTGTTTAGCGAGTTAATCCCTGCTGCTCGAACTACAGCTCCTCGCTATCTTTTGGTTGCTGGGTATTACAAAAAAGATTTTTTCTACATTTTCGATGTTTGTATCTTCTGAATTCATCCTAAATGTTACCGGCTAACGTGAGCGTTGAGGATTTTTATTGATCATTTGCAACCATGTTCGGGTCATGGAGGGATGTGATTAGCTGAAGAGGTCAAGACGACATTAGAGCCCATGTGCTTTGAGGGGTGGCACAGACAACGGCAAGCTTTGGTATCAGTGGGTTTGGGGAAACGGGCCACTGCTCACACCATTGGGCGCTGCCGATAAAGCCTGACCCGAAGCGAAGCATGCATACAAAATCAAGTATTGCCGTTCTCACGAATCCTTTTAGACAACTGATCCTCACGCACAGCGATCTTGCATGATTGCTACCTGTGACCTATGAAAACTATGACCTTGGCGATTAGGAAGCAATGACAGACAGTCGTCCTGATTTGGGCCGACTAAAACGGCAATGATTATCCAGTCTCGTCAAAAGCTCCTAAAACAAGCCAATGTAACCGGCGATGCTGGGCTTGCAGACACCTGCTATTGTGACTGACTCACCAGGGAATCGATTTATTATCCCAGTCCAAATACGAGAGCTGCCCATCAATTTCTGCATTACGCATGATTCCACATAGGCGCTCGGCAACAAACTGGGGAGTAAACAGTTTTTCATTGGGCACTGACCGGCGGAATGGCTTTGACAAGGGAGTATCTGAGGTGCCTGGATGAAAGGCAATTATTTTGACGTTCTTCGCCCGTCGAGCATATTCGATGGACAGCGTACGTAACATCATGTTGAGCGAAGCTTTGGAGCTGCGGTAGCCGTACCAACCGCCTAGACGATTATCGCCAATACTCCCAACTCTAGCGCTCAGAGCAGCCACCACGCAGCGCTGATTGCTCTTTAACAGTCGATGCAGCAATTTTAACCATAGGACAGGAACCACGGTGTTGGCCTGAAATACAGCATGCAGTGCGTCGGCATCAATATCTTCTAGGCGTTTCTCCGGCCACAACGTGTCGCTATGCAAAATACCGTGACAAATAACTACCCTTGTTACGCTCCCCGCAAATGGCTGCAAACGTTCGACCACTGACGCCATTGCTGATTCCACATACTCAGTTTCTATCCAAAGTGGGGCGGACGTTTTAGTGCCGATGAAAGATTCCGGTGCAGATTTTCGGCTCACCGCCACTACAGTGTCTATCTCAGCGTCAGCGATTAATTCATTAACGATTGCATGAGCAAGACCTCCACTGGCACCAAGGACAAGTGCTGTATTTAATTCCCTCATAGTTCACCCCGCCTAATTTCACAGACCTCGCAACGCTCACTACCGGTCAATAACTTTGAGATCCGCGGGCGGTGTTTGGCAAAAAACAAATAAACCCAGTGCGACACTTGTTTAATCAAGGGCCAGCGAAGGATAGCCACCCAATGACGTTTCCCGACCAACGCCCAAGCCTCATACGTAACGTCAAGTGCATAGATCATCTCGCCATTAGCCAACTGCCCATGCAGAATTTGATCGGCTCGCACGGGATCAATGTAGGGAAACCGCTGGACGAAACCCTCAGCGTGAATATCTTCCAAGCTGATTTTTTGGGCACTGTCACGCCTGCTTAAATGACGCATCTCCGAAACGCAGAGTGGGCAGCCACCGTCATAAAAAATAGTCAATTCCGTCATACGTTTAACTCCATGAACATCAGCGCAGCAACTAGAATATGTAGCAATACCACCAATGATGTGATTCGTACCCGCATCAAACCATAACTGCTGCTCAATAATTTCAATGTAAAATACCGTGACTCAGTCATGACATCGGCCCAGAGCAGGCTTAAGAATCCCCCCGCCAGTAGGCACACTGCAAAGATCATCATCGTTGCTCCAACGATGGCCAGCAGCAAACATGCCCATGCAGTCAGAGCAACAAAATTACTAAAGACAATCATGGCTTTTGCGAGATCACTTGAACCACCTGATTCGGCCCGCCGACTTCGCTCCCAAAGCGCCCCCCCTAAAAAAGTCAGAATGACTGCGCTGTAGGCAATAAAAACGTGAGCCGGGTAGAGCCCTGCCAAGGAGACACTCTCCAGTCCCGCCCCATTTAAGTGGGCGAAGACCATCAAACCCGCAAGCAGTATAAAGGGTAGTGAACCGGCATCGCCGAGCATTGCAGTCAGGCTATATCGCTTTTTTTCTAAGTGGACTTGGTCAGACATGTAAGTTTGCTTTGCTCTTGCGTAAAAATACTAGTTTTAGACTATTTAATACGTGCGCCAAAACAATTCAGATGCTTTTAAACAGCCTCTGATAGGTCTGAATTTACCCATTCAGCGTAGACAAACGGATACCTAACTCTTTTCACTCTTTTTAGCGTTGAGACATTCATCATGCAAAAAGTCGGACTTTTCTGGTTTAATCATGATTTGCGAATAGATGATAATGCCACACTACTTCGTGCCGCAGCCGAAGTCGACACCCTCATCTGCCTCTACTGCGCAGACACGGCAAAGACAGGCCCGGGATCACGGCAACCTGCGGAACTGTCTCTGCGACGCCGTGAATTTCTATTTGAGTCGCTGCAAGACCTTGAAGCTCAGCTCAATCGCCACGGCCAAAAACTGGTGGTGCGCATACAGCCGCCATTGGAAGCTATTGCGCAGCTAATCACTGTACACAATGTTTCGCATATTTATCGTTCCAACCACGCCGGTAGTTATGAAAACACAATCTGGACGATATTGCGTAAACGCTATGGCATGCTCACGTTTACCCAATGTCATACCCACACCTTATTTGAACCATCTCAGTTACCATTTGCTATTGACCAACTTCCCAGCAGCTTTTCTAAATTTCGTCGCGTCGTAGAAAAGATGGACATTAACAGCGGCATTGCCGAACCTTTGCCCACACCAACTTCGTTGCCAAAGCCCGCTCTGGTGGCTGATTTGGCGTGGCAAAAACGCTGGCATGAGTATTTCACTCAAAGTAGCGATTCGCCGGCACTGTTTAGAGGCGGTGCCAGTGCCGGCCGGCGGCATCTAGAGAACTACTTTGGTAGCCGACGGGCCAGTGACTACAAAGCAACTCGAAATGGTCTCGACGGGATGGATTATTCAACCAAATTTTCACCCTGGCTGGCTAACGGATCGCTGTCAACACGGCGTATTGTGCGGCAATTGCAGGGCTATGAAGAGCGTGCCGGCGCTAATGATTCGACATATTGGATTCTATTTGAGCTTTTATGGCGTGAATATTTTCAATGGTATGGCCACAAATACCAGCAGCGTCTTTTTACCTTCTCGGGCATCGGGAACTCAACACCGATTACCAGTTTTTATCCCGAGCGTTTTAAAAAATGGTGTGTAGGTAACACACCCTACGCCATTATCAATGCCTGTATGAGACAGCTAAATGCAACTGGCTATTTATCCAATCGCGGCCGTCAACTTGCGGCAAGCTGCTTTGTCCATGAGCTCGGATTAGACTGGCGTCACGGCGCAACCTACTTCGAGCAGCAACTCGTCGATTACGATGTGGCTTCTAACTGGGGCAATTGGCAGTATCTAGCAGGTGTCGGTGCAGACCCCCGCGGGCATCGCCATTTCGATTTGCAAAAACAGGCGCAGATTTACGATCCTGATAATCACTTCGTACACCGCTGGGCCGGAGAAGATTCCCTACAACCCCTAGATTCAGTCGACGCCGCCGATTGGCCGATCTAAACCCGCGGCCGTAAGCGCAGAATAGCAGTCTACGTGATAAGCTGCCTCTCGGTGCATCACAGCCCCTCCAATTTCTAAAAAAGTATCCACGACCATGAAAAAATATCATAGCCTGCGGCTTATTCTCGGTGACCAACTCAATCGAAGTCATTCTTGGTACAAAGAAAAGGATGACGGCGTACTTTATGTGCTTGCAGAACTTCATCAGGAGGCTTCTTATGTTCGTCATCATGTGCAGAAAATATGCGCTTTTTTTGCTGCGATGGAGAGCTTCGCTAGCTCACTAAAGGCTGCAGGACACCACGTCAAACACCTCACTTTGGACGATACGGTTGACTTCAAAACCATTAATGAATTGATCGCCTCCCTTTGCACCGAACACAGCGTTAAACGCTTTGACTATCAGCATCCAGATGAATATCGGTTGGCAGATCAGCTGAAAAAATTACAGCTGGGGATTCCTGTGCACTGCTTCGGCAGCGAACACTTTCTATTAGCGCAGGATGAGCTGACCGACTACATAAAGGTTGGTAAACACAACCGTATGGAGTCGTTTTATCGCAAGCTGCGCAAGCGCTTTAACATTTTAATGGACGACGATCAGCCACTGGGTGAACGTTGGAATTTTGATGGCGAAAACCGCAACAAACTCAAGGCAGCAGATCTTAAGGAAATACCGCAACCACTATTGTTCGCCAATCCGGTTGGCACCTATCTAGACCGCATTCAACGTCATCATATCGACACACTTGGAAGAGCAACCGAAGACCTATTGTGGCCAATTGATCGTCAGCAGTCGCTACAGCTTCTAGAGTTCTTTTGTCTGCACTGCCTACCCAACTTTGGTCGTTTTCAGGATGCGATGACCCATAACGGCGAATCACGTTGGAGTCTCTATCACTCTCGCATTTCATTTGCTTTGAACAGTAAAATGCTTCATCCGATGCAGGTGATTGAGGCCGCTTTGGCACGCTTTGCAGAGGCTAACAGCGGCGTCGACCTTGCTCAGGTTGAAGGCTTCGTGCGTCAAATTCTCGGTTGGCGCGAGTATGTACGTGCAGTCTACTGGGTCAATATGCCCGACTATGCTGCGCTCAATAGCTTCGATGCCAAGACCAATCTGCCGGAATTTTTTTGGACCGGCAAGACTAAGATGGCCTGCATGAAGCAGGCAATTGATCAGTCGCTGGATTATGCTTATGCGCATCATATTCAGCGATTAATGGTGACTGGCAACTTTGCCATGCTTGCAGGAATAGACCCAGATCAGGTGGACCAGTGGTATCTAGGGGTTTATATTGATGCTGTTGAATGGGTAGAGATGCCGAACACTCGAGGCATGAGTCAGTTCGCCGACGGCGGTCTAATCGCTACTAAACCCTATGCCGCTAGTGGCAGCTATATCAACAAAATGGGCGATTACTGTAAAGGCTGCCACTATAGCGTTAAAGAGCGATTCACCGAAAATTCCTGCCCTTTTAATAGTTTGTACTGGCATTTTATGCAGCGTCACAGTGAACGCTTTTCAAGAAACCCGCGTACCGCAATGGCCTACCGCAGCTGGGAGAAAATGGACGCCGACGTGCAGCAGGCACTACTGCTAAGAGCTGATTTTTGTCTGAGTAATTTAGACCAACTCTAAATAAAAAACTCACTAAAGGCGACTGAGATAATCAACTGCATGGGATTTTTATTGACTAGCCAGCCACATGAAAATCAATCGTAATCTTGACCGCCTTTCCCAAACACTTTGCTTAACCGCCAAGGCTCTATTTATGTTGGTAACTAAACACTACCCTCTTCTCTTTGCCACTGTCATCGGGTTAATTCTGACGGGCTGTAGTGGGGATTTTAATGATAGAACAGCCGAAAAAGAGGCAGCAGTCGTCGAGAAATCGAAACCCTACGTCGAGCTAGGTGATATTGATAGTATTGGCAAACGAGGTGAGTTGAGGGTTCTGATCCATTCAAATGATGATGATTTTCTACCCAGAAATGGCCGCCCTCAGGAAATTGACCAAGCAATGCTACAGCGCTTTGCCGATGAGCAAGGACTCGCCATGACCACGGTAGCCATTGAAAATTTTGACGAGCTAATACCCCGTCTTCTTGACGGCAAGGGAGATATCATTGCCGCCAACCTAACCGTTACCGATAAGCGAGCGAACCGGGTTGGGTTTTCGCTTCCCCTCGACTTAGTCACCGAGCATTTGGTCAGCAGCAAGCAATATCCATTAACAGCACTAAGCCAATTATCAGATCGGGTTATCGCAGTGCAACAAGAAAAAACATTCTGGGATACGGCAGAAAAACTAAAGGTCGACTTTCCGGGACTGAAGATTAAAATGCTGCCTGGAGAGATGAGTAATGATGAAATCTTTGACTATATCAGTGAGAGTGATCAATATCTTACCTTGGCTGACAGCAATGTAATTAGCACTCTTAAAACCTACCGGGACGACCTCATTGTCTCAGGCCCGCTGGCACAAAAAAAGCCTACAGCATGGGCTGTACGCCCTAATAATACTGAATTATTAGCCCAGCTCAATCAATTTATTCAGATTGAAAAACTTATCAGACCTAAAAAAGAAAATCGTACAAATGACTGGCAGGAAATTAAAAAAAGAAAACATTTACGTGTAGCCTTAAGAAATAATAGCGCTTCCTATTTTTTGTGGCGAGGTAAGCTTCTGGGTTTCGACTATGAGCTCATTAAAGCCTTTGCTGAAAAAAACGAGTTGCTGATCGATGTTATTGTACCCCCCAGTCACGAAAAACTGATTGATTATGTACGTAGTGGAAAAGCTGATATTGCAGCAGGATTTTTATCGATAACAGATGGCCGTAAGCAGAATAATGTCGTATTTTCTAACCCCTATCATTATGCCTCTGAGTTAATTGTTGAGAAAAAAGAACAGGGTAAAAATATGGCTATTGACGACCTTTCGAGTCGTACTATTCATGTACGACGATCAAGTAACTATTGGAAAACGATCAAACAATTGCAGAAACAGGTGGCCGTTAATCTGGTTGCAACACCAGAAAACGAGGAGACGGAGGAAGCCATCGCCAAGGTTGCCTCTGGCGAATATGACCTGACGGTAGCTGATAATCATATTCTCGATATTGAACTCACTTGGCGTAAAGATGTGCACAGTGCCATGGTGCTCGGTGAGCCACTCCACCAAGGTTGGGCAGTACGCGAGAGCAACCCAGCATTACTAAAAGCGCTCAATCAATTTATTACCAAAGAGTATCGCGGCCTATTTTATAACATGACCTATAAAAAATATTTCACCGCACCCAAAGGTGTTGCTAAATTGAAAAAAGGCCAACTTGCATTCAGTGATCGAGGAAAGCTTTCACCCTACGACGACATCGTAAAGAAATTTGCCACCAAGTATAATTTTGACTGGCGCCTACTCGTTGCACAAATGTATCAAGAGAGTCACTTTAATCCTAAAGCAGAATCCTGGGCAGGCGCGATTGGTCTCTTTCAAGTAATGCCTAAGACAGCGAAAGAACTAGGCTACAAGAATTTACAAATCCCCAAGATTGGCATAGAAGCAGGGGTTAAGTACTTACATTGGAGCAGACAGCGCTTTCCTGACACCCTAACAGTGACTGACCGCCTGTGGTTTACGTTGGCCGCCTATAACGCGGGAGCCGGCCATGTCCATGACGCTAGACGCCTTGCAAAACAACAGGGGTTTAACCCGAACCTTTGGTTTGATAATGTTGAGAAAGCGATGCTACTTTTATCACAACGCAAGTACGCATCGAAGGCTCGACATGGCTATGTTCGGGGGCAAGAGCCGGTAAGCTATGTGCGCGCCATTAGAGATCGATTCAATGCGTATGTGCAGCTGACAGAGAAAAGAGTTGCAGAATTAAACTCCTCTCCGACAGCTGTTAACGTAGAGCGTGATGGACTCGACCCTATCCGAGTGTCGATCGCTCTTAACTAAGTAGCTCGCCCAGAATATCAACAGTAGAGCAGCGTTAGCTTGCGATCAAGAACCGCGACCGCCAAGATCAAACATCTAGAATGCCCTAACCGTTCGGACCGGGTCAGTCTGCATCGATATTGGCTTGCAGGGGATCGCGTTGACCACGAAGAATGTTGCCGACCCAACTCTTAGAATGCTATTAAGCACACTCTAACAGACCTGTTTCAGCTGGCCGTAACTCGACAGCAGCGAATAACCTAATAACGTCGACCATTTTTTTGCTGCCGCTTTTAATTGAGTGGCACTGCTTTGATCAGCTTTTTTACCCGCCAATATAACCCAATTACCTTCGCTGGTTGTAGATACTCGCACGTCGGCAAAGTGCGTTTTTAGGGCAGTCATCATCTCTTTGTCACCCCGGTGCAGCTGCCAACAATTCAGCACCAACCAGCCGTCATCGTTAAGAAGCTCTGCACAACGCTCGATGAACCAGGGTTGAGTTTGCTGCAAATCCAAGCCCTCTTCACCATAAATGTCACTGAATAATACGTCAGTTTTGCTCTTTTCAGTATTATCGAGGAACTCGCTGGCGTCTTCTGTAAAGACGTCAATACGCTCGCTGCGTGGAAACTGAAAATACCGATAGGCGACATCAACGACCTGCGAGCGCAACTCCACGACACGCAATTTTAATGTCGGGATATAGTGGTGCATAGTTGTTGCTAAAGTCCCCCCACCTAAACCAAAAAGAATGACATTTTTAGGCTCTTTAAACAACAGTACTAACAACATTGCTCTACTGTAATCATGCTGTAACTGCAATGGATCAGACTTTAATTGGCAGCTCTGTTCGTCACCATCGCCAAAAGACAGATAACGCTTATTACCATCATCAAAGACCTGCAGCGTTCCGTACTCATCGTAGTAACGATATAATTCTTTACCTAAAGACATAACTTAATTCTGCTTGGAAAAACCCAGACACATTAATGGGCTTAAAGATGACTCTAAGAGTCATGACGTTAGCGAAGCTGTTAAAAATACAGTTTTCGATCCCGGTATATTAATCATAACCCGCTTGATTTTATAGACATTTACAAACCGGGCGGTCAATAGTACCGATTTACCGTTAATCTATGCTAAGAAACCGTCCGTTCAATTATCTGTTCAGCGTTTTTTGTGTTTTCCCAGATCAATACAATGCATCACAAGAAAATAGCCGACCTAGACGCTGAAACAGCGAACTTGGAATAACTATTGTGGCAACATACTTGAAGTCATATCGGTTACTATTTTAACTGGAAAGATTAGCGCGATGAAGCCATACTAACAGCTTAAAGTGAAAAACCATCAACCATAAATCAGAAGGTGTAGACAATGGCAACTCCCTATCCCGACCACCCACAGTTAAGGGGTAATTTTGCTCCTCTTAGAATGGAATGTGATATTGAAAATGTTGTTGTTCATGGCGAAATACCAAAAGATTTAGATATTAGCTATTTCCGCAATGGCCCGGACCCCCAATTTGCACCGAGAGGCAAACATCATTGGTTTGGCGGCGACGGAATGGTGCATGGCTTTCATATTCAAAATGGTAAAGTAAGTTACCGCAACCGATGGTCGCGGACTCAAAAATGGAGCCTTGAAAGAGAAGCAGGGAAATCTCTTTTTAGTGCCTTTAATCCTATGGATTGCGATCCTTCAGTTGCCGGTTTACAAACTGACGGCACTGCAAACACTAATATCGTCTGGCATGGAGACAAATTATTAGCACTTGAGGAAGGCCATGCGCCATTCGAACTTGACTCAAGGACGCTCGATTCCAAAGGCGCTTGGGACTTTGCTGGCGAATACAGCGATAGAATGACAGCGCATCCAAAAATTGACCCGAAAACCGGTGAAATGTTATTTTTCGGCTATATGGTAGGAGAACCTCTTGGCAACGGAATGAGTTATCAAGTTGTCGACAGCGGCGGGAAGCTTACCCGATCAGACCATTTTAATGCCCCGATTGCCTCCATGGTTCATGATTTCATTACCACCGATGAACACGTCATTTTCCCGATATTCCCATTGACGGGTAGTCTTGATCGAGCGATGTCCGGCAAGCCTGCTTTCGCTTGGGAGCCAAACAAAGGCGCCCATATTGGAGTAATGCGCAGGACAGACAGCATCGATAAAATACGCTGGTATGACATTGACCCCTGCTACGTATTCCATGCTCTCAATGCTTACACTAAGGGAAACACCATCGTCGCGCACATGATGCAATTTGAAGAAGCCCCGCTCTTTCCGCATGTGGATGGAAGCAGGGCTGACCCGAAAAAAGCTAATGCTAGGTTGTGCGAATGGACCATAGATTTAAGTGAAAATGGGGGGATAAAACGTCGCTATCTTGACGACATAACAGGAGAGTTCCC
>Ga0206130_10003570_pt1 | contig 20132 bp, 17 predicted proteins | sample Helgoland_Spring_9_FD_148637 | JGI IMG/M metagenome (GOLD analysis project Ga0206130, IMG submission 148637) | Pelagic subsurface seawater microbial communities from Kabeltonne, Helgoland, North Sea - Helgoland_Spring_Bloom_20160512_1 | ecosystem: Environmental > Aquatic > Marine > Epipelagic ... | reverse complement strand
TGGCTTTATGCCAGGATTGACCCAGTGTGAAGGGAATTGTAGCGACTGGCTTTACGCCAGGATCGGTGAAGTGTGGAGGGAAATGTAGCGACTGGCTTCATGCCAGGATCAATGAAGCTGGAGGCAGGATGTAGTGTCTGAGCTTGCTCAGGCCAACGTAGAATTGTTCACGCTACAGGCCTGAGCAAGCTCAGACACCACGCTAAGTTTTTTTACTCAGGATCTTCTCAATGATTTCGGCGGCGGCTTGATGGCAGCTGTATAAATCCTCCGCGGCAGCATAGGCCAGTGCGTTTTCGCGCATGGTCTGTCTGTTGTCGGGATTTTGGATGAATTCTTGCACGGTTTGGTTGAGCGCATCTTGCGAGAACGGACTTGCGATAACCGCCCCAGCGTTTGCTTTTAGGATATGTGGCGCATAGCCGCAGGTATCTGTGGTTAGCACCGGCAAACCATGTGTCAGGGCTTCGAGCAGTACCTTACCAGCCGATTCGCTGTAAGCGGGGTGGAGCAAGAAGTCGGCGGCGTCGTAAAAACGTCCCGTGTCGGCGCGGCCACCGAGGAAGCGCACCGTCACACCGGCCTGCTTGGCGAGTGAGGTGAATGGGGCCTGCTTGCCATTGCCGACGATCCAGAACTCGAGGTTTTGAGTGGCAGTTTGATTGGCGGCGATCGCGCTGAGTGCGCGGTCGAGTCCTTTGATGCGATAGCCAGAACCGACGAACAGTGCAACGGTGGCGTCCGCTGCGGTGCCGAGTTCGGCGCGTAGGCCTGCCCAATTGGCAGTCGTTTCGTTTGGGCTAGTGGTGATTTTCTCTACCCCTGGTGGAAGTAAGTGGAATTTATTGCGAGCAATGCCGTAATGCTGGTGGAAGGCATCGATTTCTCTGTCTGTGAGGACCAGTGTGTGGGGTGCGGTTGACGCGGTGAAGACCGTCTTTTCCAACGCTTTATAATAGCTGTGGCGCAACCCTAGCTTATACCAAATCGATTTATTTTTAACTCGTTCGACATAGCAAGGGTCCGCAGCGAAGTAAATATCCGCATTCGGGACACGGTTGAAAGTGACGACCCCGTCCAGCTGATGTTGGGGTCGTTCTTGTTCGAGCGCTCGCAGAAAGTGGTTGTTGCGGGAGATATTGCTACAGCCGACTTTACCAAGGATGTGTGCGTGAATAGCTTCTGGTTGGTCGCCTGTCCATGTGCGGGTGAAGATGTGTACTTCGTGCCCCCTCGAGGCTGTGGCCATTGCTGTGGCGAGGCAGTCCTCCTGCAGGCCACCGAAGGGATAATAGTCGTAGAGTACGAAGCCGATCTTCACTAGTACATGAAACTCACAAGTGGCGAAGTCGGGCAACTCAAAAAAGCTAGGGCTGGTCGGTTGGTGTTGGTGGCCGCGTCTTTTGGCGCTTAGGTGTGGCCCAATTATACCTGTCGCCGGTGTTGCGTGCGGATCGCTCGTATCAGGGTGTGTATATCAGAGGGCTGCAGTAATGTCATGTAGTAGTGCGTTTCCTAATAAGAGAAAGCCCATACTCAGTTGTGCTGGGTATGGGCTTTCGGGGCAATTTCCCGCGATTTAGTTTAGCGATTGGTACGCTTCTTAGGTCTGAGTCGCTAGTGCTGGCTACAGTCAGGACGATCGTATGGTCTGTTTGTCAATTTGCAGGCTGCGGCGCTTCAATCGCAAGGCTGTGCGTCTTACTTGCGCTTATTTTCGAGGTACTCCGTGAGCGTTTCCATTTCTAAGAACTCTATCATTTCGACTATTTGGTCTGAGATCGCGGGGTCAGTCGTGGCATCGGCCAGATTCCCGAGGTAGGGGATCGTGTCGCGGTCTCGAATCAATCTCAAGCTGTCGAAAGCGGCTTCGCGAATATTGCCATCGGGATTGCGCACTTCGCTTAACAGTTGCAGTTTTGCGTAGAGGTCTTGTGTAGCAGAAAGCTCGTCAAGCTCGTCAATGCGATCCTCGGCCCAATTACTGTATTCAGGAGAGCGGATTGCATAGGGCGAGGTCACTATAGGAGGTAGCTCACTTAGGATCCCCAATGCTAGTGGGGAGGGTGCTGGAAGTACTTCTTGTGGTTGAATGTCTTGATAATCTTCGCCCGATTGAAGCATCTCTTGATAGGCACTATTCGGGGGGTCTGGTCGCTCCGAGTCTTCGCTAGCTACAGAGCTTGAATGGGCCTGTCTGATCTGCTCGGCTATCGAGATGACTGGAGTGGCTGTTGTAGTCGATACTGGCTCACGGTTTAGCCAATATAAGAAAGTCGCAGCGATCGAAATCGCTGCGACTAGTTTATATGAGAAATATCTCATTTATTGAGTGAATGAATTTCAGGTATTCACACTACATACCATACGAATCATCATACCAGTCACGTCGATTTTGATTATCAATATCCCACGCCTGACCCAGTGCAGTCTCAGCATTTGCAAGTGCAGTCTCAGCATCTGCAAGTGCAGTTACAAGTGCCGGAGTTTTTGGATCATTGCTATCATTATCTAAGGCAGTTTGAGCATTATCACGAGCAGTCTCAGCATCATCACGAACAGTCTCAGCATTAACTACGCCTGGGGAAGCGGCAAGCTTCGCGGCGTCGTATGCAGTCTCAGCCTCAGTAAGTGCAGTCTCAGCATCAGTAAGTGCAGTCTCAGCAGCAGTAAGTGCAGTCTCAGCATCTGCAAGTGCAGTTACAAGTGCCGGAGTTTTCGGAGTACTGGCATCATTATCTAAGGCAGTTTGAGCATCATCACGAGCCTCAGTAGCATCATCGCGCGCCACAGCTGCATCATCACGAGCGTCATCTGCTTGCCACGCATTATACCCAGCGAATTCTTGTGCAGCGTATAGTGGGTAAATCGCCAATATCGGGGCACTAGTGATATAAGTAACGTATGCTGCATCAGTTGCAACCTGAGAAGCAGTAAGTGCAGTCTCAGCATTTGCAAGTGCAGTTACAAGTGCCGGAGTTTTTGGATCACTGACATCATTATCTAAGGCAGTTTGAGCATCGTCACGAAGCTTATACGCTGCTTGATTTGCATCAAAAGCGGCTTCTAATATAACTTGTCCCTCATATAATGCCACCGTATTTGCTACTACTTCATTCGTAGCATTTACTTTATTTCGCCCCTTGGCGGAAAGGTTGCCTTTACTAACTATCCCAGTTTCGGAGCTATCCACTGTCCCTTCATCCACAGATTTCACAGATTGTGTTTCAGTATAGTATTCACCAATTAGGGCATTGCTCTTGGTGCGACTGGTGTATTTACCGAAATCGCCAACCTGTTTGAAGATTTCGCCATCTGCATCGCGTACTACTACGCCGGCAAATTTACCGTTGAACTTAGTGATAACACGCGCATCCAATCTAAGGGAAGTCAGTGCGTTTGAGTAGCCAACCTCGCCCTCAGTACCTATTGTTACAGGTGCTAAGTTGAAGTTCAATGAAATGTTTTCAGTTTCTCTTTCTTGCTCAGAGCTTCTGAAATTACCTTTATCATTTGTTTTTGTGAACTCCCTTTCTGATTCTACACTTTCATCAAAGTCAATCTCCGCAAAACCGGAACTTGGTCCTTCGCCATTTTCTAGGACTATACCGTCTTTGTCGGTAACAACTAAGTTGCCGTTTGCTTCGTACAGCTTAGCGGCACCTGTGATGCCAGATTGATCAAGAAGATCATTTACGGTGACAGATACCTTTTTTGTTAAAGTGACACTTTTGCCGTTACCTTTGTCGATGCCCACTTCTTCTTCTTCTTGGGTAGTGGAGTTCTCGATATCTTCAAAGAGCACGACAGTAGATAACTTGATCTGCTCAGGCATTTCGAAGTCAAAGTCTGTGATTTGAGTTCCGATAGCTGGAGGGCTATTATGACCAGCAAACGCGCTTGTAGCGAGTATGAGAGCGCTAAGAGCACTAATTGTGAGTGATTTTTTCATTATTTTTTATTTTGATGGATTTATTGTTTGTTTTGACTGCAATTTATTTAATCGCTAAATCAAAAAAACAATAAAAACACCATTTTGTGCATCTGTAAATAAAAAAAATCGTTATTTTTTGAATATTTCAAGGTTTAAGGCCTTGGTGAGGCAGTGGCGCATTCTAATATTGCTCACTGTACTGGTTTACATCATACAATGATTGGCCGCAACGACCGGCTAGTTAGGTGGCCAGCCGCAATCTGCTAAAATAAACTGGGCAAGCCCGATGGTTGCGATCAAGTATGTCTCTCGGATGTCGCCGATTTTGGCACCGAGGCTGGATCTAATTACTTGGCTAGCGTGGCGGGCCTTAGCGTTGACGAATTATTGCCTGGAACATATCCAATAGCAAATGATTCGAAGCTAGTCTGCCCAGCGCTAGTGGCGGCGGCGCGGGGCGGAACTAGCTTGGATGTTTGGGCTGCTCGGCTTGTAGGATCCATTCTGCGAAGTCAAAATGTCCGACCAATCTGTGGTATTTTGAGTCTAGATTCCCGATTCTATCCATTTTTGATGGGATGTAGACCCCTGTTGGAAACTCTAGATCTCTTTGGCTGTGAAAGCAGACTTTGTTCTGCGTATTCGATTGAGTGTATGTTGCAATAACCTCAGGGGCGCAAACCTGGTCGATCACTAGAATGTAATACAGTTTAGTGTAGTCGATTCGTGCCTTTCTTTGATTCCACTTGTAGGTAGCCTCGTCTTCGCTGCTGTAGTGTATGAATTGAATCTCGATGTCGCCTAGTTGGCCAATCGGGTAGGGCGTGTTGGTCCGTCTAGCATTTGGGTGTTTCAGATATTTGGATTTTTTGGTGAAGGTGATCTCTTTGGCCATGTAGGACTCAAAATCTGCGACTAGTTTTGCGAAGCAAGCTGGCTTAACGAGCAGACCGACAAAAGGCGTATTATACTGTCGGCCTAAAACTTGGTAGAGTCGACTTGCGGTGCAGCTGTTAGATACAAGGCAAAATTCGGTATCCTTCAGCCTTCGGACAGATCGTTTGAATTTCCAGCGATTGATCCTTGTTCGGATTACCTTGAGCACACATGCTGATTTATTCGAGCAGTTTTGATTCAGTCAATCTGCGCCAACGGGGCAAATGGTGATGACTTACTCGACTCGCTGGAAGCCCGCTACAAGGGTGATCGCAATAACCCAGACACTGATGGCGATGGTATCCCTGACGGTGATGAGGTATACAAGTACAGAACGAGGGTTAACTTGGCTGACACTGACAAGGATGGGTTTACCGACAAGCAGGAGATCGACCTCGGAACCAATCCTTTGAGTTCGAAAGATAAGCCTGCGGCATATATTGAGCGCCCAGTATTGATTGATTGGCAGTTAACTTACGAAGCTACCGATGGCTACATCTATGAAAATTGGGACACAACTGCATTGGCTTATTTTTTAAGTTCGGCAGTCAAAGATCCTCAGCAAGGCGCATCGATTTATTTGAAGTATTCCCTGGATGGCTCGAACTTGAAGTGGATTGTACGTAATAATAGTGGAGACACCGATGTGACCTCGTTGATGCGCCCAATTAAAGTATCTAAACCGGCACAACTAGACGGTGAAGTTATTTCACCAATTGATGATGATGGGAGTTACTATGTCGCACAAATGTTCTCACTGGCAATGAAGGCGGGAAAAACGAAGTCTCTTAGCCTGGTGGTTGCAGGACAGAGTGCCTTTATTCCAGTCGGCGAAAATTCAAGTGGCTTGGATATCGATCTAGCGATTGAATCCGACTATATAGCATTGGGTTTGTTAAAAGATTCAAGCATGAGCGATGGGCCGATCTTGATCGAAGGTACACTAACCATGGGGGATGAAGTCGCTAACGTGCTGGGTCAGAGCATCGGGCCCGTGGATTAGAAAACCGCCTAGTTCATATGAAGTGAGCCCAAAATAATATAGTATCTAGTTAGTTGATTTGATGATATTACAATTGACCAATGAGACGAAGCCCTGATTTTAAAGCGATGAGCAACTTCTTCAAGATAAGCATCATTTGTCTCGCCGGCACCCTAGGTATCGCTTCGATAGTTATATTGATTAAGACCCCTCAAGATGAGGCGCACTCTTACACATCCACAGAAGAATTTGAAAATCCAAATTTATTACATCAATTAAATATAGGAAAAACTTTTTACACAAAGGAGCGGAAATACGTATTCCCACTTAATGGATCCACGGCTGACCGAAATCCTCCCACATTACTGTGGCCCATAAATGCCAAGCACGATCCTGGGACCGAACTGACTTCGCATCGCATTTTTATCGCCACATCGCCAAATTTTGACAGAGACCAAATCATCGCTTCGCCTATACTTAAATGGGCTATATACCGCCCTGACGATCCGCTGCATCCCGGCACCTACTACTGGAAATACGAAACCACATACAAGGGGAGACCTCATCTTTCTTCTGCCCAAACATTCCAGATTTCAAGCGAAACTCCAGTTGATGAATTGCCGTGTTCAACCGATTTGGTGAAGAAACTACCGAAACACCGGCCGCGACTTCTTACCTGCCGCCTATCTCCCGAAGAACTTCGAAAAACCTTTAATGACAAGAACGAGGCCCAATCATTCATTCAGGCTGCTGACCACCTGATAGATGAAAACGGGCGACTTATATTCAAAATACCAACTGCGCCAAAAGGCCCGTTTCCTGACGATTGGAAAGGTCAAAAAAATACGAGAGACGCCGTCAAGATGCATGGTCGTATTACTTCAAATGTAACTAACAGGCTTCTCCAAGCCTATCTATTGACAGGCGATGAGAACTATGCACAACTGGCCATTAGATTAGCCATGGAAGCAGCTGAGAGGACACGTACCAGCGACATTACACTCCAATTTACAAATAACTTTGGTAATGCTGGCCTTATCATGACCATGGCTCTGACCCTCGATACTTGCTACGACTCACTCAGCGAAGAGCAAAAGCGCAAACTGACATCAGCCATTTCCATGAGGATTGATTCTTTTTTTGAAAGGGAATGGGCAAATAAACTTGAAATATTAGCTCAAAGAGGGCATGCTTGGCAAGAGCTGCTTAATAACGTCCTCTACGGGGCTATCGCCGTTCACGGTGAAACAGCAAAGTCTGAGCTATGGATTCGCTATATTTATGAACTTTGGAATGCTCGATTTCCTGCTCTTGGTGGTGAGGACGGGGCTTGGGCTGTTGGGCCAAACTATCTGGAGCATAATTTTGAAACCATAATTCGCATCCCAGCCATATTTCAATCTATCTGTGGCATCGATTTATTTGACCACCCGTTTTACGCGGAAGTTGCAAAATACTGCACCGCCCTACCATGGATGCCTGGATTTAGTGATGGATACGCCGATTACAGTCGACGCAACTTTAATGTTAGGGATTACATTACAGCCCTTGACATCGTAAGCCCGAGCCCTTGGACGAAATGGTATATCCGAAACTCTGCACCTCTCAAAAAAACACTTTTCTTTCATGGATTATTGGATTGGAATGCACTTGTGCTTCTCAAGAGTTTTGAGGAAAAAAGGACCAATGATATTAGCCAACTTGAATTAAATAATTATCTTTTTAGTTCAACTGGTCTTGCGATATTTCACAGTGATAGGACTGATTTGACCAGTAATATCATGCTCTCATTTAAATCAAATCCCTGGGGCCCAACCGGACATGCCCAACGCGAACAAAACACATTTAACATTCAGAAGAACGGGGAGCCTGTCTTTTTCAGGTCTGGATTTCGGATTTCTGCACAGGACCCGCATAATCAGCTCTACTACGCGGACTCAAGGAGTAAAAACAGTATACTAGTTAACTCACGTGGTCAGGCAGAATCGTCAGAATCCACCGGTTACTTAACTCATTTCTTTCACGATGACGACGACGAAATCTCTTATGTCGCAGGTCAGGCTAAAAATGCATACAATGCTAATTCAGAATCAAAGCTAATAAAAAAAGAATTAGAAATATTCAATGAGGAACGAACTGGCGGCCTCGATATTGAAGATTTCACTCGTCATGTCATATTTTTAAAGCCCCATTATATTGTTATCTATGATTCCCTTCAAGCAACCACGCCATGTGACTGGGAGCTCATGCTTCACGCGCATCAAGAAACCATATTAAAAGATAATTGCCTGTCTCTGGAAGGGGATAACTTCTCGGCAACCGCCACCGTGCTGACTCACAACACATGCAAGATGAATCTTGGCAATGACATCAGCCCTTCTCCTGAAAACTGGAGAGGTATGAAATCGGAAGTCGGTGAGATGATTGCCTACAAGCCACGTTGGCACTTTAGTGCTGCCACTAATACTTCCAGTGAAAAAATGAAATTCCTAACTGTTATTTCCATCGCCCCCAAGGGGCAACCGGAAGCTATTATTAAAGAAAAGGGTTCCAATGAAATACAGCTCGGAAACTGGAAAATCACAGCGGATATAAACCCAGATAGTGAAGCATTCTTTCAAGTAGTTGCCTCAGATGCAGGAAAGAAGCTCACTCTGGAACCAGATGGGCAACTGACATTTGAGCATGCTGATTTAAAGAAGATAATTGAGCCGCTGGATATTAAAAAAATTGGTAGAGGGTTTTGGTGAGGATTTCATGCCTTGCTCGCATTGATTTGATCCTGCGAAGGTCTGGTGTTTCGAACATGCGGTGCGCCAGGGGTTGATACCAACGTTTCTGGAACTACATGGCTTAACTGTGCCGGAATTCGAAGATGCGAAGGCTGACCGTAAAAGTGTTTCAGCCCGTTCTGCGCTATGGGTGCTTGCGGCTAAGCGGGCTGTTGAGGGCATGAGCGCATCGGAAAGGCTTGTCCGCTGGTATTATGCGGCGTCGATCATGCTCATTCTAAGCTCGCTCATTGTCGCGGAGAGGCATTCTGGCCGAATGTTGAAACTCGTGATCGCTTTCTGCGCGCGGCATTGGCCGATTTCCGTCATGCGGATTTCTGGAGTCAGCCCTATAGCAAGCCTCAGCTGGTTAATTGGACGACTAAGGATCAGAGTAATATAGAATCACATTTTCAGAACTGGGCGCAGGGCAGTTCGGTGTTACCTGAAATGCGCAAGGCGGCAAAATTGGCGCCTTATGATTTGAACGATGCGATCCCGCGCGCCGTGATAATTAAAATTTCTACCGAAACAGATTTGGGTGCGGGTGTTTGGTTCGAACTAAAAATTGGCGGTAGTAAGCGTTTGTGTGCGTCTCTTAGGGGGGCCAAAAAGCGCTTAGTCCTTTTTTCGGATTTTACGCAGGAGTCGGTGGAGCGGGCTATGATCTTTGCGAACCGCGCTCCAGAGTGCCGCTTTTCGATCAGCATTAACAATACACATGTCTTCGGTTCGATCTAGCGCGTCGCACACTCGGTTCGCCTCCCCGAGAGGCATCGACCCCGTGTTGATTCCTGGAAATTCAAGATCGAATTCATCTTTAAGCCAGTCGAGATCAGTGCAACGCGCTTGGATTGCATGGTGAACATGATCATGCATACGCGGTCGAGCGAAGCCGTGCAATTGGCGATCGGCTGTTTCAATCGCAAGCCTAGCCTTTCCCCATGGAAAAGAACGCTCCTTGCGATTCACTTCTTGGATTAGGGCCATCGCTTCGGCGGAGAAGGTGGTATTGTCGTCTTTGCGACGTAAGAGTCGTTCTAGATCGAAGTCTTGGACATGCTGCGCGAAAAAGTCTTCAACGATGTCGCCATTTTTAAGTGTGCTGCGGTCGAGGGCACGCACTTTAATTGAACCCAGGCCACTCGCCTGGTAAGCTTCAAGCACAGAGCGGTAATAGTCTTTGGAAGGTAGAGTGAAATTAGGGTGCCGCTTTATATTCTGTTGAGACCTCGATAAGGCAAATGATGCGGGTTCACGCAGGTAGGCCGCGATTACAATCTCGGATGCCAGAGGCTTCAAGTGGGAGATCAAATTTCTAAATGCATCGGCCTCCATACATTGGAAGAGGCCCTCACTGCTTAGAATGATTGTGTTTGGCTTGAAAGTGCGCACATCATCTACCACTCCAGTCCACTTTTTACTGGAATTCTGAATGGCTTCCGATTGAGCTGATTCCAGCTGCTTCGCTGGAGATGCTCCGTGAGTCAAATAAGGTATGAGCACTTTGTGGTTATGATGAGCGCCGGTGTCAGGGTGAAATATACCGGCATCAAGCAACGCAGGTCTGGAAGCTTGCAGCGTCTTCTGTAAGGTCGTTGTCCCTGTCTTGGGATGGCCAATATGAAGTATGAGACGTTTACACTTCGGGGATTTATTTTCAACCAACATGTCTTAAGTAGAACTCCGTTGGCTTAAAGCTGTCAATAGCATGCTGCTCGAATTCATTGTTTTTCGATACCGAGTGTTGACGCATTTTTGTGCAGGAGAATGAAGTGGTAGATCTTCTGATTTTTACGGCACTTGGTCGTTGGAATGACCTTAATCGATCTTTAAGATTCTGCGGAGTCGATTGATTGGTCTTTGGTTTTTGAACACGGCATTCCAGAGCGCCGCCTTTCGGTCAGCATCTATAACGCACATGTCTTCAACTCGATCTAGTGCGTCGCACAATCGATCGGCATCGCTGTGAAGCATCGCCCCAGCTGCAATCTTCGGGAACTCAAGGCCGAATTCATCTTTAAGCCAGCCTAGATCGGTGCAACGGGCTTGGATCGCCTGTCGAACATGATCGTGCATACGCGGTCGAGTAAAGCCGTCTAATTCACGATCGGCAGTTTCAATCGAAAGCGAAGCTTTACGCCAGGGCAATGAACGCTCCTGACGATGCACTTCTTGAAGGAGTGCCATTGCTTCCGCGGAGAAGGTTGTATTGTCGTCTTTGAGACGGGAGAGTCGTTCTGGAGCGAAATGTGGAACATGTTGTGCGAAAAAGTCTTTAACGATGTCGCCGCCTTCCAGTGTTTTTCGATCGAAAATGCGAACCGTCATCGAACCCAGGCCGCTTGTCTTGTAGGGTTCAAGCATCGAGCGGTAATAGTCATTGGGGCGTAGAGTGAAGTTAGGCTTACTCTTGAGTTGCTGTTGAGCCCTCGATAAGGCAAGGGAGGCGGGTTCACGCAGGTAGGCAGCGATGACGATCTCGTGTGCCAGAGGCTGCAAATGGGAGCCCATATTTTTTAATGCATCACCTCCTCGGTTTTGGGAAAAGCTCTCACTGCTTAGGATAATCGTATTTGGGTTGGAAGTTCTCACCTCTTCTACTAAGCCAGCCCACTTTTGGGCGGAATCCTTAACAATCGTCGATGACCTAGGTCCTAGCAGCTGCACCGTCGATGCTCCGCTAGCCAGATAGGGAAGCAGGGCTTTGTGGTTGGAATTCTTACCGATGTTGGGGTGCAATATCCCTGCGCCAATTAGTGCCGCCCTTGAAGCTTGTAGCGTCTTTTGCAAAGTGGTTGTTCCTGTCTTGGGATGGCCAATGTGGAGTATGAGACGTTGTGTCATGACTTGAAACTTAGTAAATGTTCATTTAACCAGTATGGATAAGGTAAAAAGCCGTTGGCCTCAAGCTGTCAATGATATCTCCAAGAAATGGACTATACCGATTCGAAATTGGCCAGCTGCGTTGAATCGATTCTCCATTGAGTACGCATACGGAACGTCTAATAACAATTAACTTAAAAACATCAGCTAAAAGTCAGTTGCACAAAAAAACGGGACACACCCGTTCTTCGCTTGCAACAGCCACAATTGAACTACTAATTCACAAGTAGTAAAGTTCGATACACACAAAACCTAGGCAAGTTTAGAACCCAAACCACTTTGGGTGTTACTTCCTTCCCTTTTCAATGCGAGGCAATGAGATTAAAAAGAATAATTGCAAACTATATATTACGATCGAAACTTTCCAATAGAAGTGTTTGTTTTATTGTAAGCACTGGTAGAACTGGGACTAATTTCATGGAGTCCTTTCTAAGCGGGGCCTCAGACAATGTTTTTTGTGTCCATGAACCGCACCCGGATTTGTTTGATATTTCTATTAAAAAGTTTAGAGCAGGGGATAGTGCAAAAGAAATCCGCCAATTAATTTTAAAAGCAAGACTAAGCATCTTGAAGGCATACTTAAGTGGTTCTAAGAACGTATATATTGAATCTAATCCCTTCGCATCATTTTTAGTCGATGAGCTTAAGGCTATTTTTCCTAATGCTAAGTTTGTAATTATTTACAGAGATATTGACTCATATTTATTATCTGCCCTAAATAAATCTCCTCAAAGTAATCGAATAAATGATTTCTATGGCGATTCGGATAACAGGGTTCGGATAAGGCCAAGTGATTTTGATGCAGACAGCTCAATTGAAAGTTGGAATCAATATTCTAGGGCTCAAAAAATCACCTGGTATTGGAATAAGTGCAATCAGCATCTTTTGAGCTTTTCACAAATAAAGAATAGTCATCCTGTGCTTTCCTTGAAGTTCGAAGCATTCTTTTCTGAGGATACAACTGAAAGAGCAACAGCTCTAAAAGAGATGTTGAATTTCATGGAAATAGAATGTTCAGACCAAAAAATAAATGAGCTACTTGCTGTTTCAAAAGAAAAGAAGAATGCGACGAAGGATGTCCACTTCTCATCTTATAATGAATTAAGTGAATCGGAGAGGAATTGGATTGCACGTTTTACACATGAACTAAGAAGTCAGTTAGGTTATAATAAATCAATAAATGATCTAGTCTAAAAAAGCTGAACATGTTATTCTCTTAGAAAAAGAGTGTTGATGTCATGCTGAAAATTGCGGTTTCTATGAACAACCTAATCAGGGAAAGTCAAGCAGCCCAAAAGCCTTTGGGGCAACCGTCGCTAGTCTTTTCGCTACATATTAATGGTGGACCTTTATCGGTAGAAAAATTCATGATAATTCTATGACACGTATTATCCTACATGTTGGCACGCACAAAACTGGTACCACTGGCCTTCAGCGTTCGCTGTTTGAACAGCGCGAGTATTTGAAGGGATGTGGTATCAGTTACGATCCTTGGCCTGGAGTTTTAGCCAGCCTGAAGTATGCCCATCATGGCTTGGCACACCGGTTGGCCAGTTTTGATTCTGAAGATCAAAAGGTGTTGGCCCGGTATCGTGTGCGTCTTGAGGAGGCGTTAGGCAGCAGGGAGGACGTTATTATCAGTGCGGAACCGTTCTACCGCCATGTGGCTGCAGGGCTTGAAGACGATCCTGTTGCAGCGCGCATCTGCTATCTGAATCGTATCGCAGATTATTTTAAAGGACTGCCAGTTGAGGTATCTATTTGTTTCCGTCGTCCGGATCGTATGGCCGAGTCGGTGTTTAAGGAGCAGGCGGTGAGCACTGGTAATCAGTTGGAGTTCTTACCTTGGTTGGATAAGTTCGCTGATCGGTTTGATTATACGGCTCGTTTGGCTGAGTTCGAGCAGCACTTTGGACCAGCTAAAGTTTGGTGTTTCGAGGATGCGGTGGCGAAAGGATTACTGCCGGCATTTTTTGAAGCACATCAGTTGAAAATCTCGAATTTTGAAAATGCTAAGGCTGATCGCAAAAGCATTTCCACTCGGGCTACGGAGTGGTTACTCGCAGCAAAGCGAGCTGTCGACGATATGAGTGTGTCGGAAAGGCATGTTCGTTGGTATTATGCGTCGTCGAGTCACGCCCACCCAGCATTGGCCCATGTTCGTGGAGACGCATTCTGGGTAGATACTGAAGCGCGTGACAACTTTTTGCGCGCTGCATTGGTCAGTTTTCGGCATGCGGATTTCTGGAGTCAACCCGATGACGTGGTCAAGCATGTTAACTGGACTGTCGAGCAGCAGAGCGAAGTGGAAACGCATTTTGAAAACTGGTCGCAGAAAAATGTCGTGTTACTCGAGATGCGTAAGGCGGCCAGATTGGCACCATACGATTTAGACGATGCGATTCCTCATTCCGTGAAGTGGAAATTTCTACCGAAACGGATTCGAGCGCGGTTTTTTGGCTCGAAGTCAAACTGGCGAGGCTAAGGCCGATTTGTGCCGTTTAGAGCGATTTGCTTTTGTCCTCTGAGTATTCCTGCGTCCCCGTGCGAACTTAGATTAGAGATGTGATTCGATCCCCATGGATTTCATCGTACGACCGTATTCCTGCCACTCTCCGATGTCATGCCAAGATTTTTCGCTTACAGGAAAGACTCCAACCCGACCACTACGTGCCCGCACCACCTCGATGAGATCTGTGATGTGGAACAACTCGCCTTTGGGGATTTCAGCAATCAAATGAGGTTCCAGTAAATATAGCCCAGCGTTAATCAAGTATGTCAGTTCAGGCTTCTCCTGCAATCCGATCAAACGGCCTCCTCCTTCGGTTTCCAAGGTGCCGTATGGGATTTTGAAATGCTTTAAGGCACCCACCAGAGTGATCTCGTTCTCATGCTCACGGTGGTAATCTAGGATCTCACTGTAATCCGCATCGATAACGATGTCGCAATTAGAGACAAAAAAGGTCTCGTTGATTTGACCCTCAATTAAATGCAAGCTGCCTGCAGTGCCCAAGGGCTTATCTTCCGTAAAGTAATCCAATTCGTAAGGGCAATCTTCCAACTGATCGAAATACGACCGGATGAAATCTGCCTTGTAGTTCACCGAAAGCATGAAGCGTGAACAACCCGCGGCCTGAAACTTATCTAAAATAACTTCCAGAATTGTTTTCTCACCAAGCGGAAAAAGCGGCTTGGGCAATATATTCGAAAACGGTTTTAGGCGAGTGCCTTTCCCGCCTGCCATCACTATGACGGGAAGATCAATCTTACGATGTTCAGGTGCCTTTGTCGTAAACACCTCATCCCAAAAATAAACATCTACTAATTTGCTATCATCGTCCAGCACCGGCATGAATTCGGTGCGAAACTCAAGCATCATTGTGCGGATTGATTCAAAGTCATCTGCAGAGTGTGCAACTCGGACGTCTTTACGCACAACCTCACCGACTGGGGTGACTAAACTCTTGTTTGCGATGATCGCACGTTGAATGTCTCCTGCACTCAAAATGCCCCGATATTCACCGCCCTCAACGATTAGCAGAAGCTTGCGATCCACGCGATCCATCTGCTGCAGGGCAGTTAATAGTGTCGCCGTGGACTGTATCGAGAGTGGTTCTAGGCGTTGTAGCTTTTTAGATAACATTATAAATAAGATTCATTTGGTTCGCGGGAGCGCATGAATTTTGCGGGAACACCGCAGGTCAGGGAAAGTTTCTCGACATCTCTTATTACGACGGAGCCAGCTCCGACAACCGCATCGTTACTAACTTTAATCCCGTGGATCACAGAAGCGCCAAGCCCAATGTATGAGCGATGACCAACAAAGCAGTTGCCTCCGAGGTGGGCGCCAGGGCCAATGTGTGCATATGATTCTAACGTAGAACCATGGTCAATCGTTGCTCCCGTGTTGACTACGCACCCCTCGGCTATTGTGCTACCAGCGTTTATGACGCTTCCGGGCATCACGACTACTCCCGCGCCGAGCTTTGCATGTGGCGACACCACGGCATTGTGGTGCACCCCAGTTACGAGCTCTAGGTTCAAGCCCATTGCCAGGACCATATTCACTAAGGGTTGACGAATGTGATTGACTCCGAGGGCAACAAAAAAACCTTCAACCTCGTTATCTCTAACGATATTTGGTATGTCTTTGTCATTTCCTAGGACGGGAATGCCTTGTATTATCGTTTCCTTTTCGAAGTCGGGATCAACAAAACCCACAACATTGTATTTGTTTTCACTCGCGAAAACATCGTGAACAACGCATGCATGTCCGGAGGCACCTAGTATAATAATGTTTTTCACGGTGAATTACAGCAGCCCGGCGCTGCTCGGGATGTTAATTAGTCGTTGTGCGAGGCTCTCGGCGACGCTCAGGTTCATGCGCGGGGCGTCCGTGAACATTGGTAATTGATGCATTGGTCTCCAGGCTGGTCGTGTCATCAGGCCTGCGTCATTCGTGACCTTTAGTATGGGCTCAAGCTCCTTTTCAGACCCTCGATCAAGTAGCAGTGCGTTTAGCCAATAATTACTTTTACAGTGCTCCGGTTCGGTGATGAAATTCACATTAGGAATATCTGCAAATATCTGTGCGTAACGCATTGCTAGCGCACGTTTACCTTCCAATAGACCCGGTAACTGCTCAAGTTGCGCTACTCCCAGGGCGGCGTTGAGGTTAGGCATTCGATAATTGTAGCCGACGACGTCGTGGTCGTAATACCAACGGTGGGGGAGTTTTGCCGTTGTCGTGATGTGTTTGGCGCGGTCGGCCAGTGCATCATCGTTTGTTAGCAAGGCCCCGCCCCCACCAGTGGTGATGACCTTGTTGCCGTTGAAGCTTACGGCATTGATCTTGCCGAAGCCGCCACAGTGACGACCTTTGTAATCGCTGCCGAGGGCTTCCGCCGCGTCCTCAACGAGTGCAATGTTAAAGCGATTGGCCACCATCAAAAGTTCATCGAGCATTGAGGGATGACCAAAGGTATGCATTGGAGATATTGCGGCAATGCGATTTCCAGTTTCGCGGTTGTAGCAAGCGCCGTCTCTCATCTCTGTGATCTTTTCCAGATGCTCAGTCAACTTGACTGGATCGATGCCCAGCGTTGTCTCTTCGGAATCGGCAAAGTGTGGAATGGCACCGGCATAGCTGACCGCGTTGGCCGTCGCGACAAAGGTCAGGGCGGGGATAATGACCTCGTCGCCTGGTTGCACGCCCGCGATGATAAAGCACGTATGCAAGGCTGCAGTGCCATTACATACCGCCACTGCGCGCCTGACTCCGCAGTAGGCCGCCAATTCCAGCTCAAAGCGTTCTACGAACTGGCCTGCCGTGGATACCCATCCCGTCTCAATACACTCAGTCACATAGTCCTTTTCACGCCCTCGAAAGGTCGGTTCATGTAGGGGCACAAATGCATCGCCGCTAGGACGCACAACTCCACGGATTACTCCAGCTATTTGCAACGCGATCTCGTTGTTATGCATTATAATATGAAACTCCTTTGGCGATTGGAATCAAATCTAATTTGTTGATTAAGTTTAGATTGATACTCTACATCGTCGAACTCAAGAACTGCAAGCCGAACTCGACCGCCTGAGATTACCTTAGATCTCTCGCTGCATGTGCACTAGGTTACTGAGTTATGATTTTAATAAATAATAAAGTAGAAGCAATTCTACATTTTCTGATCAAGACTGCGCCCATGCTCGACATGGTCGAGTTCAGGAACTGCAAGTCGAACCGCCTCAAGTAGCTCAGCCTTATCCCAACGGCCGCTATCGCGTATTTTCAAGACATGGTCGATTGCGGTGCGGACGACTTCGGCACCATCATAACGTGGTTTTGTGACAATGCCTACCTGTTCAAAACGGGCAAGATCGACGGTCTCATCCGGATGGCTGAACTCCTCAAAAGCTTTTTCACCAGTGGTATCGGAGCCCGTGAACCAACAAGGCCATTCCTTCGATGAGCTGGTCAACTCCAACGCTCGAGCACGTGCTTCTTCTTCCGAGTCGCATTCGTGAGGTTCATAACCATGAGCACGTAAAAAGACACGGGCAATTTCAGCAAACGTCATCATGTCCGACTCTGGCCGGAACTTAGGGAAAACGATCTCACGATTTCCTCCTGTGAAAGCACCTAACAAACACAGCTCTCCTGCCTCGCGATGCGTAATAAAATAGCGCCTCACATCATTGGGCGCACTAATCGGTTGACGCAGCTCCAAGCGGCGAAGGAAACTAAAGAGTAAACTGCCATCTGAAAAGGCCACATTGGCGAAGCGTGCACTGCCAAAAGGTAGCTCATCCGCACGCGAGAGAAAGACTCGCTCCATAAAAGCCTTTGAACCTCCCATGAGGTTGGCAGAACGCACTGCCTTGTCGGAAGAAACGGCAAAGACCCTAGTCGGCGGATTCGTTCCAAGAAGACTTTGAATTAGTTGGTCATTAGCCAATACATTGACCTTGAGCAAACGCATTAGAGTCAGCGGATCGCGTTCGGAACGCACATGCTTTAAGGCTGCAAAATTTAGGACGTAATCGTAGGCTTGCATCTGTAGCAAGGCCCTCATTTCCGAACCGGAAAAGTCGATGGCAAAGGTTTGAAAATCTTCCGGTAAATTCGTCCCCGAAGAACGGAAGTCACGCACCAACTCAGCTAAATTATTTTCACTGATGTCGATCAAATGCAAGGCTCCGACTGAATACTCGGCTAGCACTCGGGAAAAAGCCGCACCAATGGATCCGGCTGCGCCGATTACCAAAACACGCTTCCCCACGAGTGTCGAAGTGATTTCAGCGCGCTTGGCTTCAATGTCCGCTTTAAGAAAAGAATCTTCACGCCCCAGTATGGCAGGAAGAATGGTATCAATTGTCTCACTCATTCATTAATCTCTCTTTTGAGTCTTCTCGTGATTCTGAATCGCCGCTTCGTATGCTTGAATCCATTGCTGCCCCATCCGGGCTTGCGAAAAAAATTCGGCTGAAAGCGGTCGATTGTTATTAGTCGTCAACTGGACATTTTCCCAATCCAGCAGAATTAATTGCAAGCATCCTGCCGCATCGCTCGTCGTATCGATCTCATGGTAGCGAAACCCTGCGCGTATTCGTGCTTTGTATGGTAACCAAGATCCTAAAATCGCAACACTACCTGCTGCTAGCGCTTGAGACACCGATGCAGAAAATGCATCCGAAATCGGGGCATATAAAAGAATGTCCGTCGCTAAACGAAGTCGGTATAGCTCCTCGTCTGTCATGAAGTCGCAAATCAAACGGCCTGAAATACCAGCCGCCTTCATCGCTAAGTTGACCTCGTCTTGGTAGGCCACATTTCCACCATAAGTCATAGGAGCAATAATATAGATCCTTTCCTTTAACTCTTCTGGCATGGATGACAACGAGTGAAGCAGCTCGAGGTGCTGATTCTGCTTAAAACCATTATGAGCGAGGCATAAAATTAATTGATCAGGACGCACGCCCCACTGAGACCTCAGCTCTTCGCTTTTACTGACTCGATCCAGCACGGGCAAATCGCCCACAGCAGGATCGAAGAAAGTGTTATGAATCTTAGGAGCCAGGTCCCTCCCATACTTCGAAAGTATGATCTCTTTGAACTCTGGGCCTGTTACTGTAATTGCTGAAGCACGTCGCAGGATCTGTTGCTGCACCTCAACCTTCGCCATATCGGCCTCTCGCAAGACATCACTTCCCCAGCAACTAACTAGGAATGGTTTGGATGAATACTTTGCTAAGTAATAGTGGATCGGATACATAAACAGGCCATGTAGATGTATTAGGTCTACCGATGCCTCAATCTCGCCAAACCTTCTTGCTTGGAATAGCCATGGTAAGCGCATCTTCAGCAAGTATAGTCTCTCAGATCGCTGTTTGCGTGATTTATTCTTGCCTTGATACTTAGGGTCAAAGCCCGGTAGGCAGCAATCGAATCCTTCATGGTTGTCAACAGGAAGGCCCGCGCAGCCCGGACCCTTTGGTAGCTTTAGTCCATTTACTTCTAGACGAATCGAGGGGGCCACTGTTTTCAGGGTATTGGCAAGTGGCACTAATTGCATGACATTTGTCATCCCAATCATCCTAACGCGGAGCTTTCGAGTCTCTATACTATGGTTCATCGTTTTTACAATCAAATCAGATTTTATCAACGGATACTAGCGAGTAGTTTGTAGTTGATATAAAGAGGTCAATTGGGGTTATCTGTGCCTAGTTTCCGTTCACATCTTTGTACGAGTCGATTCGAACTCTGAAGAATCCTAGGATTTGGCCTGTGGCTAGGCACACTTTGATCCACCGTTTTCTGAGTTTTTCGGGATTATAAACGATTAAATGGATGAGCGACTTGGAGCTGTGTTTGAGCAGTGCGCGCAAGCGATCCATTGGATAGCCCATTCCTGGTGTATTCTCTTTCCTATATTCACCATAGCTAAGCCCCACTCGGAAGTTACGTCTGCTGATCCAGCGCATGTTGACGCGCGCTGCGGGGATGTCTTCATAGACAATGGCTTCCGCACTGTAAAACATTGGGATCTTTAACAGGTGGGCTTTTCGGAAGAGCTGACTATCGGTGCCTCCTGCTAGGGGCCGGCTTTCATCGAATTGTAGCTGA
>Ga0206130_10003561_pt1 | contig 20177 bp, 20 predicted proteins | sample Helgoland_Spring_9_FD_148637 | JGI IMG/M metagenome (GOLD analysis project Ga0206130, IMG submission 148637) | Pelagic subsurface seawater microbial communities from Kabeltonne, Helgoland, North Sea - Helgoland_Spring_Bloom_20160512_1 | ecosystem: Environmental > Aquatic > Marine > Epipelagic ... | reverse complement strand
TAGGGCTAACGCCGTTGGGGACTACTCCCTTACCGGTTCATCGTGGCCGGACTTCGCTCCACCTGTGCCGTTCAACGTGAACTATCGAAACTCGGGGATTAGCGAGAGCGCTACCATTGAAGCGGTCAAGCAAGGGTTCCAGATCTGGGAAGACGACCCCGGATCAACGGTGGAATTCAGCTACGGCGGTGAGACAACCAAGGTCGGGGTCAACCTTGAGGACAACGTCAACACGGTGTCGTGGGTGACGCCTCCTGCCGGGACTGGGTGGCTAGCCCAGGCCAACTGGATGGCAACCACTAATGGTGAAATCCTCGGATTCGATATCCGAATCAGCCGCAACTACAACTGGTCAAATGGCGCAGCAAGCGGCCGCTACGACATAGCGACAGTTGTTGCACACGAGGTCGGCCACGGAATCGGTCTCGGTCACGGACCATCATCATCAGATCTCATGCATGCGCTCATTCAGCAGGGGAGCGCAAAGGGCTTGGGTGCCGGCGACCGCTCGGGTGCTGCGTTTCTCTACCCAGCACCTGACCCGATCTGTGCGGGGCTGGTGGCCACAATCGTCGGCACTGAGGGCAACGATGTTCTTGAGGGGACCAACGGGAACGACGTGATCGTTGGGTTCGGTGGAAACGACATCATCCGAGGGTTCGACGGCGACGACGTAATTTGCGGAGGAAACGGTAGGGATAGGATTTATGGCAGTCTCGGCACCGACACGCTGTTTGGCGGCGCTGATGCAGACCGAATCTTTGGTGGCCCAGGCAACGATAAAATTATCGGGAATCAGGGTCCTGACGTGCTTGTTGGTGGCTCAGGCAACGACCGCTTGACAGGCGGTTCTGGTAACGACGATCTCAAGGGGGGCGGGGGGGCCGACTTCGTCAACGGAAATCGTGGCACCGACACATGCGACGGCGGCCTTGGGTCCGACAGAATCAATACCTTGCATTGCGAAATCATCATTTAGGAATCTGATCAGCCGCTGAGACGGCGCATTCTGCCGCACTAGCGAGCAACCAATAGATTCGACCAAGTCGAAATGGTGAACGGCGGCGAAGCCTTAGGCATTTGTTCAATTAGAGTCTAGTACAATTTCGCCGTACACGGTTGAGCGTGGGATCAAGATAGGGCTTCTGACGATGTCGCGTCTGGTCCGTGTGCCGCTACCTAATGAGGTCTCGTATCGTGAATTCTTCCGCCTTGTCCAGAGTCGTGCAGTCTCACCTGCCGCAGGTCAAGAAAGTCGTTCCCCGACCCATGCAGCGCTACCTGAAGAGGGCCTTCCCATCTCTTGCTGGGTCTGTGCTTGGGGTGAGCGGTCAGTGGGACCACGAAGCTGCAGACAAATCATGGCGGTTGAGTATCGACTGGGCGTATCACTCTGAACGATCCGATGCCGTGGTCGTGTCTGGCTGGTTTGCCTGCGTCGATGAACAGTCCAACCACGACATCTTCATCGACGGCCAGCTGGTCGACTGTCGGACATATCAAGTCGGTGTCCACCAAATATTTGGATCGAACTTCCCGCATCGGGCCAAAGAAGCCGGGTTCGTGTGTGTTGTACCCCATAGCGGCCAACGCAAGGCTCGACTCGAAGTCAGGTCGAAGTCACGTCAGGTGTTGCTCACCAGGGCGCTTGAACTCGAACTGGTCGAGAGCCTTGAGCATCGTCTGATTCTTGACCGCAACGCGCAATACGGGTTGTATTTCCCGCTCTCCGAGCAGCTCGACAATCGCGATCTGACCCCCGTCGAAGAGAATGTGATGTTCTCGATCATCGTGCCGGTCTACAACGTAAGCATCCCGTACATCGAGGAATGTGTTCGCAGTGTGCTCGCCCAGTCGTACGGCAACTGGGAGCTTTGCTTGTGTGATGACAAGAGCACTCGGGCCGAGACCATCAGCTATTTGCGATCGATCGAGGGCTCCGACCCGCGTATCAAGATCCTGTTCAGCGAAGTAAATCAGAATATTTCTGGAGCGAGTAACTCGGCCATTTCGATGGCAACCGGCGACTACGTCTGTCTCCTAGACCACGATGATGTTCTGCATCGCCACGCGCTCCACCACAATGCCAAAGCGCTTGCTGATGATCCCGAGATCGATATGTTGTATTCCGACGAAGACAAGCTCGACTCCAACGGGCAACGAGTTGAGCCGTACTACAAGCCGCGATACTCGCGAGAGCTTCTACTCGCCAACAACTACATCACGCATTTCCTGACGGTCAAACGATCCCTCGGGGACGAGGTTGGCTGGTTTCGCCTGGGCTACGAGGGAGCCCAAGATCACGATCTCATCTTGCGCCTGGTCGAGAAGGCCAACAAGGTTCACCACATTCCCAAAATCTTGTACCACTGGCGCAAGATCGAGGGCAGCACTGCGCTTGGTGGGAACGAAAAACCGTATGCTTGGAAAGTGGGATGTACCGCCGTCAGGGACGCGATGGAGCGCCGAGGTATTCCAGCCAAAGTCAGTTATGGAAGTTGGCGAGGTTCGTACAAGGTCAAGTACAAATACTCGGAGACACCCAAGATCTCCATCGTCATTCCGTTCAAAGACAAGGTCGATTTACTGAAGACCTGTGTGACGAGCATCATCGACAACACCGAGTACGAGGACTTTGAAATCGTGCTGGTCGACAACAACAGCGAGGAGCCCGAGACGCTCGCCTATCTCGACCTTTATCGCAATGTACCTGGCATCAAGATCGTGCATTTCGATGGGCCATTCAACTTCTCGAAGATCAATAATTATGCGATCGGCGAGGCAAGCGGCGACATCATCTTGTTGTTGAACAACGACATTCAGGTCATCACCAAGGGCTGGCTCGGCAAGATGTACGGGTTCCTTCAGCAGGAAACGGTCGGAGCTGTCGGAGCGCATTTGCTCTACGACGATGACACCAACCAGCACAACGGCATCGTCCTTGGTATTGGAGGTGTCGCCGGCCACGCATTCAAAGGCATGACCAGCAGAGAGAACAACTACCTCCTCGATGCGGTGCCCCGGGATGTATCCGGGTGCACGGCTGCATGTCTGATGTTCTCGCGCGAGGATTGGAGCGCTGCAGATGGGTTGAATGAAGAAGACCTGCAGGTTGCGTTTAACGACGTCGATTTCTGCCTGAAGATCCGTTCGCTCGGCAAAGAAATCATTTTCATTTACGACGTAAAGCTCTATCACTTTGAGTCAAAATCTCGTGGCTATGAGGACACGCCTGAGAAGGTGGCGCGGTTTGAGCGCGAAGAGAAATACATGCGTGAGCGGTGGGGTGAGGTACTCGACAATGACCCCTATTACAACCCGAACCTCACTCGTATACGCCAAGACTACTCACTCAACCTTGAGGGGCTGCTGGCCGACCTCGTCGCTCGACCAGCTACGTCGTAGGCTGCGGCTCTTCGAAGCGCACGAACGGTCGTACTGGTGAGAAAGCTCGTTGTTCACATAGGGGCGCAGAAGTGCGGGTCCTCGTCGATCCAAAAGGCGTTGTCGAGTCCCTCGGTCCAGCAAAGCGCCGAGATTGACTTCAGACTTCTTGATCCGCTCATGGCAAGAAACTTTGCTCATGATGATGTGGCAACGCGGCGAGAGGCATTCAAGACCGCGGACCGCGACCTCAACAAGACTGAGGGCGACTGCTTGGTGTTGAGCCATGAGGTGCTTGGCAATCTTTCGCGGTCGGTCAGCGCGTTGGCCCGCCGAGCTATTCGTCGTTCGGGCTTCGATGCCGTCGTCATCGTCGGATATACCCGAGTGCAGTCGTCGTACTTTCTGGCCGAACACAAGCAGTGGTCGTTTCGGAGCACGAAGCGCCTGCAGGCCGATACTCGCTTCGTCGAACGGTTCGGGCTCGACGCAAGTCGCTTTACTCCGATCGAGCGTTGCATGATCGCCCACGCCTGCCGGAGTGCAAAGAATCGCAACGTGCGGAATTGGCGTAGCTACTACAACCAGTTGCTGCGACAAACTTCGGCGCTCGGCCACGAGGTGCGCGTCACCAGCAACCACATTCCGACCAAAGATCACCCGTACTCGCTGGTGCAGGACTTCTTCGAGCGAGCCGGCATCGAGATTAATGACCAGACCCTGGCCGATGTTGATCAACTTTCGAATCGTTCCTTTTCGCCGCATCTCTGTGATGCAATAGCACTTCACTACGGTGACGAGTCGCTCGATTCATCGTGGCTTCCCGGCCCCCACGAGAGCAACGGATGGCTGGTGACACAAGGAGGCCAAATTGCGGAAGAGCTTGAACTTGCTCCGCTGGTTCACACCGACTGGCTCATGCAGAGCGCAGCCGGGTTGATCGACCAGTCCTATCGAGGAAGCAATGTGAAGTATTGCGATCTGATGGGCGTCGACGAGAGTTATTTTGACTCATCGCTAGGCGAGCGATTGACGCGACCAGCGTTTCTGGTCATTGTCCGGGAAGTAGAAGCTGCCCGCAGCAAAGAAGCTGTTGAGAACTACCGGGACCGCCTTCTCGAGATGCTCGGCGGTTTACGCCGGTAGGAAGCATCTGTAAACGCTGCTACTTCGCATCGCTCTGCTCGACAGCCTTCTTTTGCTGGATGTGCTCGTAGAGCGCTTGGTCGAGGTGGTTGTTCTCTGCCAAGAACTTCTTAACCGTCGGGTGTCGAAACAGGCGAGGGTCGAAATGGTATCGACTCACGTTGCTGCGGCGGTCGGACGTCAGTCCTGGTGACATGATGTCGAGCAGGACATCGATGTCGGTGCCGTTGCTGACGAACTCAAAGGTATTCAGGCGTTCGTCCATAGAGGCACCTGACTCCTCGAAGTCAGTGCCAAGAATGAATCGCGATTGGTAATTGAGAAAGAGCCGTGGCGTTTGTCGCAGGTTTCGAATGGCGACGCCAGGCTTGCTGCGGTTGGACTCTCGCAACCGCTTCGAAATGACCTTTACCGAAGCTGGATGATTGTTGTAGAAGTCGTCGCCCTTGAAGTAGATCTCCATCAACCAGTTGTAGTGCGACATGACCTGCGCGTGTGGCTCTCGCATGGCGGTGAAGTATCGAATTGGGCGATCGAGCGGCTCAAGTCGCTGTTTGAACTCGTCGATAGGAATGTGGCCGGAGATCCATGCTGATGATTCGGCAGTCTGAAGGAAAAGCCTCTCATTTTGTCGATGGCGTTCGATGTGACCGAGTCCAGCGCCGATTTCGTCGAGTGCCTTGATCACTGTCGAGCCTGCAGCCTTGGGTGTGTGCACAAAGACGAGCAGCGGTGAGTCGGTCGGCATAGAAGGGGCCTCCTGTCACGAGCCAGTGCTTTCGCAGCTCACGCTCGTGACGACCATACGGTGGATCGATGCGAAGCTTAGTCAGCCGGGATGTGCCCGCCACCTAACGCCGTCGATTGACTTCAGCGTTGCGGTGCTCGCACGGCTGAGACGGCAACTGTCTGTACAGGTCGGTTGATAACGTCGGGCCTGAACTTGGGTTCGAGCACATAGATCGCTGCGTCCTCAACCGCTGTTCACCCACCTGCGGGCGCCAAAGCCGGATTGGAATCACCACCTTGACAGACACAGCCAAGAATCTCTCGAATGACGGCATCGTCTTCAAAAACGGCAAAACTTCAGGCGCCAATGACAAGATTTTCGTTGTTGGTGTCGCACGAGGTGGCACCAGCATGGTTGCGGGGACCCTGCACCACCTGGGTCTCCCCCTTGGCGGCAACGTGAACAGCAGTGTGTTCGAAGATGTGGCATTGGGAAATGCGATCTTGAATGGCAACCGCGAATTGATCGCCGAGCTCATTGGTAAGTACGACCAGCAGCACGAACGCTGGGCATTCAAGCGTCCAAACGTGGCCAAGATGCTGAAGAAAGTCGAGGACATGCTCGAGAACACGAGTTACATCTTCGTGTTCAAAGATCTGTTGGCGATTAGCCGACGACGAGAGATTTCCGCTTTCCGAGACTCTTTCGAGCATCTGGATGTAAGCATGCAGTTGTACGCCGAGCTTGTGGATCTTGTTCAAACCACCAACAACCCCAGCATGCTCGTCTCCTACGAGAAAGCCATTTTGAACAAGGCGAACTTCATTGCTGAGGTAACGAAGTTCTGCCAGTTATCGCCGACTCGCGAGCAGAAGACGGCGACGATGGCGTTCATCGACCCGAACAGTGAGCAGTATCTCGAGTCTTCTCGTACTGATCAGCACTTCGGCAGGATTGGTGCCGTGCGCAAGACCAAGGTTCGCGGTTGGGCCAAGTATAAGAAGAGTGATGAACCCGTAACGGTTTTGCTCGAGGTCAACAATCGGACGGTTGGCGCGGCCATCGCCGACCAGCTCCGAAAGAATCTCAAAGGCAGTAAAGAACACGGTTTTGAATTTGATCTCGAGGTGCCGTTGGTTCCAGGCGACAAGGTTGCCGTGTTCATCGACGACAAGAAGAAGCAAGAGCTGAAGGACAGCCCAAAGTTCTTTCGGCCCAACGACTAAACGTTTACAGGTAGCTCGTCCAGATCTGGCGTGTGCCGAATCGTTCTTCGCAGTAGTCGTAGGTCTCGCGATAGTATTGAAAGATCTTGTCTCGCAGATCCGCGGGTAAGTCGCCTTCATCTTTGGGGGATGCGTTGGGCCGCTGGTCAACGTCGGGAGTGAACCCCTCAAGTTTGAGAAACTCGCCGATCTGGTCGTGGGTCAATGGCTTGAAGAGCTGCTCGTAGAACTGGTACAAAATGTCTTCCTGGGCAAACGCCGATTCAAGGTTTCGAATGGTCTGTTCGTAGCGGGTTCTGGCCTCGACCGCGGGAGTCATGAAGGTTTGCTCTACTAGGCGAGCCTCGCTCGATTTCGCATCGCTATCGCGCTTGACCATGCGAATCGCCGACCAGATCCGCTCGACCGGATCGCGCATCAAGAACACCACCTTTACGTTGAATCCCCGCGCCTCGAGCGCGACTCGTGCCTTGGAAAGTGATTCAGCGGGCAGCGCACCGTAGGCCGGCGTTATGTCACCAACGAGCTTGACGTGCGGATCACGCATCCAAAGGTAGTCAAAGTAGTCGTAGTAGTTGTCGACATCGGCGTAGAAGCTGAGGTGCTTGATCCATGCCCGGCCCCGCTTCACCGCAGGCAGTGTCGGCTCAAGATCGCCGATCCTGGCGAGTTTGGTGGCAATGGGCTTGGTCGTCAGCCCACCGTGCACATCGAGAACGTGGTACTCCTTGATGAAGCCCAGGTCGACCCCGTCGGTGGCCGAAAGCTGGCGATGAAGCCATGTCGTTCCGCCTTTTTGGCAGCCAACCCCCAACACAAAGGTCTTGTCGTCCATTAGGCAACCCTAATTTCGCGCCCACACGGACGACGCGATGGTGGCTGGTAACATGCGAGCTTCAGGCCAGCACCGCAAGAGGTGTGTGGCACCACGACCCTGCAGCCGGCAGATCACCGCAAATGGCGTCCATGAATAAAGACTCAACCTCGACGAACGGTCTGTTTGCACCGGGTGCAACAACGCAGGTCGGGCCCTATGTGCGCCGAGTGTGGGATCTGCGTCACTTTGTGATGGCAACGGCCAAAGGGCGTCTTAATGCTCGCAACCAAGGAATGGTACTTGGCAGCCTGTGGCTGCTGTTGGAGCCGCTGCTCTTCATCGCCGTCTACTACCTGATCTTCAAGGTCGTTATCGACGCATCCCGAGGGGTTGAGAATTTCATCTTGTTCCTTGCGGTTGGTCGACTCACCTTTAGTGCCCACCGGACAGCCGTGATGATCGGTGGGCAGTCTTTGGCGGAGAGTCCCAAGTTGGTCCAAGAGACCGTGATACCCAAGGCAGTACTTCCTCTGGGTGCTGTGGCGTCGGCCCTCTACCAATGGCGGCTTGACCTGCTTGTGATCTTGGCGACGGCGTTGGTGACCAAGCAATGGCCGATGCTTTCCTGGCTTTGGGTGCTTCCCATAACAATCGGGCTTTTCGTGCTCAGCATGGGTATGGCGCTCTTGCTTGCGCCGCTGGTAGCGAATTTCACCGACCTCAAGCGCGCGCTACCGGTGATGTTTCGTCTTGTGTTTTACGCCACCGGCGTCATGTTCCCTGTTGAGTCCTATGTCGAGGATCTCGACAACCCTAATCTTTGGTACGGGGTGCTCATGTTGAACCCGGTATACGGCTACGTCAAGGCCATGCAATGGGCGGTGCTGGGCTACGAAATCGGCCGACCGATGGCGGCCATCATGGTTTCAATTGCCTGGACGATCGTGCTGTTCGCTGCGGGGATCAAGGTGATCGTGCACCAAGAACGACGTTTGGGTAGTTTCCGGTTCAAGGTCGGTTCCTAGATGGTCGACATCGCCGTTCTGCTCGAAGATGTGCATTGCCACTATCAGGTCTACGCCCAGCGCGATGACTCCATTGCTCGGTTGTTGTCACGACGCCTCAAACAGCGTTCCAACGTGGCTGTTCATGCGCTACAGGGCATTGACCTCATGGTCTATGAGGGTGAGGTGCTTGGCGTGATTGGGCACAACGGTGCGGGTAAGTCAACGCTGCTCAAGACGATCAGCGGTTCGTTCGTGCCGACCAGTGGACGAGTGCTGGTCAGCTCGCAGCCGCAGAAGATCTCTGTCGGCTGGGCGCTTAACTCGCAACTGAGCGGTCGCCGCAACGTAGAACTTGGGCTTCTCGGGTTGGGTTTTGACCCCGCTCAGGCCAGCGAGCTAGAGCCTGGGGTTATCGAGTTCGCCGACATTGGTGACTTCATTGACCTGCCGCTGAAGTCGTATTCCAGCGGTATGCGGGCCCGTTTGGGGTTTGCCATAGCCTCGGCCTCCGCTCCCAAGATCTTGCTGATGGATGAGGCCCTAGCCGTCGGAGATCGACACTTCAAAGAGCGAAGTATCGAACGTGTCGCCAAGTTGCGCGAGTCCGCGGGCACGGTGATCATGGCATCGCACTCGATGAGTTCGGTAGTGGAGATGTGTGACCGCGTGCTGTGGATCCATGATGGTAAGGCGCTCATGCTTGGCAATCCCGAAGAGGTGGTCGCCGCCTATGACGAAAGTGTCGATGGAGCTCGCAACACGATAGGTAGAATCAAGCGTGGTCGTGTCACGCCGAGTAGGCAAGCCGAATCCCCGGAGCATGGCGGCGCCACTCGGCGAGCCAATGGCAAAGGCAATGGGTCGGGGAATCGGAACGGGCCGCGTAGCGGCAAGGGCTAACTGAATAGACGCGGCCACAGCCGTTGGCGGATGCTTCCATGCAGGGTCGAAGCGGCCACGTGGATCGTAGCGACACCCGCTGGCCCTATAGTCTCGGACAATGACTCGAAGAACACCTGAGTCGGCCCTGGGCGTTAGCCCCAACAGAAGTCGGTCGATAAAAGAAAAGGTACTTCAGCTCCACGCCCGAGGAGATAACGCCGGTCGTCGCTCGCAAAAGAGTCCTATGGCGGTCCGCTACCATCTGGACGTTATTACCCGCACGGGAATCAGCGGCTGGGCATTGCTTACCGAGGATACTGAAGCCTCGGTCTCCGTCGAGGTCTGCGTTGGCTCGCGCGTCATTGCCACGACCCGAACTGGGATGCCGCGAAGCGACGTCGCCGCCGCACACCAGCTGGCGACCGACCGAGTCGGCTTCCATCTCGACGTCGACACCGCTGTCCTACTCGAGGCCGATACCAACCTATTCATCGCAGACACCATGGCCGAGGTGGACCTCTCCAAACTGTTACCGCATGGTCTGGCTTCGCACCTACGAAGCCGACTCTCCGAACTCGCCAAACCCGAGCCGCTTGCGCGAGCTCCGGTACGTGGCCGAATCGCCGACGGCTTCTTTCGCGATAAGGCAGTTCTGGGACTCAAGAACGAAAACGCTTACCTCGACTACGAGATCCGGCGCCACCACGCATGGGACTTATTTACGCCCGGCATCGACCGCGGGCACGCGTTGGACTGGTATCTGCAGCATCTCAACGCCAGCATGGATTGGCTGCCGCTGGCTGCTGGCGATATTGCCTATCTCAACGAGGTCATCGAGTTTGCCGGAAAACGAGAACGCCTCTCACGGGCTACCTGGAGCTGGCTCGTGGATCGAGCCGACCACATGCAAACCGTGCGCCTGCAAAACGTCGGTGACGCTGATTGGGTGATGTACGACTGGTCCATCCACCGCGCCCACGAACTGACGGCCACTGACTGCTTGGTCCCGCAGTATTACATCGATCGGCTATCTGTAACCGTGCAAGAAGGCCGCTACCCGTTCAGCGTCTTCGCTCAGACCTGGGCCAGCCGAAGCCCATGGAAGGACGATCTCGATTTTGAGCTGGCATCGCACCGCCATCTGATCTACCTCGCACTGATTCTCGATGTGCAAAGTCGGCCCGACCTGTTGCGGTATTTTCCGTCTTCGGTCAAGATCGATGCTGTTCTTGCCGCATCGGTCGACCTGATGGCCGCCATTGGAGTCGTCGTCACCTATGACGATGTGAGGAACACTGGGTTCAGGGCCGATTTCGATGTGGATTCACTGTCGTTCTTAACGCTCAACGAACAAGGGAACCGTTACCAAGGATCCAGCGCCGAACGTGGCACCGTTTCGTTTGAAGGGGTACAGGTCGTCGGTCCGATTTCGAAGGCGTCTGGTATCGGTCAGGCGGCCCGGTTGTCGATCGCTGCGCTGGCAGCGGCCGATGTCGACTTCCGCTCGGTCGATTTCACACTTGGCGATCCTGGTAACGAAATGCCTACTTCCGATTCGTTGCGGCTCATCGATGACCCGGTAGCCCCAAGAATTAACCTCCTGCATCTCAACGCAGACCGGCTGCCGTTCGGGATCGCGGCGATGCCTGACGTCTTCAGCAACGCGTACAACATCGGCTATTTCTTCTGGGAACTCTCCGAACCCGCCGATTGCCACGAACTAGCGATCGACGTCGTCGACGAGATCTGGGTCGCTACCGAGTACGTGCGCGAGATCTATGCTCGCGCTACTGACAAGCCCGTTATCAACGTTGGGATGGCCGTCGAGATCCCCGAGGTTGATCAAACCAAGGCACGTGCCGCTCTCGAGGAACATTTCGGCCTGAGCTCCGATGACTTTACGTTCGTGTCCACGCTTGACGCGTTCTCCTATGTGCAGCGCAAGAACCCGCTTGGCGTATTGCATGCCTTCCTCGACGAGTTTGATGTCTCCGAGTCGGTACAGATGATCGTCAAGGTCCAGAACCGCAGCCGGGTTGTCGATCCCCCTCAGTTAGCGATCTGGGCCCAAATCGACGTTCTCGTCGCTCAATCGCCCAACATCACACTGGTCGACGAATACCTGCCATATCACCAGGTGCTCCAGCTCATCAGCGGCGCGGATGCCTACGTCTCGCTGCACCGCTCCGAGGGATTGGGTCTAGGCATCCTCGAAGCGATGTCTCTGGGTACCCCCGTGGTTGTCACCAACTATTCCGGCAACGTCGACTTCTGTGATGGCACCACCGCGTATGTCGTCGACTACGACGAGGTGGCGGTCGGATCGAGTGACTACCCCTACACGCGTCCCGGGCACCGCTGGGCAGAACCGGACTTAGGATCGGCACGCGAACAGCTACGGCTGGTGGTCGAAGACTCTGTACTGCGCGAGCAACGTTCAGCCGCAGCACAGCACTTGGCGCGTACATCGTTTAGCGCAGACGCAATCGGGCTGCGCTACCGAACACGAATCGAAGAGGTCATAGGAGCACGCACATGACCAAGAAGGCGATCGTCACCGGCGTCAACGGCCAAGACGGGGCGTACCTCGCCCAGCTACTAATCGAGCAGGGATATGAGGTGGTCAGCGGCATTTGACGGTCCTCTCACCCGGCGCTCAAGCAGGCGAGGGACCATGACTGACACTCTCTTTCTTCACTTCGGGCAACACAAAACCGCTTGATCCTTCCAACCAGCTCTTCTTGAGCTCGGACCCGGCGCCATCGCAGGCGGCAGCCATACAGACGAACGAGTAGGGGAACTCATCTGGGCTGGTGCGGAAGACATTTCTCTCCGCCTAGCAGTTGGCGGCCAGGAATAGCGGGCCAGTCCATTTCGGTACCTCGCAAGCGGTAGCCCGCGAAACTCTCGGTCGGCAGTTGGCCGGCGTCGAAGCTCCGATTATCGGCGGGAGTGAAGCAGGTTGCGGCGCTGGTGAACTTTGTGCGTATTGCCCAATAAAATCGAGGTCTCGTATCAAGGCGTGTGGTAACACGTGAACGCCACGGAGCAAACTGACACCGCTGCTTGACGGTTGTCTCTGCTGGAGCTTGAGCTGAAACAGCCGCCGCGGATGTGCAACCAAGCGACCAGGGGTGTCTGGGTCCGCGGGCCTGTTGCACCAGCCAGAGGTTGGCCGTGGTTTTGATGGCTCACAAACGTTTGTCTTGTCGAACAAGACTGCTCAATTGCCGAACAACATTGAGGCAGCGAGATCAGTTGTCGCCACGGAGTCACTGCGGGCGACGAGACAACCGTGGTGAAGGGTCTGGTGCATCTCGGCTTACCGAAGACCGGCGCGTCAACGCCGCAAGCGGAGCTGTTCAACGCACGTAACGAGATGCTCGCTAACGACGGAATTCTCTATCCAGGCAAGGTGACCCCGGGACAACAGGATTTGTGCGGAGCATTTCTCAAGGGCCCGACTCGCCATGCGACCCTCAATTTTTCTGAGCTCGGCGCCGACGAGCTTGTCTCGAAGTCGCAGGCGTTTCTCAACAAGCTTGCCGACGAAATGCGAGACTCTGCGCCCGAATTGGCGCTGATTTCCAATGAGGGGTTCTCCAACTTTGACCCAAAGCGGCTGACATGCTGCACGATTGGTTGCTCGGTGAAGCATCTAAGGTTTCAGCATTGATGGTGGTGCGCCAACCTGTCGCGTTCGCTGTGAGCGCGATTCAGCAGGCCGTCAAGGGCCTTGTGCCTTTTTCCAAGCTCTGTTGCAACTCGCCAACCCCGAACTTTCAGAAGCGCACCACTCGCGCCGAACGCGTTTTGTTGCCGATGAGCTCACCGTGAAAATCTACGAATCACTCTCTGGCGAATCGGGCGGGCTTGTCGTCGGTATGCCGATGTGCAGCACGAACCTTCCCATGGACTTCCCCTACCTGCACGTTTTGCGGGGCGGCGACGCGTCGTGGGATCCCCAAACGTCAGTGACGAGCTAGACTTTCCCAGTGAATTCGCTGGCAAGGAGCTGGGCTACCCGAAACGTGGGCCGGCTCAAGAAGGTCCAGGGATTCATCCTCCTACCTCCCGCCAAGTGGGACTATTACCGCTACATAAAAGAGGCGGGTGCACTCGACCGGCAGCACTATCGGTCGACACACCGGCGGCTTCCGGCGCTCTACCGATTGTTCCCCGAACGCCACTATGCGGCCTATGGCGAAACGCTCGGCCTGAGTCCGACCCGAACTTTTGCGCCCTCTGTGTACCTGCGGCTCAACCCTGACGTTCGTGATGGTGGCGAAAGGCCCTTTGGGCACTATCTGCGGGTCGGCAAAAGCGAAGGGCGACGCTCGGTCGAGATGATCGATCCGGACGTGATCCCAGCAGTGGGTGCTTCCTTCACTAATCCAGCCGACCACGCCATCGTGGTGCACCTCTATTACCTCGATCTTTGGCCCGAATTCGACAAGACCCTTGCGGCACTCGACATCGACTTCGATCTCTTTGTGACACTGACCGATTTCGGTGAGCTCAGCGAGCAGCTGAAGTTGCGCATCGAGACGGCCTATCCCGCCAGTCGGGTCACGATCCTGCCCAACCATGGCCGAGACATCTATCCGTTCCTGCACCTGGTGAATTCCGGCGCGCTCGATACATACCGTTGTGTCTGCAAGATCCACGGCAAACGATCACTTCATCGTGCCGATGGGCAGTCGTGGCGGGCGGCACTTGTAGATGAACTGCTCCCGGGGACCCAGACCGCCACGCTTGTTGAGGCCTTCTGCGCAAACGATGAAGCACTCGTGCTGGCTACCGCGGGATCGGTGCGGCGCGCCCAATCGGGCTGGGGTTCCAACAAGCCCCGCATCAGGGAGCTGTTAGCCCGCTGGGAAGAAACGACGCCGCCTCGACTTGCGCCATTCCCCGCAGGGTCGATGTTCTGGATCAAACCCCCAGTGCTCACTCGCTTGAAAGCACTCGGCCTGGGGATAGCTGACTTTGAATCCGAACTCGGACAGCTCGACGGCACAACAGCTCACGCAGTCGAGCGGCTCGTTGGCTGCGCCGCGATCGCTCTTGGGGGCGTGACCGTCGCGGTAGCGGAACTCGATCGAAGCTCTACTTCATGAGTCGGACGACGGTGCACATCAGAGCGAGCGCCGAGGCGGCTAGGTCGATAGGTGCGTGGGTTCGCTCCGCCGGCGCCGCCGCCACCCAGAGCGAAAAAGGCGCCGACGTCGTCGTGATCGCTGACCCCGCTGCGCTGCCGCAGTTTCGATCCCAGCAACTGACGGTAGCGCTCGTCGATGACCGTCAGCAGTGGGCCAGCCCACTACGGTCCTCGGCCGTCGATGCGATCATCCCCGTCGACGACAAGGCTCGATCCCAGCAGCCGTCGATTCCATTCGATGTCGGTTCCCAAGAAACCCCCCTCGACGAAATCCTCGACCGAGTCAGGGCCAAACCGCGCGTTGGTGTTGGCACAAGCGTGCGGTTTCGCCATCGTGCCGAACTCTGGGGAGACACCCACTTTGCTCGCGACCTGAGCGATGCGCTCCGCCGACTCGGATGGCGAACCGAGGTACAGACTCACCGCTCGCTGGCGAGATCACAGAACTCCGCAAACGACGTTCTGCTGTATTTGCGCGGTCTCCGACCTTGCCCGGCTGTTGCCACACCGGCCGTGTTGTGGGTGATCAGTCATCCCGACATGGTGACGGCCGACGAGGTAGCCGGCTATCAAGCTGCCTTCGCCGCCGGCAAAGGAGCTGCCGAAGCGCTCGGGGCTACCGAGCTGTTGCAGGCAACCGACCCACATCGTTTCTTTCCCGATCCCATCGACAACTCCCTCAAGAACACCGCTCTCTTCGTCGGATCCGCCGCACGCGGCCGCCAACGACGGAGCGTGGAACACGCGCTCGAGGCTGGTTTGCCCGTGGGCCTTATCGGCCCCGGGTGGAAGCGAAGCCACAAGACGCTGGTCGTCGCTGATCGGGTCGCGAACACGGAATTGCATCGCTACTACTCGGCTGCGGGTATTGTACTAAACGACCATTGGGCAGATATGGCGGAGTACGCGATGCCATCGAACCGTCTCTTTGACGCAGTCGCCAGCGGCGCAGCAGTGCTGAGTGACGCTGTTGAAGGAGCCGACGAGTTGTTCGGTTCCGCCGTTCGCACATTCAGCACCAGCGATGAGTTCCGAGACCTAGCCCTTGAGATGTTGGAGCGAGCGCCGTCGCACGAGCTCCGACAACAATGGCGACAACGCGTGGTCTCGCAACACACCTTTGATCACCGAGCGCAGATAGTCGACGGCACCCTTCGTCCACTCTGCTGAAGCGCGTTGGTGAGACGGCTTACTTGACGCCAATTCGGTACTTGTGGTGGTCCTGTTTACTCAGCGAGGAACGCGTGCCTTTCCGGCGCAGCGCCGCCATCAACTCCTCAAACTCTGCCGCCGGCAGTAGCTCCTGGGCCCAGGTCTCGACTTCCCAGAACTGGAATCGTTCGCGATAGACAAGGTCTTTCTTGAACAGCGGGGAACCCAAGAATTTGGGAAACAGGTACGCCCCCGAGTGGATTGGCGAGGTCGCGTTGATGCGGTTCACGATGCTGGTGACCTGGTTGTCCCATGTCTGGCCGCTCGTGTCATGTTTGGCAATTTCGGAACGCCACGGCTCGGCAAAGATGATTGGCATCTTGGGGATGCAATTCGGTTCGGCCGACAAACGTTCAGCGAGTGCTGTGGTGCTGTAGATCACATCGACCGAACGAGCGGCCTTGAGTAGCACGCTGCTTAAGCCGTACTCGCCGGAGTGAATCGCATGCACCCGGTTGCTCACAGGAACGTAATCAGACCAGAACTGCTGAAACGGAGCCGCCCCAAAAATGTGCGACGAGATACTCAGGGCGAAAGACTGCAGGTGCTGGGGCCGATCATCTCCCCAGTTCTCGTGGGCGCTCACGACATCGTGCTCGGCCAACATACGAGACACGAATTCATCAAGCCCGTTTGATGAATAGAGCACACTGTCGTTGAGCAGCAGTAGTCGATTGATCTGGATGTCCAAACCGTTGATGTAGTTGATGCCGTCCTTGTAGGACCCGAAATCGAAGCCCTGGTTGTCGCGCCTGACAACCGCGTTGACCGTGTTCTCAAAGAACTGCTGCTGTTGCGATGACAGGTCGTGGCTGCAGAGCAACAGCACCTGCACCGAATGCCGCTTCAAAGCTTCAAGAATTCGGCACGCGCTGGGTGAGAGTCGGCCGTCGGGTTCGTAGTACACAAACACCGCCACATCGCCCGAGGTGACAGCGCTGAACTCGCGAACTTCGGTGATCGCCGACGTGTAGTCCTGGAGCTCGCGCTTTTGGTTCGCGATGTCCCGATCGAGATACCGATAGCGGTACCAACGGTTCTGTACTAGACGCTGGGCTACCTGGATGTCACGAAGAAAACTCATGGTGTGCCTCGGGGCTCAAAGTCAGGTGTCAGCCTTCTCGGTGCCAACACGCCCCTGGATGACTAGAGCGTAGAGCGTCCGCATCTTTACGCCAGCACACTTGCCGCTCTTGTACGTTTCGCTCGGCGATGCGTCACCCGAGAAAATCGCCGCCCGAGACCACATTGCTGACATGGGAGAAACGGTGGATGTGTTGTGCGACGAAGAAGCCATTGCGAACGAATAGAGATCAATTTGCAGGCTATTGCCGAGCGATGAAGAACTCGACCAGAGGTTGAGCTTCCTGGCACGGCCGAAGAGGCGAATGCGATACAACAGTTAAGCTCACGCGAGTGAAGGGCATAATCCTGGCAGGCGGTACTGGTTCGCGGCTTCATCCAGTCACCATTGGAACGTCGAAGCAATTGCTTCCTGTTTATGACAAGCCAATGATCTACTACCCACTGTCGATGCACATGCTCGCCGGTCTGCGCGACATCTTGATCATCACGACACCGCATGATCAAGAGGCCTTTCAGCGGCTGCTCGGCGATGGATCCTAGTGGGGGATGAATCTGCAATACGCAGCTCAACCGTCGCCTGATGGGCTCGCGCAGGCGTTCCTCATTGGTGCCGACTTCCTCGACGGTGACGGCGCATCTCTTGTGCTTGGCGACAATCTCTTCTACGGCGCTGGCCTTTCGTCGTTGGTGTCCACGGCTGCGGCTAAGCCAACTGGAGCCACCGTGTTCAGATACCACGTGCGGGACCCCGAACGCTACGGGATCGTTGAAATCGACGAGACAGGCCAGGCCCTGTCGATCGAGGAGAAACCCGAGAAACCGCGAAGCAACTGGGCAGTCACTGGGCTGTACTACTTCGACGATCGAGTCGTCGAAGCTGCCTCACAGGTCAAGCCTTCCGCCCGAGGCGAACTTGAAATCACGTCGGTTATCGAGTGGTACCTAGAGCGGGGCGAACTTCAGGTTGAGCAACTCAAGCGCGGGTTTGCCCGGCTCGACACAGGCACATTCGATTCGTTGGTCGAAGCATCCGAGTTCGTGCGGGTGATCCAGCACCGACAGAACCATCAAATCGCATGTCTCGAAGAGATCGCGTGGGAGAACGGATGGATCGACGATGACACCTTGCAGGGTGCAGCCGACGTGATGGCAAAAAACTCCTATGGCCAGTACCTAAAGTCGCTGCTTGAAGGAAATCCACGATGAAAGTTCTGGTCACCGGAGGTCGCGGCTTCATAGGTTCTGCAGTCATTCGTCACCTGATCGGGAACACCGATCACCAGGTGGTCAACTTCGACAAGCTGACCTATGCGTCGACCGAGGGGTCGGTCGCAGCGGTTGCGGACGACGACAGGTACACGTTTGTTCACGGTGATATCTGCGACCCAGACTCGCTCGCTCAGGTATTTGCAGAACACGCTCCACAGGCATTGATCCACCTTGCTGCAGAGTCACATGTCGACCGCTCAATTGACGGGCCCGGTGATTTCATCTTCACGAATCTGGTTGGAACCTTCCGCATGCTCGAGGCAGCCCGAATCGCAGGCGTCGAACGTTTTCATCACATCAGCACCGATGAGGTGTTTGGATCGTTAGCTATGGACGCCCCTACGTTCACCGAATCCACGCCGTATGACCCTCGATCGCCGTACTCGGCGAGCAAGGCTGGGTCCGATCATCTCGTCAGGGCATGGGGCGAAACGTATGACCTCCCCATCCTGATAACAAACTGCTCGAACAATTACGGGCCCTATCACTTCCCTGAGAAACTGATCCCTCTGGTCACCATTCGTGCGTTAGCCGGAGAGCCGTTACCGGTATACGGCAAGGGCGACAACGTGCGCGACTGGCTTCACGTCAGCGACCATGCAAACGCTCTCGTTACCGTGCTCGAAGGCGGAAGGCCTGGCGAGACCTACAACGTCGGCGGCAACGAGGAACGGACAAACTTGCAAGTCGTCGAAACCATCTGTGACCTCGTCGATGAGCTCGCAGCGCCGATCGCGTCCGGCGAAGCCCGCCGCAGCCTCATCACGTTCGTGGCTGATCGGCCAGGCCATGACCAGCGGTACGCCATCGACCAGACCAAGATCGAGAGCGAGCTTGGATGGAAGCCGGCGTACACCTTTGTCGACGGTCTCCGTCAGACGGTGCAGTGGTACTTGGACAACGAGACATGGTGGCGCCCCCTCGTCGAGGCAAAAGCCACCGACCGTCGCTGGCTCGCGAACTAGGCGCCGGAGGCGCCGATGGAAATGCGTAAAACGGAACTTGAGGGTGTCATTGAGTTCCAACCCAAACGACACGGAGACGAACGGGGTTGGTTCAGCGAAGTCTGGAACCAGGCGACACTTGCCAACCTGGGCATCGATATCGAATGGGTGCAGGACAACGAAGCACGTTCGGCAGCGGCAGGGACACTCCGAGGCCTGCACTTCCAGATCGACCCGCACGCCCAGGACAAGCTCGTCCGGGTCGTTGCAGGACGGGTGCTCGATGTGGCCGTTGACATTCGCCGCAGTTCACCCACGTTCGGACAACATGTGGCAGTTGAGCTTTCGTCAGACCTCGGCAACCAGCTGCTTGTGCCACGGGGGTTCGCCCACGGTTACTACACCCTGGAGCCCGACTCAGTCATCGCGTACAAGGTCAGCGGCTTCTACTCGCCAGAGTGTGACCGCTCGCTCAAATGGGATGATCCCGACCTTGGCATCGATTGGCCGGTCGATGAGCATGACGTCGTTGTGTCGGGCAAGGACCAACAGGCGCCATCGTTCCAAGACATAGGTTCGTCGCTGTTCGACTGACCAGCGCTCAACAACTCGTTACAGATAGGCGCTGATCACGTCGCCGAGCGCATCGCGAAAGTCGCGAAGTGGCGCATACCCGAGCTCGTGGAAAGCCTGATTCGACAGCACTGAATTAGTCGGTCGTGGAGCGGGCCGCGGCGGCGTCAGTTTGCTAGTGAGCACAGGCTCGACCCGAGCACGGTCATAACCAGCGGCGGCGAGAACTTCCTGCGCGAATTCGAACCACGACACCGCACCAGCGTTGGTGATGTGCAGGGTGGCGTCGACACGATCATGACCCACGGCAAGGAGTGCGGCTGCCAAGTCCGCGGTGAATGTTGGGTGGCCGCTCCGATCGGATACAAAGTTCAGCGTCGAGTGCTGGCTCGCCAAACGCATGACCGTGGCCACCATGTTTCCGCCGTGAGCGCTGCAGACCCAGCTGGTGCGGACGACAGTGCCGGACACCGCTAGCGGCAACCTCGCCGGTGAGCTGCGACCGTCCTTACACGCTTTACGGGTTCGGCTCGCCGGTCTCCACGTACGGGCCGGTTTTCGTGCCGTCGAATACGTAGTCGGTCGACACCTGTACCAAGTGAGCACCATGTTTTTGGGCTGCCTCAGCGAGGTATCGAACAGCGGTGCCGTTGACGAGTTCAGCACGGTCAGGGTCGTCTTCGCACAGGTCCATAGCGGTCCATGCTGCGCAATTGACCACGAGGTTGGGGGCGTGGGCCCCA
>Ga0206130_10003560_pt1 | contig 20178 bp, 26 predicted proteins | sample Helgoland_Spring_9_FD_148637 | JGI IMG/M metagenome (GOLD analysis project Ga0206130, IMG submission 148637) | Pelagic subsurface seawater microbial communities from Kabeltonne, Helgoland, North Sea - Helgoland_Spring_Bloom_20160512_1 | ecosystem: Environmental > Aquatic > Marine > Epipelagic ... | reverse complement strand
TTTCTTGTGTTTATTTTTTCTTGTGTTTATTTTTTCTTGTGTTTATTTTTTCTTGTGTTTATTTTTTCTTGTGTTTATTTTTTCTTGTGTTTATTTTTTCTTGTGTTTATTTTTTCTTGCGTTTATTTTTTCTTGCGTTTATATATACAATGATTAAACAAGGAAAAAAAGGTATTAACGGTTTAGTTGGATTAATTAATTCTTTAGTTTCCGGCGTTACTACTTCAAATGTTGTTGGAAATGTAGGAAAAAAATCTCAAGATATATTAAAAAAACTTGGAAAATTTGTTACTAAAATACCTTTAGCAGGTGGTTTATTTGCTTATGTTTTTGTTCAAACTGGAAAAGGGTTGGTTATTATTACAACAACAATTGATAAATTAGTCGATTCAAGTGGTAAAATTATTACTTCGGCATTAAGTGGGGCAGGTCAACTTTCTATATGGACCCTTGATACTATTAAAGGCGTTGCTAACAAAGTTGTTTCAGGTGTTGTTGGAAAAACTAGACGGCGAAAACGCGGTAGAAGACGGGTTAAGGGTAGGAGAAAAGGGACAAGGACCAGAAAAGGGACCAGAAAAAATAGCGGTAAAAAAAGAAGAAAATAAGAAGAAAAAAAGAAGAAAAAAAGAAGAAAATAAGAATAATAAAAGAAGAAAAGAAGAAAAGAAGAAAAAAAGAATAATAAAATAATAAAATAATAAATAAAATTATATTATTTTATTAAAATGTTTGGAAGAAAAAATTATAAAAAATCTAAAATAAAATATGAACAAAATTATAAAAGACTGCCAAATATATTAGAATCTCGTTATGAAGGAAATAGTTTTATTAAAAATTATGATAATGATTCCAATAGTTCAAATTATAACAATTTATCATTTTATAATTCAAATAATGAAAATATTTACGACGGTGACATAAATTTATGGGTAAACAAAAAAGACTTATTCAAATATCCAAAAAATTATGATGTTAATAAAATAGATATATTTTCCTGTTTATATGGTTATTGTTTGGTATCTCGTTCCAAAGTATTTAATAATGTTTCTTTGAGATGTTTTTGCGACATATCTTCAAATAAAATAACAAATGATAATTGTCATAATTTTTGCGAAGGTTGTGTTGTTTTGGCGAAAATGTTGCACTGGAAAAAATATATACCATGTTTTATTTTAAAAGTTAATGATAAAATATCATATGGTAGTGAAAGCAATGTTTGTGATTTAAATTATTTTGGCGAAAGCACCTTTGATGTTATGTTCCCATGTTGTCCAGATAGTGAAATTTATTTAGCGTGGCATAATCATAATACCATTGTCCAAAATAAATCGGTTTTATCCTATACCAAAAGAACCTTATTGGATAATATTGAAGAGGTTGATGTTGTTTTCGATGATAACTCTGACGAAGAAAATGTTGAAAATGTTGAAAATGTTGAAAATGTTGAAAATGTTGAAAATGTTGAAAATGTTGAAAATGTTGAAAATGTTGAAAATATTCTCAATGAGATAATTGATAAGATTGATAAGATTGTTTATGATGGAGAGAATTATTCTAATATAGGTTTTGGCAACAATAGTTTTGGTGGTAATGCTGATAGTTATAGTTGTCATGATGGTTTTAATAGTGAACGCAATATTGTTGTTACTGGCGTTATTGACAAAAAGGCGCAGAACAAGGAAATTTTAAAATTTAATACATACTGGATTAAAAATGATTCATATAATTCTTTTGATAAAATTATATCAAAAAAGGCGGTTACTGTTGCTGCAAATGAATTTTCCAAAAATCTCTCCAGAAATTTTTTGCAAAATGTATGTGTTTTGGAAAATTATGAAATGGAACATATTTTAAAATTACAAGAAATTAATGGTTATGGTTCTAAATTTTTTGATTGGAATATAAAATATGAAAGTGCCATATACAATAATAAAATAGAACCGCAGGAATATGATTTTTTTAAATTTTCTTCAAATAAACGACTTATTAAAGATTATTTGTTGCGAAAAAAAGGTGTTACGTTTACCGGTTCTTTGTGCGATGCTGCCAAGAAATATTTATTTAATATTACATCTAGTAATTTAAATTGAAATATTGTTATTAATAACAATATAATAACAATATAATAACAATATAATTACAATAATGTCTGTGCAATTTTATATTTGTAATAGAAAATTGCATAGATGTCAATGGTGCTCCAAATTTATTTATCGCGGAAATAAAATGTTGCAATTTAATGGTTTTTCATATGATTCCGTAAGCAGATTTGTCGATTCTATTATTAAACAAAACGGAGCTGTTCCTTTTGAGAATCAAGATATCATTAACAAAATCATGGGTTATATTGTTGATGATAATGTTCTGGATTTATCTGTAAAACCCTGGTTAAATAAAAAATATATTCACCACGATTGTGGTGCTGCTGAAATTATGCACCAAAGAACTTCATAAATTGTTGAAAAATTTCATTAAATGGATCAAGTATTAAAACAAAAAAAGAGAATTTGTGTCCCTTCACACTTTTTTGAGTCGTCAGTGTCGCCGTCGCCAGTAGCGTCTACCTTTTCTGGTTCACATTTCTTACAATCAAAATCGGTTCCATCTTTCAAACCAATGGTTTTTTCACCGTTGACCTGACCAAGTTTTCCTTCGTCCTTACATGTTTTGCAATTTTTACAAAAAGGCTTGGTCATACATGGATTTTTGTTTTCTTCCCACATATAATCATCAGAAATGTTCCATATCTGGTCTAACCACGCTCGTTTGCAACCGGAACTTTTGCAAGTTTCTTCATTCCATGCTCTAAAATCAGGGCTATTACACTGTTTCCTTTTTTTGTCCCCAATACAATCCAAACAATCTGTTGTAGTAGTTCCGGTCTTATTATTTTGATATCTTTTATATTTTCCTTTCGCATTGTTCTTACATTGGTCGCCGGTGAAGCCTGCTCTAAATTTTAATGAAAATATTTTAATTGTTAAATAATAAATGAAAAATAAAAAAAATATAATTGATATATTTTTTTGTAGTTTACTCATATTTTTTTTTGTAGTTTACTCATTTATATATAAATTTATTAATAATATTTTTAAAATCGAAAAACATGATTCATAAAGTCACCCATTATTCTTTTAAATATTGGCTTCATTTTTTTAATTTCCAGGTTGTTCGCGTCAACTAGGGGCGTTCGGCATTTATTAAAACATTGGCGGTAGTCATTTTTCTTTTTCTTCGTAGTTATTGTTATTATCTCTCCATTTTGACCTTTTTTTTCTGTTGCCGTTGTTTCTGTACAGTTGCTTTTACATTTATTGTATATCTCTGCCTCGTCCATGAAATTTTCGGTATTTTTTAAATATAATAAATAAATATGCTTAATTGTAAAATAAATTAGAAAAATAAACAAAACATTTTGCAATAGTTTTTTTATATTATTTTTTTTTTTCATACTATATATATATTTTATATAAAAAATTATAAAATAACTATTTTTTGGGTGGAAAAATTATAATTAAAAAAACTTTTTCTTCTGAAAAATATTGTCACTAAAAGTATTTAAATTTTAAACAATAATTTATATATGGTTAGTGATTCTATTATAATATCAACATTTTTTCGCAATTCTCGAGGCATAAAGGCTACAGCAGGGTATTTGGGTATTCCTATGACTAGGGTGGCGCAAGTTATATTGAAATATAAAAAAATAAAAAATATTAGATAGGATTTATTGGCTTTCGAAATTAGCTTTTAATTCTTCATAACGGAGAGATTTTTGTTCATTTGACGTTGGTCTATATAATATATGATTTATCCAAATTTCAAAAGGTGTTGCTCTTTTTAATGTTTGCAATGCTTTATTTCTTGCAATTTTGTTTTTTCTTCGCGCTACTTTTAATATGGAAGGTTCAGCGAACGTATAAAAACCTCGATATGAACCAAAGCTATTGTATTTTTTATATTCGTCTTGCAAGCATTGTTCTAATATCCAATGTGACATTTTTTCGTTTTTTAAACTGTTTTTTACTGATTTTCGCGCATCTTCAAATGATATTTCTTGTTCTTCATACCAAGCCATATTTTTATATTTTTTTATATGTTTTCTATCGAAAACATATAAAAAAATATCAATTTATATAATTTATATAATTTATATAATTTATATAATTTATAAGAATCTTACTCTAGGTGCCCTTATTAGTGAAGGTGGTGATTGATTAAGACTCATATAGTATCTTTGTCTATTTGTAAGAGGTGGTGGAGACGTGTATTGACTTGGCGAATCGTTGGTGGTGTTGGTATCGTTGGTGGTGTTGGTATCGTTGGTGGTGTTGGTATCGTTGGTATCACGAGGGTCTTGGCTGGATTGTCTTTGGTATTGCGTAAATGTATAGTTTTCTCCACGCGATGCCTGTTTCATATTTGTAGATACGCTTCGAAATGCCATTGCCGAATGTTGGGCATCGGCTGTATATGTCATTGATGTATCCGGTGAAAATCCATAATTTTTACCCGTTGTTACTGCATCCTGGTTTGCTGCCAAAAAGAAACACTTTACACCCTGTTCCCGTGCCCATAATACCTTGTTTTTCAAATCATTTGAACTATTAACGCTGCAATTGTCATACCCGTCCGTGCAACATGCCCAAACAATAGATACTTTCGGATTTAACATTTTCACTGCACGCGGTAGATTTTTTTTAAATTCTTCTACCTTTGCAATAATATTATCCAAGTCTTCAATGGCTGTGTCATACAATCTTGTTGAACCACGAGGTTTCATCCAATTCATACAATCTCTTTGTGTAATACGAACATTCTTTAAATCAACATTATCTAATCTTCTTTCAGCCGTGTTATCAAAACAGGTGATAAACATTCTTCCTTGTTGATTATTTTCATTTGCACTTTCAATCAAATCTGTTGCCCATTCATATAATCCTGTTGCAGATTCATTGTAAATTCCTTGCATTGACCCTGACCGGTCTCCGGTAAATGCTGCAAATACGTATGGTGTCATTGCCATTTTCTTCAAATTGGAAACAGTAGATTTGTTAGATTGCATATTTAGATGTTATAATTTTTAATGTTTATGGTCTAAATAATCAAAATTTAAAATCAATTTAAATTTTGATTATTTAAAAATGTTTGGGCCTATGTTTGGGCCTAAAAATGTTTGGGCCTAAAAATGTTTGGGCCACCCCCAATGTTGCCCCTTGTTTTTACAATTGTCACACTGATTGCATGTTGTTGTTTTTGTGCAAAGTCCTTCGTTAACTTTTAATACTAAATACGATAATAAGGAAAATATTAATATTTTCAATAAAAACTTCATATCTTTTTTATTCGATATTTTAATCATTTATATAATATTGTTATTTTATATGAAGACTTTCATTGAAGCATTTTATATTATTTTTATGTGGAATTATTTTAAAACAAAATATTCCTTTCATAATATCTGGGAAGCACCTCTTATGGATTTAAAAAAAATGCCTACTTTTTTTAAACATGCTGTTGATACCAAGCAATATGGTTGTAAGATTTGTCCTCTTGGTAACTGGTGTGCTTTTTTTTTAGCTGCTTGGGTGATTTTCCGTGATAAAATAAATGATAAATATTTAACAATATTCAATAAAAATGTTAAATATAAATTTAACAAAATTGTTTTCTTTTCCGTTATGGTCATTTCTTTCATTATGAACTTGAATGCTTTTATTTACTTTATTCCTGTTTTTTATTACGAACTCTACCTCTCTACTTTTTCAAAAAGTAGGACAAAACTCTACTTTTTCAAAAAGTAGGACAAAACTCTACTTTTTCAAAAAGTAGGACAAAACTCTACTTTTGGGAAAAGTAGGACAAAACTCTACTTTTTCAAAAAGTATAACCAAATGGGCTTAAAGAGATGTTAATATATATTATTGTAGAGTCAAGAAAAGGTGCTACAGTTTTAGGTCTAGGTGTTTTTTATACTGCTTTTGTGATGCAGTATAAAAAAATTATTAATATGTTTTTTTTGTTTTTTTTTTGTCCTACTTTTTCAAAAGTAGAGAAAAGTAGAGCCAAAATGCCCGAGTGGTCCAAGGGGGTCGACTTAAGATCGACTGTGTTCGCACGCGTGGGTTCAAACCCCACTTTTGGCAATTGGGGAGCACGGTTAGGGAGCACGGCTTGGGGAGCACGGATTGGGGAGCACGGTTAGGGAGCTGGATTGGGGAGCTGGATTAGGGAGCTGGATTGGGGAGCACGGCTTGGGGAGCGCGGTATAAATCCTGGCCAGACGGTGGCACCCAATTAATGGGATATTTGGTTTCGATGCCAGCAGGATTATGGGGAGCGCGGTTAGGGGAGCGCGGTTAGGGGAGCACGGCTTGGGGAGCACGGCTCGTTTAGCTCAGTTGGTAGAGCATCGGTCTTATGAGCCGAAGGTCGCGGGTTCAAGCCCCGCATCGAGCATTTGCCCGCGTGGCGCAATGGTTAGCGTATCGGTCTTCTAAACCGGGGGTTGCAGGTTCGAGTCCTGCCGTGGGCATACTCTACTTTTTAAGTAGGTCAAAATCTACTTCTACTTTTTAAAAAAGTAGGTCAAAATCTACTTCTACTTTTTAAAAAAGTAGGTCAAAATCTACTTCTACTTTAAAAGTAGAAGTTTTGTCGAACTTTTTTTAAAAGTTCAGCTTTGTTAGCTCAGTTGGTTAGAGCGCACGACTGTTAATCGTGAGGTCACTGGTTCGACCCCAGTACGAAGCGTATGATATAAAATTGATGTTTTTGATTACTATAAATAGTAATCAAAAACTTAAAATGATGAATTCCACGATGAATTCCACGATGAATTCCACAGAGTGGTATAAAAACATAAAAACTGGCGACATTTGTTGCCGCGGTAATGAAAAAATTGTTACTGGTATCGGTGTCATTATTAGAAGCGAATCTCATTACACTGGTGAAGAAGAAAAATGTGAAACAAAATGTGAAGATAAAACAACATATGCTTTTTTTGAAGATAACAGAGTTCTTCTCACGAAAGAAGAACAAAAAGAAATTGGTGATTGGCAGCCATTCCTCCTTCAACCAAGAACTTACAAAAATAATTTGATGAAAAATGGAATAGAACTTACAGATAAGGAATTAGGAGAAATGATCTATAAAAGAAAAAATGAATGTGATGAAGTTCCCAATGATTTTACAGATGAACATGCTTACAAAATTGTCAAAAAAGCAAGAGATTATTACAATCGTTTTTCAAAAAAAACCGTATGTATTGGTCCAGATTTATGCTTTTCAAGACATTTACTCGATTTCATGTTCAGGAAAAAACTTGAAAAAGAAACTTTATCTGGGGAAATGATATATGAAGATATCATGACCGCATTGGACAAACTTTTAAAAGAAGAATTAAATAGAAAATTTAAGAGTTACTCCGCAAGAGAAAAATATAATAAAAAAATTGGTTGGGTTTGTGAAGGCTCTGATAATTGCACTATCAATTGGGTAATCGATTTGAAAGATACCGTTATTGATTATAATGCAGTAGAAAAAAGATTGCATTCCAAATACTTTTGCGCAAAAAAACTTCCAGAAATTTGCGACAATAAATATAACAAAACCAGAAATATCAAGTTCTTAACTTTGAATGAAATACAAAAAAGAATGGAATCGTTTCAAGTGACTTTTGCACATTGCGATACAAGCATTTGGTCTAATTGGAATTCATGTTTTAAAATAATTTCAAACAAATTATTTTAAAACATATTATATAATGATTTCATATAATTTTTTATTTATTTCATTCTTTATTTTATTATTAATTATTGCTTTCTTTTATTTTCGAGGAAACATTCGAAAAAACATTCGAAAAAACATTCGAAAAAACATTCGAGAAAATTTTATATCTTCCAATAAGTTTAGGGGAGAGAAAAAAGGATATGTTTTTAAAAAGGATACCAAAGGGCTAGGATACTACATTGACCTGTTTTAAATATCAAAGACATCCAAAAAATTAAATTGAACTATATTTTAAAATAATTTTTCTTTTGGAAAATTATTTTAAAATATGACTGAAGAAAGAACTGTTCAAGATGTCTTTGATGATGAGAGAAAAAACAAGACTCGTATAAATGAAATAGAAGAAGAATTAGAAATGATTGAAGAATTAAAAAAAGAATTAAAAGAGTGTAAAGAAAAAAAAAAGGTATTAAAAAATGAACGAAAAACACTACAGATTGATTTATTGAAAGAAGAAAAATTAGAATGGATTGAATGTGATTTGAATGAATGGAGAAACCACGTAGAAGATAACTTTTATGACCCGGCAAAATATTATGTTTATCGTTATGACGGAGGCATTCGTAAACAGGGATTTTATAAAGGTGAAATGAGATTAGACCCGAAACACCAATTACATTTTGAAAAATATTTTGATGATTACTTTTACTATGGGTGTCCAAATTATAAAGATGAAAATCATCCTAACGCAGATGGTTCAGAGTGTGAAATGGCTTTTGGTGGGGGTGCCGCTCAAGTTTCGTCATTTAAGTGGGATTAATCCAAAATATAAATTGATTAATATTTTTTAATAAAAAATATTAAGAAAATATTAAGAAAATATCAAGAAAAAATGAATCAAGAAAAAATGAATCAAGAAAAAATGAATCAAGAAAAAATGAATCAAGAAAAAATGACTTGGAAAGAATGGTTGCAAGAAAATTGGCCCAATGTAAAGGCTCTAGACCACGATTGGACTATGGAAAGATACGACTATCCACAATATGTTCGCGATGGCATTGCTGCAAATTGGGTTAAAGTTAATGATGAAAATGGTGGAACTTGGCATGCGAATTATCATAAAGAAATGGGGGCTGGTGGTGCTCATAGGGGTGCGGGGGCTGGTGGTGCTCATAGGGGTGCGGGGGCTGGTGCTCATAGGGCTTCGAGATTAAGAGTTGGTATGGATGATGCAAATAAAAAAGCTTTGGATGTTATGCAAAATGAAGGTATGGAAGCCGCCGTGAAACATATGTTTACTGACCAAGAGTCAGGTCGACAATTGTCTTATGGTGAAATGAGAATGCGCTATGGTTAATATGTTTAAAATAATATCACATTATTTTAAAACATAGAGTATCCTCCTTTCACCCCGTTGTAAATATAAGAATATTTCGGTTCTATATTTATTGGCTCTCCACCAAATGTTGTAAATCTTACCGTTGGTTGTATTATTTTATTTGGTTTATATTGTAAATATTTTTTTTGATTTTTTGTATATTTTTTTGTTTTTTTTGTTTTTTTTTTCATTGTATTTCCCATTTTTATAATTTTAAAACTATTATTTTTAAACTATAATTTTAAAATTATAGTTTAAAAATTATACATGGAGAGAATATAATGTCAACAAGTATATGTTTATTTTTAACATTAATAAAAACACAAATAATTGAATATTTCTGGGATAAAAAGTTAGATTATGATACAGAATTGAATAAAGTGTTGAAAAGTTTTAATAAAATTAAGGATGTTGAAGTGTCGAGGAAATCTAAAGATATAGGCACGTTGTTTCGTAAAAATGAAAAAAAAAAGACACATTTTAGTTTGGATAATTTAAATGGAATTATAAAAATAGATGTTGATAATAAAACAGTGGAAGTCGGTTCCAAAACAAGATATTATGATATATTGAATGAAACTTTAAAATATAATTTAATGCCAAAAATAATACCGGAATTAAGTTCAATAACTGTTGGTGGGGCAATTACCGGTGTTTCAATTGAATCAAGTAGTTTTAAATATGGTTGGGGCCATGATTCCGTCATTGATATGGATGTATTGATTTCGTCTGGTGAGGTGTTGTTTTGCACAAATAGCAATGAAAATAAAGATTTATTTAATTCAATACCCAATTCATATGGTGTATTTGGTTATATAACAAGAGTAAAATTAGAATTAATTGAAGCGAAAAAATTTGTAAATGTCACCAATCATAAATTTACAAATAATAAAGAGGCATTTGAATTTATGAAAGCTAAAAACGGGAAAGACATCGATTTTATGGATGCCGTGTGTTTTAAAAAAGATGAAATATATGTAATTACCGGTAAGTTATCAAATACGGCAAATAAAAAACCATCTACTTACCCATATAATGAAATATATTATGAAACAATCCGAAAATATAAAAGAGATACATTTACATTGTATGATTATTATTGGAGATGGGATGCTGACATGTTTTGGGGGGTTACTGATGTATCTTTTTTAACGAATTTATGGGTTAGAAATATTTTTGGTAGATATTTATTAAATTCAAGAATGTTGCGAGCTTTGCAGAAAATTATTAAATCTTTCAAAAAAACTAGCAAACGTGAAAATATTGTTCAAGATTTGGGGATACCATATAAAAATGCTTCCGTTTATTATGAGTGGATTTGCGATGAAATAAAAATATATCCCCTCTGGATTTGTCCAGTTGTTCCTAAAAAATCCAATACAAAATTTTGGACTTATAATAATAATGAATTATATTTTGATATTGGTGTTTTTGGGAACATTAAAAAGTTTAGTGGTGAAGAATTCCATTATAATAAAATTATTGAAAGAAAATTACTTGATTTATCAGGAAACAAATGCTTTTATTCAGGGACATATTTATCTCGCGAACAATTTAATACTCTTATTGATAAGGATGCTTACAATATTATTAAAAATAAATATGATTGTAATAATAGATTTGGTGATTTATATAAAAAAATAATTAAGTGTTAACTTTTTCTATTTTCCAATTTACTTTCAATAAAATTATTTAGAGAGAATTATCATTTTTTTTCACATGATAACTCAATTGTGATAATAACTATTTACATAAAACATTATGAACTTTAATTATTACTCATTTACAAAGTTTTGCTTTTAGGGAATCAATCTCATACTCTTGTTTTTTCATTATACCTATCATTGTAGTAAATATAGGTATAATATCATCATAAATCTTAATTTCTTGAGGAAGTTCTATATATGACTTTCCTAACCTTGAACCGCTTATATGACACTTATCCTTTATTTCTTTAGTAACCTTACTTAAGTTATCTTTGAATTTCTCTAATGTAATTTTTTCGTCGTTCATCTTCATTTCACCAGAACTATACCTCCATTCACTATATTTCGCATCCTCTTTTTGTTTTCTATCTCTTAAATATTTTTTTTGTTTTAATACTTCTTCATCACTAATCAAACCTTGTTGGTATTCTTTATTAAATTTATCACAAGCCTTTTGATAATCAGTAGTTTCTTGTTCTCTTAAAAGAGGGAAATTATCTCTCATAATTTTACCTTCAATATTTTTACCAAATTCATCTACTTGTGTTCGTAATTTGATAATTGTACCATCTAATTCTAATCTACGCTTCTTTTCTATCTCTAATTCAATCTCTTCATGGAGAATACGCTGCTGTTCCTTGAGTTTATTCTCATCTTCTTTCAGTGCTTCGAGCTTATCAATTAAATAGGATGTCATTTTTAATTGATAAAAAAGATAAATAATTGGAATCAATTTATAGTGCTTAACACGAATTTCTAATTGACACATATAAATTTATATTTTTTTAAGGTATGTTGTTCTTTCTATTTTCCAATTTACTTTCAATAAAATTATTAAGAGAGAATTATTATAATTACATATACGTTCCTTCGAAGGTTTTGAAACCTGCAAAATTGGCGCCAACAACGTGTGCCAACTAGCCACCAACTACCCGCCCCCTATCCACCCGCAATCTACCCGCAATCTACCCATCAATCTACCAAGGAACAAAGGGAAAACTGGATTATCGGGCGCGAAATGGATTACCGGTATTTCGCATAAATTTTTTACCCACTCTAAAAATATATTTAAAGAATAATAAATAAAATAATGAAACTAAAAGGCTAAAAAAACTTGTTATTATTAACATTAAACCATCCTTAAATAAAAAAGAAAAGCTTATCAGTGTTATTGATATTGATGGAAATAAATTTGTAAAAATTACCGGAATTAGCATCAAAACCCCCGGTATTATCATCGTCGCCGCTATTATCTTTATTACCAACCTTTGAAACACAAACGTATATCTCTTTTTAAAATAATATTCTAACTTTAATAGTAATTTATCCATCTTTTTGTAATACTTATTATTCTCTAATTGCCCAAGATTAATTTTTTTTAAAGTTATAAAATTCGGCAATATCGGTTTGTCAAAACCCAATATTAATTGCACACACAATAATACCGTTAAACCACCACCTATCACCGTCTCCACCCCAAACGCATGCGGCGGCGCCGGTATTGATGTCGGTAAAGTTATCAGAAACAATAACGCAAAAATACTGTCTTTATCAAAATAATCTATCACCTCCTTAACCGTATAAACCACCCTACCACCTTTTATTAAATTGTTTAATTTTTCTCTAATTGTCTCTGTCATATTATTACTATATATATTAATCATGGAGAGAATTATACACCCATCTACACCACCATCTACACCACCATCTACACCACCATCTACACCACCATCTACACCACCATCTACACTGCTATTTACGCAAGGAATACACCGCTATCTACACAAGGAATACACCGCTATCTACGCTGCTATCTACGCTGCTATCTACGCAAGGAATACACTACAATCTACGCTGCAATCTACACAAGGATACCGTGCTATCTACACAAGGAATACGCTGCAATCTACGCTGCAATCTACGCTGCTATCTACGCTGCAATCTACACAAGGATACCGTGCTATCTACACAAGGAATACGGTGCAATCTACCCAAGGAATACGCTGCAATCTACGCTGCAATCTACGCTGCAATCTACGCAAGGATACCGTGCTATCTACGCTGCAATCTACGCTGCAATCTACGCTGTAATCTACGCTGCTATCTACACAAGGATACCGTGCTATCTACGCTGCTATCTACGCTGCAATCTACGCTGTAATCTACGCTGCTATCTACACAAGGATACCGTGCTATCTACGCTGCTATCTACGCAATACAGTGAATTTTATTATAAAACTCGATTATCAGGCGCGAAATGGATTACCACCATTCCCAGATATTATCTACTCGATACATAATTTTATCAAACCTTATATTTTTTTATTTCATTCTCTCATTTCACTTTCTATTTTATTATTTAGAGAGAATTATACACATATACACTCCCATCTACACTCCCATCTACACTCCCATCTACGCTCCCATCTACACTCCCATCTACGCAAGGATACGCTGCAATATACACTGCTATACACACAAGGATACACTGCTATCTACACTGCTATCTACACTGCTATATACACTGCTATATACGCAAGGATACCCGGCAATCTACAATAGGAATTATTATCAGGTACTTAATGTCGCATAATTCTCTCCATTTTTTTTACTTTATTCTATTTTTCATATACCCTATCTTTTATATTTTCATATTCTCTTTTTATTATTATATTCTATTTTTCATATACCCTATCTTTTATATTTTCATATTCTCTTATTATTTTTATGATATAGAATTATACTGCTATTCTATATCATACCTCTCTACTACTCGGGTTATCCTGCCAATATACCTCTTATTCATGTTATACACCTCTACACTATTCTCTTTTATTTCCTAGGGGGACCATGTCCCCCTTAAACCCCCTATTATTTTATTATTTCTTTTTTTTTTTTTTTTTTTTTTTTTTTTTTCTTTTTTTTTTTTTTTTTTTTTTAACAAAAAAAAAATAAAAAATCATAATTTTGATTTAACTGGCGTCATTTTTATGTAAAATCTACCATTGTTATCTAAATCAGGAATCATAATCACATTTTTAATATCAATGTTTTCAAATATTTTTATAATTTGCCTCAACATATCTTCTTTTGTTGACTTCATAAAACTTTTATAAGATACCCATGATGCTGGCGATTTTATTGGTACTTCTAACTGACATAATTTAAACCATTTTTGTATTATTATCTCTAATTCTTCAAAATATATCGGCATTTTATATAATATTATAATTAATCTTTAAACTTTTTTATACATTTCTTCAATCATATTATGCATATCATTTGTTTTTTTTATATGTTCATTTACTCTATTCTGATAATTATAAAAATAAATTGTCAAAAAAATGATTATTAAAATTATTAATAAATAAAATAACATTTAAATATATTTTATTATTATATTTAAATTATAAAATTTTATAAGTATAATGATTGATTCGTAATAACAAATTTTTTTATTTTTTCAGGAACTTGCTTTAATTTTTTTAAAAGTTCTAAATTATTTTCCAATAAACAAATGTTTTCCAATTCCATAGCAATGTTACAAATTTTCAAAATAGCTTTGCTAAAATTCCCTATATGAATATCCCATTTTTTCAATTCATCTAATATTTTTAAAGATTCATTTTCATTTTCTACCTTCGACCATTTATAAACAATTTCAACTAAATCATATTGCAATTCATAATTGAACATAAAAGCTGTTTGATTTGCCGTTTCAATATCATAATATTTATTGTATTGTTTTTTGATTTCCCTAATTGATGCTATTACTTCTTCATCATCAATAGCATATTTTTCATTAAAAATTTTATTTTCATCGCTTAATCGAACATCACAAAATATACTTAATACAGCAATCAATTGTTCAACAGTTAAATTATTAAGACTTTTATTTATTAAAACATCAACAAAAGCCAAACTATGAATTTCATTAATACTTGTAGCCATAATGCCTTTATTTGTAAGTTTATTATCTTCAACAAAACCTTCATTTCGCAAGATATCTAAATGAATTTCTACCTCCTTTTCAATATATTCGTCGATATTATTCATTTTTCTCTCCAAATTCTTAACACTATCTACATCTTTCAAATGCAATTCATATTTTTTAATATCATCTAAAAAGAATTTATTATCTGTTTCCATTAGTTGCATTTCTTTTTTCACTTTCTTTCTTTTTTTAGAACTTAAGCTATCTACAGTATTCTTCATTTTTAAATATTTGTCCATCTCACATTTTTTTGTTCTAAAATTGGTTTGAAAATTATAACAAAAATTTTGAATTTTGCATTTTAAAGTATCATATTCAAATTTTACATGTTTCTTTTGTTTTTCAATATCGCTATTTACCATGCTATTTTCAACAAATTCTTTAAATTTAGTATTATTAGCCGCCATCATTTTAAGCAGCATATTAAAATTAATTTTAAATTTCGAGGATAATGTTTCAGGTTTCCCTTCAAAAATACTAGATAATTCATTATTAGAAGCGTGGTCTCTATAAAGATTTTGCAGTTGAATTACATTTCCAACAGTATCCAGACCTCTTCTCCCAGCTCTACCAGCCATTTGCGTATATTCATGCGACTTCAAAAGCCTAAACCCTTTTCCATCATATTTTGTCATAGAGGAAAATATTACAGTTTTAGTCGGCATGTTAATACCTACCGCAAATGTTTCAGTGGCAAAAAGAAGTTTTATATAGCCTTTGCCAAATAGGATTTCAATCATTTCTCGGAATACAGGTGTTATTCCACTATGATGAACCGCGATGCCTTTTTCCAATAATTTTGTTAACCAATCATATTCTGGCAATAATAGATATTCGCGATAATTGGGCAATTTCATTAAGATTTGTTTGCATTCTTTTTTGATTGTGCTTGGGATTATAGAATCTTGGGGAAAGAGTGGAACGGTTATTTTTTGTGCAAATTCTTTTGTTTTTTTCCTTGAAAATACAAAACAAAGTGCCGGCAACATATTATTATTGTTTAAATATTCGACTAGTTTGTTCATTACAAAGAATTGATTAACTCTAACTTTATTGTTGTTAAAATATTTGAGTAATTTTAGAATTTTAGAGTAATTTTTCTCTCTAAAAAGTTTGTTTTGTTCTTTTAGAACAATAGGTTTATTTGAAAAATTATTATTGTCAATTAAATTTTTAATCTCTAATGGAAATTTTTTGTAATAAGAATCGGGGTATGTAATAAAAGAGTAATGTGTTAATGGAACAATTCTTTTATCGTGCGAGCATAACCATGTTTCTTTACCTTTAACCGTTTCAATCCATTGGCAGAATTTATCTGGTTTGTCGATGGTGGCTGATAAGCCTAATATTTGGATATGGTTTGGTAAAAGCATAATGGTTTCTTCCCAGATTCTACCGCGGTCTTTGTCATTAATGTAGTGAATTTCGTCGAAAACGACACATCCTAGTTCTGTTTCGATGTCGATATCAAAATGGAGAGAAATTTGTTCTTTATTGATGGTGTTTTCTTGAATCATTTTTTTTTGGAAAAGAGTGTTATAAAGAATCTCGGTTGTCATGATAATAACGTCTGCTTCTGGATTGAATTTAATGTCACCCGTTAGGATACCGAAAGATAATTCGGGAAATTTTTGTTGTAAATCTTTGAATTTTTCGTTGCTCAAGGCTTTAATTGGGGTGGTATAAATAACCTTTTTGTTTTTCTTTGGAAAATAATCTATGGCGAATTCGGCGGGTAATGTTTTCCCACTACCAGTGTGTGCGGTTATAAGGACATTTTTGTTTTCGACAATACCATTTATGGCCCATTTTTGGAAATCTGATAATTCGAAATCCCATTTAGAAAAATATTTAGAATCACCCTCGTATTTCTTTGATTGAAATTTCATCTTATTAAATATCTTTGTATTACTTTAAATGAATTTATAATGATTTATAATGTTTTTATATTAAGTTATTATATACGCGATGTCAACAACAACGACAGAGACAGAAACAGATTGTATATATTATATAGTCCAACATGGGGAAGGGTATAGTGTTGATAATGGTGATAATACAAATTTCGATCACATTTTTCCTATAATAACGGAAACAAATAATGAGATAATAAGATTTGTTCCACCGTCCTGGGTTATGATGTCTAATGATATGGTTAATAATGGAATTAGGCAATTATTAAAAAACAATGTCACTGATGAAAATTTTTGGAATATGTGGAAAACGCAATTTAGTAGGAATAGAGAAGGTAGATATACCCAAAAAGCTGCACTAAGTGAAACAAAAATAGGAACAACCGCGATGAACCAAATGCCGATATTGGCTGAAACCTTACAATCATTTGGAATAAACCAGCGTTATTATAATGAAATTTTACGCCATGAAAATTCGTCTGATTTTGGTATATGGCGATTTTGTGATGGCTATAAAAAATGGGATTGTATTTTTGATAATAAGTCTTTAAATAAGTTATTTTCCAATTACAGAAGTTTATTTGATTTAATATTTAATAATGGTAATTCATCTGACCCAAACAATTATTCAATACAAGAGTTAATAGTCGTTTTAAATGATATACAAGAATCTGAAAATATTACAGGGAAAACGCGTTTTATTTTTGGCAGTTGCTCACCATTACAAACACAAGATAGAAATATGAGAGTTGTAAGAAATGAACGTAATAAACTTACAAGATACCAGGATAATTCTAGCAATGACCCGAATTATTGGTTTAGAAAGTTAAAGTATTTTTATTATAGGGTAAAATTATTTTTTGAAGGAAAAGCAAAAGCAAAAGAAAACATAGCAAATGCAAACAATATAAATAATTTACAACACCCGGACCTAGGCGAAGAATTATTAATAGCTGAAAACGATGAAAGAAAAGATATATATATACAATTTCATTCATTTTTTACACATTTGGATGTTTGGACAAAACAAAAGAAAGTATTTACTTTCCCTGATGGAAGTGTAGTCTCGCCAAAAGATGCTATAAAATATTTATTGCGTAGTTTTATGGATACCATTTATAATAATGGGATTTCACCAGACTATAATTTGTTGCCAAATTCTGATAAAAAAATCACTGGGATTTTTAATAATTTAACAAAGAATCATGCACACGACCATCCCGGAATTTTCGATGAGTTAATGACTCAAATGGATGTACAAAGCAGACCTAGAAGCAGAACTAGAAGTAGAAGCAGAGAAAAAAGAAGCAGAGAAAAAAGAAGCAGAAGCAGTAGCAGAAGCAGCAGATGCAGCAGAGGCAGCAGAGGCAGCAGAGGCAGCAGAGGCAGAGGCAGAAACAGAGGCAGAGGCAGAAGCAACAGAGGCAGAGGCAGAAACAGGGGCAGAGGCAGAAACAGAGGCAGTAGAGGCGGCGGTAGAAGAAGAAGAAGAAGCAGAAGAAGAAGCAGAAGAATCAGAAGAAGCGGCAGACTTACACGAAGAAGCTGCAGACCCTGAAGATAAATGATTTAAAAAATATTAATATAGCTAATCTACTTAAAAAGATATTAGTAAATGTAATTATAATGAGTAAAAAAACACAGAATGATACTAATGTTACGCCCGCGAGTGGTGCTTCCCGACAGCTGGGAATTGTTAAATGGTTCAACAATAAAGCTGGGTTTGGATTTGTTACAACACTAGGTGATGAAAGCAAAGATGTTTTCGTTCACCACTCAGGTGTCTCTGTGAACAAAGAGCAATATAAATATTTGGTGCAGGGTGAATATGTTGAATTTAATCTTTCAAAAAGTGATAACAATGACCACGAATGGCAGGCAATTGATGTTACTGGCATTCAAAATGGTCCTCTTATGTGCGAGACACGTTTTTTAAATAAACAGGAACGCACAGATTCTGGTAGTAGAGTAAGACAGGGCGGTGGTGGACCAAGAGAAAGAGGACATGGTGGGCAAAGAGACAATGGTAAAAGAAATAATTCAAAATGGGTTTTGGATGAAAGAAATAGACAGAATGAGGTCTCTGAAGAATAATAAATTTTTGAATAACAATAAATTTTCTTATTTTTATAAAATTTTATATAATTTTATAAACAAAAAATTAAAATACTAATATAAAATAAAAGAAAAATTGATTTAAAAAGATACTAGAAAATGTAGATTATAAATGGAAAAAAAAGCTTCAAAAAAGATTTCAAAAGAGTCAAAAAGGATTTCAAAAGAGTCAAAAAAGATTTCAAAAGAGACAAAAAAGGTTTCAAAAGAAACAAAAGAAAAGGATGATAACAACGATTTAATGGATGAAATGAATGATTCGTTTAGTTCATTGTTGACAACGATTTCTAGTTTAAAAATTCAATTGACAGGATTACAAAATCAAATAAAAAGTGTAGAAAGAATTGCAAAAAAGAAAATTAACCAGTTGGATAGGAAGAATAAAAAGAATAAGAATAAGGGTAATAAACAACCATCTGGGTTTGCAAACCCAACAAAAATTTCAAAAAAATTATGCAAATTCATGGATTTACCCGATGGGTCGGAAAGAGCTAGAACAGTGGTAACAAAATATATTATAAAATATATAAAGGATAATAAACTTGAAGACCCAAAAAATGCAAAAATAATTAAACCAAATAATAAGTTGCAAAATTTATTGGAGGTGAATAAAAACGAGGACCCTTTAACATATTTTAATATTCAACGTTATATGAACAAACACTTTTTAAAATCTGAATAAATACTATATGAAAATACAAAAAGGTGGCGGGAGTATGCTTACTATGTATATGGGTATGAAATGTAAAGAAGAAGGTTTAGGATTTATTCAATGATGGGCTTTATATTGTGGCCTATGTATATTAATTATTGGAATAATTATGTTATTTGTCTTTCTAATTATAATTATATCTGATACTGCTGGTGTAGGAAGTTCAACCACAACTAGAAGAGCTGGTAATAAAACTACTACAACTAAAAGGGTTGGGAATAAAAGGAGTACTACTACATCATATTCGTGATTTAATATATATATAATATAAATGTCATTAAATAAAAAATCTTGGGAATTATATACTATTATTTCATTGTTTTTTCTAACAATTTCTGTAATAACAAGAAAATATTTATTTAATTTAAAATGTAATTTTAATGATGTTTTATTTTTTTATTTATTATTTTTAATATTTTTTTATATATTAGTTTTGATTTATTTGTATAATAAAGAAAAAGATAATTTATTCAAGGATAAAAAAAATGGGAAAACAATCATGGTTGTTACATTTATATCATCATTTAGTGTTGCTATGGCTATAATAATAAAAACAAAAGCTTATGAGATAACCCCAAACATGTCTTATGTTGATGTTTTAATGGAACCAACCAAAATAATTTTAC
>Ga0206130_10003552_pt1 | contig 20211 bp, 20 predicted proteins | sample Helgoland_Spring_9_FD_148637 | JGI IMG/M metagenome (GOLD analysis project Ga0206130, IMG submission 148637) | Pelagic subsurface seawater microbial communities from Kabeltonne, Helgoland, North Sea - Helgoland_Spring_Bloom_20160512_1 | ecosystem: Environmental > Aquatic > Marine > Epipelagic ... | reverse complement strand
GAAAACCCCAAGCTGTGCAACAGCGCCGCAGAGCGGGTGTTACCAATCATGTAAGATGTTGGCACTGGCGCGGCATTGGGGTCCTTAAAATATGCTGCCAATACCGCCTGCGCCGCCTCGCGCATCAACCCCTGCCCCCAACATCTCGGATCAAGCCAGAACCCCAGCTGTGGATCGCGCCCAATCATCCCAACCAACCGGTCAGCGTTCAAAATCGCCCAGATGGCAGACCCTTTTTCCCGAACATCGGCAATAAACTCTTACGCATCAGCCCGCGTGTAGGGGAACGGCACCACCGATACCCACTTGCTGATTTCAAAATCATTCAAAATAGCCGTGATCGCGGTTGCATCTGAGGCCACAGGCGGCCGCAGTTGCAGCCGTTTGGTCGTCAATGCAGCGACCGGTTCGACCCCGCTCATGGGATCAACTTGATGGTATAGGTCCGGGTCGGCACATTTTCGCCCCGCGCCGCGCTAAAGGTTTCAGCATCGCCAAGATAGCTAAAGCCGGATTTGCTTAAAACCCGTGCCGCGGCGAGATTGTCGCGAAACACCGCTGCGAAAATCGTTTTATTCATCATCGGATTGGTATCAATCAAGGCCTGCACTGCCTCAGAGGCAAGGCCGGTGTTCCAGAACGCCACGGCAATCCAATAGCTCAACTCGGACTGATCGCGGTCAAGACGTTTCAGGCTGATAACGCCCATCAGATCAGGGCGCGCAGATTTGCTGCCGTCAATCGCCCAGATATCCTCGTCTCGCATCTTGCCCATAGCCCGCTCTATAAACGCCGCAGTCGCCCCGGGCGGCAGCGGATGGGCAATCCGAGACGTCATACGCGCGATCCGTAAATCGGCGCTGTGCAGGGCAATCTGGCCCGTATCTGAGACGCGTAAAGGACGCAGATCAAATCTCTGCGCATTGATCATTGGTTGATCGGGAAACAAATCTTTTGACATCAAAGCTCTCCCTCAAAAATAGCTATTAAAACAAACAGAACTGTGAACCCTGCCAAAGTCCACATCAAGTATCTTTCATAGAGTGTGCCCGACACATGCCGGGCAATGCGGTCGCCAAAGTAAGTCCAGATCGGGTGGCAGACCGCCTGAGTCACAAACAAACAAAGGGCAATTGTTGCCGTGGCCGTCAGTGCCGAGGTCCCGGGGGCCACAAAACTGGTGAAGCCGGTCACGATCATCGCCCAAGCCTTGGGATTTAAAGGATGCACTGCAAGTCCGGCAAAAAATCCAGGAGCTCGCGCCGCAGCCGCACCGGGGTCAAGTCGCATATTGGCAACACGCCAAGCCAACCAAAAAATATAGCCCGCAGAAATATACTTTAAACCAATAAACAACCAAGGGACAGTTTCAGCCAAGCCCATAAGCCCAAACCCAATCGGCCAGATAATCAACTGCTTGCCAAAGGCGACACCAGCAACAAACGGCAATGCCGCGCGAAACCCATACCGCGCACCTGTGGCCAGCAACGCCATATTCGCCGGACCGGGGGTGCCGACCTGAGAGACCGCAAATACCAAAAAGCTAAGCACCCAAACATCCATCACCCAATCCCTTTTAGCGTAACGCTGACGACTGTGGGCGATGTAATGCGTTGGTAACTCACAGGCGGCTGCCTTGCCTTGAACAATATGTTGAAAACTTTGGTGTGGTGTGTATTCGCAGACAGTTTCACCACGGCTCTGCCATTAATATGCACAACATTGCCCCTTCCAACGGTCCGCGCCACCCCCGGTACATCCGCGCACAAACCATACAAAGTAAAAAAGGGACCGACGCCAGCGCCGATCCCATTTAATTCTCACATCGTAAAGATCGGGTTACTCTGCGGCCTCCGCCATAGGAATAACTGAAATAAACGTCCGGCCTTTAAAGCCTTTCCGAAACTTCACATTACCTTCGACAGTTGCAAAAATTGTATGATCCTTGCCTTCGCCGACACCTTCGCCCGGCCACCATTTATTGCCACGTTGGCGACAGATGATATTGCCCGGAATGGCGTGCTGACCACCGAAAAGTTTCATGCCGAGGCGCCGCCCGGCTGAGTCGCGCCCGTTGCGGGATGAACCGCCTGCTTTTTTATGTGCCATGGGTGTTGCTCCTTACTACGCTGTCAGATCTTTGGCCTGAGCGATCCAGCCTTCGCGATCGATCCGGCCCTTGAATGACAATTCCTCGTCAATTTTACTTACGTCAGCCTCGGTCCAAGCCGCAACTTGTGCCAAAGACGTCACACCTGCGGCGATCAGCTTTTTCTCAAGCGCAGGGCCGACACCCGCCAGCTTTTTCAAATCACCGCCTGCAGCCGCATTATCGGCTTTTGCAGCCGCTGGTTTGGCTTCTGTGGCTTTGGCCGGAGTTGTTTTTGCTGCTTGTGCTTTTGGTGCTTTTGCCTTTGGTGCTGGGTCCGTAACCGCCGCGACGGCTGTTGCGCTGACAGAACCGGCGCCCATCGCAGCTTTCACGCCGGACTTATCCGCCCCGCTGTTCAGGATTTCGGTCACACGCACCAATGTCAGTTTCTGACGGTGGCCTTTTGTGCGCTGCGAGCTGTGCTTACGGCGGCGTTTAACAAAGTTGATCACCTTGTCGCCTTTGACTTGATCAATCACTTCGGCCTGCACTGCGGCATCTGCCACAAAGGGCGCACCAATCACCGGTGCATCACCACCAAGCATTAAAATTTCGTTGAACTGGATTGTTTCACCAGCATCAGCAGCCAATTTTTCGACCCGGAGCATATCGCCGGATTGAACTTTGTACTGCTTGCCACCAGTCTTTAGGACCGCAAACATCGTCATTTCCTTCATCAGTATCGCGTCTTTTGGTCCCCGATACGGGTGTTTCGGCCAAGGCCACCACGGACAGCGCGCAGATTCCTGCGTAATTTCTTTGAGGAGACCGACCAAGGCGGCCTCCATGTGGAACATGCTTCATAAGCGCCCCATACGTCCTGTCAAGGGTCTTTCCACCGCTAAAGGTGCTGGGCCTGCAAAGCTTGGCCAGTCGTCAACCCCAGAGCATAAAAGATCTCAGCAAACATTTGGTCAAAGCTGGCGAACAACGCTTTGTTCATTCGCTGGCCTGCCCCGGTTTCAGACAGTGCCGAATATTCGGCAAGCACCGCATCATCCAGAGGCGCATAGGCCATCAAAAGAAAAGCATTTAGCCATTCACTGGTATCAGCACGTGTCTCTGCTTCGGTGGCCCAGACCTCGTCAATAATCTCCCGGTCCGACATCTCTAGTGCACCACTTTCACGCAGGCCCCGATAATATGAAAAACTGGCGTGCAAAGCGCCTTCGACGTTCGCCGCGACCATATCATTGCTGCGGATAAAGGCCGCCACCAAATCCCGTCGCGCATCGGGCGCATCACCACCGGCACGGTATAGCGACCGGGCCGCATCTTCTATACTGGCCTCGCTCATTGCTTGCCGCGCCGACACCTCAAGAGCCACAAGACGTTTGCCGTTGGGGCTCGTCAAAAATGCCAGTACAGTTGACATGTCCGCGTCACCCAATTCGCGGATAAAATGCGCCGCGACTGTGGCCTTCATCCAGTTGGCATCATAGATGGCGTCCAGATCACGCTGCCACGCCGCCGCTGCAGTGGGTGGCAAAAACCCGCGCGTCACATCTTTTGCTTGGGCCAGCCCCTCTTGGCGCATCACTTCAATAATATCTGACAGAGCCAGCGCAGCCAGCACAGCGTATGCTTTTTCAGTCGGCTCTTTTTCGGTTAGTGTTTTGCCAAGCTGCCCGGCCTCAGCCAGAACCAGCGGTCCGGCAAACAGCAGGCCGCAACAAAACAGCGCTCTAATTAATACTTTCATGATCATTCACCCTCCGTAACTATGTCCGGGCATCCTATCGCCAGCTTGATCACAGCGGCAGCTAATCTTAACGATTGGTTAAGATTGCAATTGCCTGACAGAGAATAGGCGGCGTCAACCGATGGCAGATCTCTAGTTGAATTGCGCGGCATTCAACGCCCAATAGGCAGGCGTTCCTTTAATCCAAGGATTGTGTTTGGCAACATCAAACGCAACCCTGCCGTCTTCTGTCCGAACCCGGCCATCTGCCCCCGCCTCGAGTAAAATCATCACCTCTTTATAGCGCCCATGTGCTGCCGACACATGCAGCAAAGGCACACCCACAGCATCTGTGACGTTCACATTCACCCCTGCAGAGACCAAGCTGGACAACGCTTCGACATTGCCAGCCTTTAAGGCCCAGAATATTGGTGTCTCGCCAAAGAATCGGTTTGGCGTATCAGCCTCGGCACCGGCGTTCATCAAGCCTTCTATGTGCTCTGGCCGACCATAGGCTGCTGCCCAGTGCATCACGCCATTGCCGTATACGTCCTTTTGCGAATCGATATGAGCCTGAGCCGCCAATTCGGTGTTCACGTCTTCAACGGTGGCTAAGGTCCAAAAGTCTTTACTGCATAAACGCTCGCAAGCGGAGGCCATAGTCACAGAAGACAACAACAAACCAACAAGTAAGATCAATCGCATGATAGGGTTCCTTCGAATCTTCTCGCAGCGCTCTATCATAGCAAATCGACACGATATGCCAACCATTGCTTTTATTGCAGCATTTGGCAGACGCACGCCGCACCACAAACCAAATTTTCAATGCCGCAACAAAGCCCGTTCATCCGGCAGTTCTGCTCCACAAGTCTGTGGCGAAACCGCTTTTGGCGTGTGCTTTCCGCCAATTGATAGCTTCAAACCTATCAGACTGTGCTTGATAAGCATCACGACCGGCAACTTAGGTTAGATTAAAATTAGACCGACAACACCAACGAGCCCCCGCTGCCGACACGATACCTTACCCTCATGAACCGTGCTCAACGGCGCAACCAATCGTCAACTTTGTAAAAATCGCACATTTATCACAAAAGAACTTTTAAATCATAGGCTTACCAGCGGTTTTTATAACCTGTTATTGCCTTGCATCCACCTTTGCAAGCCACTCAGGCTTGCCCTATGAACACGTATTTGCAAAATGCACAAAAAATAGCAATGGAATAAATGCCCCATAAATGTCACTCTCATACCCAAGGTATCACGGACCGCACAAAGTTCTTATCAACAAGAATATCAACGCCAGAGCAATCAGCCTAACCCCCTGATATGGCGATCAAACGACCTTTTACGACATCTCGGTTTGACCTTATCGCATCTTGTGTTAAACCTGCGCTTAATCACTGCTTTAGCTCTTTTTTGCTTGGCGTCCGTGAGTGAGCAAAGTACACGTGAACCTCATAGGCTGATCAACTGACCCGTAAAACGGTCGGGCGCCATGCAAAAAAGAGCGTTGCACCCTCGCCCTGAGACAGGCGCAACCCGAGTTTTCTCTGCGCCAGACTGCACACCCCAAGCTTACCTAGGTCCCTAAATTTTTCTTAAAATGAGGTCTTTTAAGAAATGCCCATCGCACAGGGCAGCTGTCATAAAAGGTTGTACTGGGGTGTTCGTATCGCTTAAGACGTTTTGGGCCAGTCACCAGCCCCCATCGACACTGCCAGATATATCGAGCGATCGGCACTTCAATATCTTAGGAACGAGTTCCGATGACTTGATCCCATGTCCAAACGAATAAGATCTCACGCTTGACCGCAGACCAGATTTAATGCGGAACCACTGCGCCATAGAAAAAAGGGACGCATATCACCAATGCGCCCCTTTTGAATTATTGCTTTGAGTAGATCAGCCGCCCAGAACGCGGTTGCGTTGCTCAACATAATAGCCATCGGATTTGTTGATCCAAGAGGACGATGTCGCCATCGAAGCCTCAAAACTGGTGCGGATCTTCGCAAACAGCTCATCGCCCATGTTCTCATCCATGACTTCTGCCGAGGCGCGACCAAACGCGTCCCACACGTCATCCGAGAATTGCAGCGTCTTAACACCTTGCGATTGTAGGCGGCTCAGCGCAGCACCATTGTTAGAAAGCGTTTCCGACAGCTGGTAATGGGTGGTGGCCATACCGGCGTTGGTCACGATTGCCTGATGTTGTGGCGATAATTCGTTCCACACGTCAAGATTCAAAGATCCGGTCAAAGCCGAACCTGGCTCGTGGAACCCAGCGGTATAGTAGACCTTTGCAACTTCTTGGAAGCCGGCGCGTTCGTCAGCAAACGGACCAACCCACTCGAGACCGTCCAGCGCGCCCGAAGACAGCGCCTGATACAATTCACCGCCCGGAATATTCTGAACAGAGGCGCCCAGTTTGCCAAGCACTTTACCACCCAAACCAGGCATACGGAATTTCAAGCCATTGAAATCATCGGCTGAATTAATCTCTTTGCGAAACCAGCCACCCGACTGTGACCCGGTATTACCTGCAATGATCCCTTTGAGATTGAAAATCTCGCCCAGTTCGTCATGCAACTCCTGCCCACCACCATGGTGGTACCAATTGGTGAGTTCCTGTGCGGTGCCACCAAAGGGCACGGCAGTAAAATAAGCATAGCCCGGGTGCTGACCGATAAAGTAATAGTCAGCCGAATGGTACATATCCGCTTGGCCTGACGACACCGCATCGAACACTTCCAGCGCGCCCACCAGTTCACCTGGTGCTTTTTTATCGACAGTCAGTGCCCCATCAGACATTTCACCAATCATTTTGGCGTAGTAGCTTGACGCATCATCTAAAGCCGCAAAGCCACGTGGCCACGATTGCACCATAGTCAGAACCCGCTTGCCCGCAGCATAGGCCGGCGCCGCCAACGTGGAGGCAGCAGCCGCACTCCCACCCAGTGCCGATGTTTTTAAAAAAGAACGACGATCCATTATACTTTCTCCCAAAAGTTGATACATGGTTACGATGTAGTCCCAAGTCACCTCAAGGTCAAACCAGATCCTACATAAGGATATGAAAAAATAGCCAACCTGAAGCGTAAACTTAATTTATCTTTTGTATGTCTGACTCCTTTCACAAAAACCGGCGAGTTAACCTCTTGCCCCGATGCAGTCTGCAAAATCTGACGTAAATAATATTTGGGCTAAAAAAGTCCGTCGCGCGCCACCTTGTCGGGTTAATATCACGATGTAAGGATTTTTTGAATTTCAGCACTCGCCCCGCGCCTGGCCATTTTTAGCCCGCCAACAAACATCTCGGAGCTTTAGACACCCCATGAAACAGCCTATTCGGCCGGCCAAAGTGTTTAACATTATCATTATCGCTCAACGCGGCCGGTTGAGCTTTGAGGCGGCCTTATTCGCGCTTTCGCTACGTCACACCAATCCAGATTTTGCTGGTAGGCTTTTTATAGCAACACCAGCGCACAACACTTTGTGGCCGCAGGATCCATCCTTGGCAGCAGGACCACTGCGCGACTTACTAAGCCAACAAGGCGGTGAGTTTGTTGAATTTGAAAGCCGCGATTTTGGCCAAACTTATCCGTATGGCAACAAGATAGAGGCGTTGGAAGTTTTGCCTGCGGGCGAAGCTTTTGTGTTTTTCGACAGCGACACCCTGATCACTGGCGACCTAAGAGACGTCCCGTTTGACTTTGCGCGTCCCGGTGCCTCTCTGCGCTGTGAGGGTACATGGCCCAAAATCTCCGAGAAAACGCCGGGTCACGCCACCATCTGGCGCGCACTTTACGATCGTTACAGCCTCGACTTTACTGGGTCACTGGACTACGCCCGTCACGCCACAGATTGGCGCCGTTACCTCTATTTCAATGCGGGTTTCTTTTACTATCGCTGTCCAAAGGTTTTTGGCCAGCTTTATCGCGCGTATGCGGTAGATATCCGCGACGACCCTCCGCCAGAGCTGCTGGGACAAACGCTGGATCCTTGGTTAGATCAAGTGGCATTGCCGTTGGTCATTCACGCCTTGGGCGGTGGGCGTGACAGCCTGCCCCACGGGTTTCTCGATGGACGGCACTCGTGCCACTATCGTTTTATCCCGCTGCTGTATGCCCGCGAGAGTGACGCTGTTGTCACACTGTTGGACGAATTGACCTCGCCCGATCATGTCAAATCGGTCTTAGATAACCACCCCCCTTACCGGCGCTTGATTTATGAACGACACGGCCTGCGTCTAAGACAAATGTTTGATCAGTCGGCATTGCCACAAACAGAACAAATGATCCGTAAAACAATCAAACAAACCGGGTTATGGCTGCGTTAGCCCGCAGATGATTCGTGCGCAAAATTCGAGATCGCTTCACGATATCTAAGTGCAAAACTGTCTAGATAAATTGGAAAACCTGTACAAAACATACGAGACTGCCTGCGCCTAGCGTTCTGCAAATCGCGCCCTGTAGAGGATATAGTTCCGAAATCCCTCAAGGGACGGAGACAGGCGCCTAAATCGCCTCATACCGCCACGATGTTTGTCCTGCCAGATTGTGATATCGCTTACAAAGCCATCTCAAAATTTATCGTTTGGTTGCTCAACGCAAAATAATCCTGTAGCCAAGGGGCCGATAAAACACAGGAGAAGATCATGTCGGACAGTCCAAGTTATGGCTTTGATACGCTGCAAATCCACGCGGGCGCCCGCCCGGATCCCGCAACTGGTGCGCGGCAAGTGCCGATATATCAGACAACAGCTTATGTCTTTCGCGATGCTGACCACGCGGCCGCTTTGTTTAATCTGCAGGAAGTCGGTTATATCTACTCTCGCCTGACCAATCCAACGGTTGCTGCACTGCAAGAACGGGTTGCCACACTCGAAGGTGGCGTAGGCGCAGTCTGCTGCTCATCGGGGCATGCCGCACAAATCATGGCGTTGTTTCCTTTGATGCAGCCCGGGTGCAACGTTGTTGTCTCAACCCGGCTTTATGGCGGCTCGATCACTCAGTTTAGCCAAACGATCAAACGCTTTGGCTGGTCCGCAACCTTTGTCGATTTTGACGATGTTGCCGCAGTCGAAGCCGCAATTGACGCAGACACCCGCGCCATATTTTGCGAATCCATCGCCAATCCGGGGGGATATATCACCGACCTCGATGCGATTGCTAAAGTCGCCGACGCCACCGGCCTACCACTGATTGTCGACAACACCAGTGCCACGCCGTATTTGTGCAAACCGATTGAGCACGGGGCGACCTTGGTGGTCAATTCGATGACTAAATACCTGACCGGTAACGGCACTGTCACCGGGGGAGTTGTTGTTGATTCAGGGAATTTTGACTGGTCGGCAAGCGACAAGTTCCCGTCATTAAGCCAACCTGAGCCCGCTTATCACGGTTTGAAATTCCATGAGACGTTTGGGGCTTTGGCGTTCACTCTGCACGGGATTGCAATCGGATTGCGCGATCTTGGCATGACCTTGAACCCGCAGGCCGCCCATTACACTTTAATGGGCATTGAGACTTTGTCACTGCGCATGCAACGCCATGTGGAAAACGCCGAAGCCATAGCAAAATGGCTAGAACAGGACCCACGTGTCGAAGCGGTGACTTATGCCGGGCTCTCCTCGTCACCATACTTTCACCGTGTTGCCAAAATTTGCCCGAAAGGTGCTGGCGCTCTGCTGACTGTATCGCTGGAAGCCGGCTATGATGCCTGCATGAAGCTGGTCAGCGAATTGAACTTGTTCAGCCATGTTGCCAATCTGGGTGATACTCGGTCATTGGTAATACACTCCGCCTCGACCACACACCGGCAGCTTAGCCCTGAACAACAAACCGCCGCGCAAGCCGGGCCAAATGTATTGCGGCTGTCCATCGGAACAGAGGATGTAAGCGATCTTATTGACGACCTTGATCAAGCCCTGACCAAAGCCACCAGCCAATCCTAAAACAAAGTCGCGGTCGCAAGGTGCCAAAGCGCCCTGCGATCGCGCATGACAAAAAATCGACACTACATCTCGTGCCCAGCACATTCCGGATCACCCATTGAATTGTCTGATGAACATTTCGGGATTGAGCAAATTTCAAGGGATGCGACACCCGTAAACCAACGCGTGGTCGGGTGTGCAATCATCACTATAAAATTTGTGGTCACAAAATCTGTAAAATATACTGCCAGTTTCTTAAAACCTGTGCTATATTTTATGTATCCTGACAAAGCTTGGCTATTTTCAGATGATTGCCCGTATTGAACGAGTTTCACTTTTACGTGGGCAAAACCTGATGTAGGCAGTTAAGAGGTGGGCGACGCCCGATTTTTATCGACGGAATGGTAGACCCGAAAAATGAAACCGGATTTTGCTCTTTCATTGTCATTTGAAGGTATCAGCCTGCTGAATAGGCAGATGACTGGCTGGTCGCATGTTGGCTATGTCGATTTGGCCGCTGAAAACCTGTCCGACCATCTGGAAAAACTCAATGCAAAGGCAAAGCGCATTGCCGACGGGACTGTGTATTCCAAAATCGTCATCCCAAATGAGCAAATTCGCTATATCGTCGTGGTCTACACCGAACAACAAGATGCGAGTTACCTGCAAGTTGAAGCCGCCCTGACTGGTGCCACGCCCTATGCCGTAAGTGACTTGGTGTATGATTGGGAGGTCCACGCCGGTCAGCTTTACATTGCGGCAGTGGCACGCGAAACTCTGGAAGAAGCCGAACAATTTGCCTGTCAGCACAAATTCAATCCAGTCCGCTTTGTCGCCACGCCAGCGCAAAACACACTGCAGCGCGAAATCGACTTTGGGCCATGCGAAGGGGCCAATAGCCTGCTGCCTGCCGGGGAAAAGTTTGAACCTGATCAAACCATCATCGAAGTCGCCGGACATGTGATAGACCCCACCCCTCCTCAACCTTCAAGCGCACAGGCGAAAGCCTCTAAACCAGGCCAGACCAAGACCAAGACCAAGACCACAGATAAACCGAAGCCTCGCGGGCGCACAAATGCGCGCTCGGGGTTGGGCCCTGCGCCTAGTACCGGTCTTAGCAATGTCACGGCCGCAAATACAGCTGCGAACACCCACACAGATATTAAGATAGACCCTGAGACTAAAAACAACGGTGGCACATCAGGCCCAACAAAGAACAATCTGACAACGGCCCAATTGGCTGCCGCTGCAAGCCCACCGATTTTGCGTGCAACGCCTCTTGCAGATGATCTGGAATTATCACCGGCCTTGCTGGTGACTAATTTTGCAGCAGATGAAACAGCCCCTTCACGTCTTCCCAGCTTGATATTGACCATGGGGGCGATATTGATGCTTTCAGGTATCGCCGCTTGGATGTTTGCGCTTGGCGGCGATGATTTTTTAAACACAGCCAACACGTCAGATCAAGCAGCCTCTGACAGCGTTCCGCTGACAGCCGCAGACGTGCCCGCCCAGAACGACAGTTTGAACGCCGCAGCCCCTCTAGTTGCAACGCAACCAGATGAAACTCAGGCTTTTGCCTCTGAAGACACCGAAGATGATCTGATAGAGCTGGAAGACGACCTGCCTTTTGCTCAGGGTCCAACACCCATTACCGAACAACAGGCCAAAGTGCGCTATGCAGCCACGGGTATCTGGCTGAAGGCGCCGACGCCTCCAGAGCCAGGGTTTGCGCCCAATTCAGATGATCTTTACGCGGCCTCCATCGACCGTGAAATTCTGTCCTACGATGCCATTGCATTGCCCTCGCCTCAAGGCGGTCGCATTGATATCAGCCCCGAACAACAGCCCGACCCACCACGTTTTGGCCAAACATTCCAGCTCAATGCGCAGGGCTTGGTGATCGCCACCGCAAACGGCAGCCTGTCGCAAGAAGGCCATCTCGTGTTTCTTGGCCAACCAATAAAAGTCGCGCCAAAACGCGTGCAATCTGCCCTGGAGATTACAGAGGTTACCTCACCGCTGGCAAAACTGCGGCCACGGCTCCGGCCGGTTGGGATGGGCGAAGCCCGGGAGCGTTTAAAACTTAACGGGCGCACGCGGGCAGAAATGGCCATGTTGCGGCCAAGACTGCGGCCCGCCTCGGTCAAACCGGCAGTAGATAGCCCAGAAGTCAGTTCCGCGATTGCGGCTGTCACCAATTCTCTGGCACCTAAACTGAGACCCAAGGCACTGGAGCAAAGCGGTTCTCAGGTCGCAAACAAACAAAAACCTAAACCCAAACCAGCGAGCTTGGCATCCAATGCGAGCGTAGCCCAAAAAGCCACGCTGGTGAAAGCGCTCAACCTGCGCAAAGTCAATCTGATCGGTGTGTACGGAACATCCTCCAGCCGACGGGCACTGATACGACTGTCCAACGGACGCTACAAAAAGGTAGAAGTGGGGAACCGGATCGATGGTGGCAAAGTAACCGCAATTGGCAAAGAGCAGCTGCGCTATACTAAAAGCGGTCGCAATATCGTCCTAAAAATGCCTAAAAGCTAGACCAGAAGGATTAGATCAACCAAACGGGGCGCTCCACTATGGAGGTCGGTCAGACTGACCCACCTGACCAAAATCGGCGTCAACGACGCTTTTTCTAGGCGATTTCCGCGCGCTCGATAGATTCAAACAACGCCTGAAAATTACCCTCGCCAAAGCCTTCATCACCTTTGCGTTGGATGAATTCAAAAAAGATTGGCCCAACCATGGTGCGGGAAAACACCTGCAACAGTATTTTAGTTGTGCCACCGTTCACCACGCCTTCGCCATCGATCAATATACCATGGGGCTGCATCCGATCTACCGGCTCGGTGTGGCCTGCAACCCGGGCATGACTGAGATCATAATAGGTTTTATTTGGACGCGGCATGAACTGCACCCCATTGGCCGCAATCTGATCGGTCGCCCGGTAAAGATCATGCGTACCTACCGCAATATGCTGAATACCCTCACCGTTATAGCGCTTGAGATAGTCGACAATTTGGCCGGTCTCGCCACGATCCTCGTTGATGGGAATTCGGATACGACCGCAGGGAGAGGTCAGCGCCCGACTGATAAGGCCGGTAAATTTACCCTCAATCTTAAAAAAACCGATTTCACGAAAATTGAAAAGGTCAGTATAAAACTGCGACCAACTGTCCATATTCCCCTTAAACACATTATGCGTAAGATGATCGAGATAATGAAACCCGACCCCCTGCGGCACGTCGGGGCGCAGCCGATCCAACGCGGTCGCAAACGGATCGTTTGCTCCGTCGAACGTGACAAAATATAAAAGCGAGCCGCCTATTCCCTTTATCGCGGGCATATCAAAGCTGCGGTCTGCCGCAAGATAGGGTTCGGCGCCCTGCGCAACAGCATGATCAAAAGCCTGCTGCGCATCAACCACCCGCCATCCCATCGAGGGCGCGCAAGGACCGTGCAAAGCACCAAACCGGGCGGCGAACCCATCCGGCTCGGAATTCAACACATAGGTGATATCGCCTTGCTGCCAAAGTTCAATCGCTTTGGTCTTATGGCATGCTGTTTTCTCATACCCCATGTTGGTAAAAACTGTCCGTAGGCGGTCCGGATTGGGGTCCATAAATTCAACGAAAGCAAAACCATCGGTACCAGCGGGATTGCCTTTGGTGATTTTTGATCGGGGCGCATTATGCGGAAACGGTCCCATGGCGGGCCTCCTTTGAGTTTCATAATGCAAGAATACGTCAGATTTAATGCGGTTTTTGCGCATTTTTTACTGTAAAACCCAGAAATAATGCGCGATGATAGGGTATTCATTTCAAAAAAGCTGTTATTTATGTATTCTCTTGACGATATTGACAGGCGCCTGCTGGCCGCGCTTCAAACAGACGCCCAGCTGACATCAGAACAACTGGGCGACCACCTTGGTCTATCGGCCAGTCAAGCCGGTCGGCGGCGACACAAGCTTGACACCACGGGCTATATTACTGGCTATGCCGCCCAGCTCAATCCTGCTCGGCTCGGCCTATCCATTCAAGCCTTTGTGCAGGTTCATCTCAATCGTCACTCAGCCGAGCACAGTAAAGCTCTGGCACAATTGATTGCCCGCCAGCCTGAAATTGTCAGCGCCTGGGCCCTGACCGGAGAAGCCGATTATCTGCTGCGGGTCTATTGCGCTGCGTTGGACGACTTGAACCGGTTGATACAAGAAACGCTTTTGACCCACCCTAACGTTGCGCGGGTCCACAGCCAGATCGTCATGAACCAGACCAAAGCCGATGCTCCGCTTCCAATGGCGCATGACTGATGGCAGACATTTTATTTCAAATACTGATCTATCTTGGTGCAGCGGTGATTGCAGTGCCTCTGGCCGCCCGTTTGGGCCTTGGCTCTGTGCTTGGCTATCTTGTGGCAGGCATCGCCATAGGCCCAATTTTCGGACTGGTGGGCAGCGAAACCAAAGACGTGCAGCACGTGGCTGAATTCGGGATCGTGATGATGTTGTTTCTGATCGGTCTCAGCCTCGACCCCCGGGCGCTTTGGGATATGCGCCACCGGTTACTTGGGCTGGGTGGGCTGCAATTGGTGCTGACCACAGGTGGCATCATGCTGGGCGCCATGGCCTTGGGGTATCCCGCTGCCACCGGATTGGTAATCGGGCTCATCCTTGCACTGTCCTCGACCGCGATAGTACTGCAGACGTTGTCTGAAAGGGGTTTGATCAAAAGCCGGGGTGGGCGCTCTATTTTTGCCGTATTGTTAACCCAAGATATTGCTGTCATCCCGATCCTCGCGCTGCTGCCGCTTTTGACGGTGCAACAGCAGCTTTCCCAAACCGGCGGAACCTCCAACACACTGCAACAGCCGGCGCCGACCACACCGCACGGGCAAAGCGTTGAAAACGGGCTTGGCCTAACGATACTTGAGGGGTTGCCGGGATGGGGCGTGACATTGGTGACACTGAGTATCGTGGCGGCGATTATTCTTGCCGGTGTCTATTTTATCCGACCGATTTTTCGATTCATCCACGCCACGGGATTACGCGAGATGTATACCGCTCTTGCCCTGTTAATTGTGATTGGCATCAGCGTTCTGATGACCATCGTTGGGCTGTCACCGGCGCTTGGCGCGTTTCTGGCCGGTGTCGTGCTCGCCAATAGCGAATTTCGCCATGAGCTCGAAAGTGACATCGAACCCTTCAAGGGCCTTTTGCTGGGGCTGTTTTTCATCACCGTTGGCGCAGATATGAACCTATCTGTATTACAGCATGATCCCATTGGCATTCTAACGCTGGCGATATTGGTGATTATTGCAAAGGGCTTTGTCCTGTACTTGTTGTGTTATCTGTTTGATATTCATGGGCGCGACCGCTGGCTGTTTACGCTTGGGTTAGCTCAGGCCGGCGAGTTTGGTTTTGTGCTGACAGCGTTTGCCGTTCAACAAAATATTCTACCACAGACGCTGTCAGATAGGCTGATCTTAATTATCACGCTGACGATGCTGATGACACCGTTGCTTTTTCTTACTTTTGGGGCGCTTTCGCAGCGTCTCAAAGATAAAATAGACATTGGCATTGAAGATGAAATCAACGCGCAAGGCCCAGTTATTATTGCAGGAATTGGCCGGTTTGGCCAAATCGTCAACCGCTTGGTGCAATCGTCGGGCTTTGAGACCGTCGTTTTGGATCATGACATTCGCAAAATTGATCTGATGCGCAGTTTTGGCATCAAGAGCTTTCTGGGCGATCCCACCCGACCGGTTACGCTGCGCGCAGCGGGGTTGCTAGAGGCGCAGGTACTGGTGGTTGCTCTGGATGATGCCGCGGCCTGTATCAAACTGGTCAAACTGGCCCATCGGGCACGCCCCGGCCTACATATCATCGCCCGCGCCTATGATCGCGCTCAGGTTTTTGAACTCTATAATGCTGGCGCCGATGATATCGTGCGCGAAACGTTCGATAGCAGCTTGCGCGCCGGACGCTATGTTTTAGAAAACCTTGGCCTGTCAGATTATGAAGCCGACACGGCGGCAAAGACCTTTTATCAACATGACCGCGAGGCGATGAGAGATCTGGCCCAGCTTTGGGACCCCAAGATTCCCGCTCACGCAAACGCGGCTTATATGGCGCGGGCTCAGGCTCTGGAGAAGCATCTTGAGGCCGCGTTAATGAGTAGTTTGGAGAGCTCAAGACCAACGCACCCCCAGTCCATTAAAGCCACAAACACCGAAGCCGCTCCCTCCAAACCAGACCCCACTATTTTGAAGGACGAATAATGCAGCAAACAGTCAGGGATCGGGTTGCGCGCGGTGGCAAAACTGCGCCCAGCAAGACGCGACACCCAAGGCGCCGCAACTTTATCCGTCAGACACCCCAGCTTCGGCAAATGTCGCCATCCCCGACAGGCAAGCCACCGCGGCTTGCACCACAGCAATCGCCACTGCGCCGCCTGACCCCTCTCCCAGCCGCATTTCCAGCGACAGCAACGGCGCTTTCTCCATCCGCTCAAGCAACTTGCCGTGGCCACCTTCAGCACTCAGATGTCCGGCCACTGTGTGGTCCAACACATCGCCACGAGCCTGCTGCAGGCAAGCCGCCGCCGCGCAACAGATAAAGCCGTCCAACACCACCGGGATACGGGCCTGTCGCGCCCGCGCAATCGCCCCCGCCATCGCCGCCAATTCCCGCCCCCCAAGACAACGCAGCGCCTGCAATCCATTGCCGCGCGCCACAGGGTTCATCGCCAGCCCAGCCTCGACCACCCGGCATTTATTGACCACACCGGCCGCATCAACGCCCGTACCACGCCCGACCCAATCGGCTGCCTCACCGCCCAAAAGTGCCAGCGCCAAGGCCGCGGCACTGGTAGTATTACCGATGCCCATCTCGCCGGTGACCAGCAGATCTGCCTCGGCGTCCACCGCATCCCACCCCAATTGCAACGCGGCAACACAGTCTGTCTCGGTCATTGCAGGGCCTTTGGTGAAATCTGCAGTTGGCCGGTCCAAAGATAGCGGATACACGTCAAGCTGTGCCCCAAACGCTGCAGACAGCTGATTGACCGCCGCACCGCCTGCCTGAAAGTTCAACACCATCTGTTCGGTCACTTCGGCGGGAAACGCCGAGACTGATTGCGCGGTGATCCCGTGGTTACCCGCAAAAATTAATACCTGCGGCCGTGTCAGCCAGGGGCGCGCCATACCGCGCCATCCCGCATACCAGATCGCAAGGGTTTCAAGACGCCCCAACGCACCCGGCGGTTTGGTCAACTGGCTGTTGCGCGCCGACGCGCCCTGTTCGGCAACAGCATCTATCGTGGGCAATCCGTCCAAGACGGTTTGAAACGTGGCAAGCGACGTGAAAGCGGGCATGGCATCTTCCGTTGAAATTCTGCTCTGCCAGTGTTTAAACACCCCTGCCGTCTGGGCAAGCAAGAAAAGGACCCAAGACATGAGGGAAAGCGACATTCGCTGGCTGCAAACGCGCGATCTTGCGGTTGCGCTTTCACTGCTGAGCCGCTGGCCGCTGCGCCTATCCGAGGCCGCCTATGACCGCAGCGCGCAAGCGGTTTGGGCCTATCCTTTGGCAGGTGTGTTTATTGCTCTGCCAGTGGCCATTCTGGCGCAGCTCTGCCTTGGGCTTGGGCTTTCGTCCGGGATTGCGGCCCTGTTGGCGCTGGCAGGCCTGACGGTGACCACTGGCGCCATGCATGAAGATGGGTTGGCCGACAGCGCCGATGGTCTCTGGGGAGGGCATGACACGGCGCGGCGTCTTGAGATAATGAAAGACAGCCGGATCGGCGCCTATGGTGTCTTGGCCCTGATTTTTGGGCTTGGATTGCGATGGATGGCTCTTTCATCGCTTTTCGAATCAGGCACGGTAATGGCACCAATTCTGGCTGCTGCTGCAGTATCCCGCGCAGCCCCAACAGTGCTGATGCTGGGTTTGCCACAAGCGCGCAAAACAGGGCTGTCACAGAGTGTAGGCACACCACAGGCCGGACATGTCGGGTTGGCCGTAACCCTGGCGGTGTTATTGGCGATCATTACCCTGCAAAGCATACCTATAGTTGTTTTCATCGCTACCGCTCTAGCGACGGCAGCCTGTGGAGGGGTCGCCAAATATAAGATAAAGGGCCAGACCGGAGATATATTGGGCGCAACCCAACAAGTAGCAGAAATCACCATTCTCATCTGTCTCACGTTGTCGGTGTGACGCCAACGCGGTGGTGCCTGTCGTGAATGCGCGCCCTGTCAAAAGAAAAGGCGGCCTGCAACGAGGATGCAGGACGCGCTGATTTATTGTTTTGAGAAAAAGTTGGCTCAGGCGGCCCGCGAAATCAACACTTCGTCGACGCGCTTGGTTGCAGCCGCTTCATCTCCATTGTCCACAGCAGCAACCTCACGGGTCAACCGCTCAAGCGCGGCCTCATAGAGCTGACGCTCGGAATAGCTCTGTTCGCGCTGATCGTCGCTGCGATGCAGGTCACGCACGACCTCGGCGATGGCAATCAAATCACCGGAGTTGATTTTTTGCTCATACTCCTGCGCCCGCCGCGACCACATCGCACGCTTGACCTTGGCCTTGCCTTTCAAGGTGGTCATCGCTTTCAAAATCACGTCCGGCGAACTCAGCGACCGCATGCCAATCTGTACGGCTTTATTTGTCGGCACCCGCAAAGTCATCTTGTCTTTTTCGAATGAAATCACAAATAGTTCTAAAGAAATACCCGCAACTTGTTGTTCTTCGATCGATACGATCTGGCCCACACCATGCGCCGGATAAACCACATACTCGTTCGGGCGAAAATCGGGTTTTTTTGACTTACTCATTCGAACCTTCCTCAAAGTGAACCATCGAACAACACCACACTGCCCCCAAATATCGTTAAATATTTAGCTCTGGTGTGACACTGTCAATGACTGCCGTCTGTGCAGCAAATAAGCTTATTACAGACCTAGTTAACGTTTAGCTTGAGAGTGTAACATAAAATTGTCTAAATGCCCAGCGCGGGAAATATTTGTGCTGATTGGCCTTGTAATTAAAGACATGCCAATTGAATACAGGCGTGGTTTGCGTGCAACATGAAGCAAGCCCTCCGAATCACCAAAAAAATTATCCGCCCTCGCCGGGCTTTTCAGAAAAATATTTATTCATCTTATCGGGTTCACCGTCACGTTCATCCGCATTCGGCATCGGCTCTTTCTGGGACACAATCACCGGCCATACCTCAGAGAACTTGCGATTGAACTCAACCCATTGCTCCATGCCCGGCTCTGTATCCGGGCTTATTGCATCAGCCGGGCATTCGGGCTCGCACACCCCACAATCGATACATTCGTCAGGATGAATGACCAACGTATTTTCGCCCTCATAAAAGCAATCGACCGGGCAAACCTCAACACAGTCGGTGAATTTACACTCGATACAATTTTCGGTGACGACATAGGTCATGGACGCTTCCCACTCAGGTTCTCTTCGTAGGTAATGCAACCGTTCAGGTCATTCAAGCGTTCGGCGATTGTAAAGATCAAGATTGCGACGATCTTGTTTGCTGGGTCGGCCTTTTCCCTCAAATCGTGGTGCTTGAGGGTGTTTTTCCCGCTCAGGGGTCAAGTCGTGATACAGTGTTTGGGCCTCGCTTGCCGGGCCACGCCGGCTGCCAATGGCACGCAGTTTTACCACGCGCACGTCGCGGCCCTGCGCGAAGGTTAAAACGTCTCCAAGCTTAACGTTTGTGGCTGGTTTAGAAACTTTTTGACCATTGACCCGCAAGTGGCCAGCCCGCACTGTCCCTGACGCGAGACTGCGGGTCTTGAAAAACCGCGCTTGCCACAACCATTTATCCACGCGCAGCTTATCAACTGGGTCGGTCACGTTAGATTTTATCTTTCAGCCCCATCAAAGCAGCGGCAAACGGATTGTCAGGATCGATCTGTTGGCTTTTCTTTGGAGAGGCGGCAAATTGCTTTGGCCCTTCGTTGCGACGGGGTTTACCCTTACCCGGTTTGCGGTCGTTATCTCGATTAAATTTGTCCCGACCTGTTTTTTGTTGACCGGCTGCCGTCTGTCGTGACTGACCGGATTTGGCCGAACCAGCGTTATTTTGAGCTGTCTGCTCTCCATCTGCCTTATGATGACGGGCTTTGCGCTTGTGGGGTGCGCCACGATGATCACCCTGTGCAGGATCTGCAGTACTGGCCGCTCCATCTTTTTGCGATCCACTGAAACTGCGGCCCTGACCCTTTGGCTTTGATTGGCCGCGATTGCGCGCCCAAGTAAAAGTGAAAAACACCTCTATGTCAGGCGCAGCTTCAGTCGCAATCTCGTCTGCTGCTTCGCTCACTGCGGGCTCAGTATCTGCGTTCTCGATCGTCTGCTTGTCGGTCGTCCTGCCTGCAGTTTCGGAAGCCGTGCTCGCAATAGCGATTTCAGTCGCAGCC
>Ga0206130_10003549_pt1 | contig 20222 bp, 19 predicted proteins | sample Helgoland_Spring_9_FD_148637 | JGI IMG/M metagenome (GOLD analysis project Ga0206130, IMG submission 148637) | Pelagic subsurface seawater microbial communities from Kabeltonne, Helgoland, North Sea - Helgoland_Spring_Bloom_20160512_1 | ecosystem: Environmental > Aquatic > Marine > Epipelagic ... | reverse complement strand
GCTTCAGGATGGCCAGTATCTGGCTATCGGTAAATCTTGATGTCTTCATGCAGAATCTCCTGTGCAAATACTACGAGAAAATTCTACTTTTGAGCAAGATTACTTTTCGGGGGGATTACCCTCCCTTCTATATCGCCAATATTGAGTTGTCTGCAAACCTTGACTTCTTCATGCAGAATCTCCCGGGTAAATCATAAGAGAAAATCCTACTTCCGATCGCAACTAATTGCCGGGGGGATTACAAGCTGGGGCTGAGTAATCTGGCGTTAGACGCTTTTGTCGCTGAAATAGAGCGCCTGCAATGGGTCGATGTGCATTTGCCAGGCCGAGGGCGACGGCCAAATACACCTAAACTTCGGCTGTGGATTAAAGTTGGTGCATGACCTGTCGATAATTGGTGGGAGTAAGCAGTACAGACACCGGCGACAAAGAAGTTCAGTCAATTATTAAAGTTTGTGGATGACTTGCCGATTAACCCTACAGTACAAAGATTCAGTCACTATTAAATTTTCGACGCAATAAATTTGTTATCAATAGGAGCGACAACATGAGTGTTATCAATACCAACGTAAATGCAGTACTGGCGCAGAACTCCCTGGTTAAAAACGAACGTGCTATGTCGTCAGCTATGGAGCAATTATCAACAGGCAAGCGAATCAACTCTGCTGCTGACGATGCCGCCGGCATGGCGATCGCGTCAAAAATGACCGCCCAAATCCGTGGCCTTGATCAGGCTGGCCGCAACATCAACGATGCTGTGGCAATGATTCAAACCGCTGAAGGCGCAACCGGTGAAATCACTAATATGCTGCAGCGCATGCGCGAATTAGCCGTGCAGGCATCTTCTGGCACTTACACGACTGAAGACAAGGCCAATATTGAATTGGAGTTTCAGGCGTTATTGGTAGGTATCGATAACATTGCCGACACCACTCAGTGGAACGGCAGGAATGTACTCGATGGTTCTGGATCTGCCACGGTTTTCCAGATTGGCGCTAACGACGGCCAGTTATTGACGGTTGATTTGGGTAATCTGAATACCGATGCCTACGCAGCTGGTTCCGCCGGCTCTAGCGTCATTGCTACGAGCGCCAAAGGAGTCGCTGCCATGACGAGCGTAGAAGTGGGTAGCGTGACTGTTGCTGTTTCAGGTCTAACTTCCACTGCTGGCTTGGTGACCGCTTTAAACGCTGACTCAACCTTTTCCGCCTCTTATCTGGCTACCGAATCTACGGCTAACACAGGAGTGACGATTACTGAGAAAAGCGGCGCTTACACAGCCACAGGCCCGACGGTTACTTTAAATGGAGCCGCCACTGCTGTTGCCGGTAGTAGCTTACTGACCATTTCGGATGATGAAGCAAATTCCTTGACCTCCGTAGCCGCCGGCGGCGTCAATGTTAACTCTGCTGCTTTAGCGGCTGCAACAAATGTAGCCGGAGTGGCTGCTGCATTGAATGCTGATACAAACTTTGCGGCCGCTTACACGGCGACCGCTGGTACGGGTACCCTGACCATTACTGAGCTAGTTGGCACAGATGCTGGTCCGACGGTGACCACTACTTCTACTGCAGCCTATACCAGTACCGGCACCCCAGGAGCAGGTGACGGTGCCGCCGTCCTGCAGTCAAACACGATGACGATAAGTGATGCTGAGGCACAGACTCTGCTCACCTTGGATTTCACTGCTAACAGTGGAGGCGCTTCAGGAGCTGTTGATGTGTCAGGAGCTGCAAACGTCGCAGCGGTCGCCACTTTATTGAATGCTGATACAAACTTTACGGCCGCTTTCACGGCAACCACTGGCACGGGTACTCTTGTTATTACAGAGAAAGCCGGTACAACGGCGAACTCAGGTACTGGTATCGTGGCTGTAGTTACCAGCACCACTGCCTATAACGACTCGACATCGGTTATCACGGCCGGTACTGCACCTACGTCTGCCACTACCGCCACCGGTGTAGTTTCTGTGTTGGGTCTGGGCTCTGATATTTCAGGTTTGACATCAACGACCGCGAGTGTACTTGCTACGTTGGATACCGCGCTCGAGGCTATTTCGACTCAGAATGCCACTAACGGTGCCGCGATCAATCAGCTAGAGTACACGGCCGACAGCTTGGCAAACGTGTCGCTGAATACGCAAGCTTCACGCAGCCGCATCGAAGATGCTGACTATGCGAAGGCGACGACCGAGCTGGCTCGTACCCAGATCATTCAGCAAGCGGGTACTGCCATGTTGGCCCAGGCTAACCAGCAGTCCCAGGGCGTATTGGCGCTGTTGCAATAACAACAGCAGATGGCCAGTGAGGCCAAGCAGATAGACAGGGATTAGATAAAGGATCATCCTAAGATCGTCAGCAGCCTACTCTGATCTCTTAGTCGTCATTTTGTGCGACAACAACGTGTCTAGCATACTAGTGGCGATTCAGGTTGTCCGGGCAGATAACGGTAGCTTCAGCTGACCGGACTTGGTGGGAAAACCCTTTATTCTGATTTGCAGGTCTTCGCAGGACACAGTTTGCCGGGCGCAAAACGCGCTTGGCGGGCCGATATCTGTCAGGGCAGAGAGTATGCTCTTCCATGTTTGCCATGTTGATGCCGCTTATTCCTGTCGACGGAGACAGAGTATACACGGCACAGAAGGGCGGGCGTCTGCCGGCTACCCGGAGAATTGTCGCTTGTACACGAGCACTGTGGGCTGTAGCTGACTGTTGATCAACCTGGGGAAGGTACACATTCCCAGCGCAACGCCAGGCTCCAGCGCAATAACGCGCCAAAAAGGCCTTAAACGACCCTGCCTGACACTGTCAGCAAGGCTGTCCGCGCTGGAGCACCTGGCTCACAGCATCATCGGCAGCCAGGCCTTTGATATTGTCCAGGGGGTTTACGTGGGTGATCACAACATCGCCGCGCATTCCCGGATGCAGCCTGCCGATTTCAGCCGATTTGTTCAGGATGATGGGATTCATTACGTACATGGCTTTCAGGATTGATTCAGCCGACTGGATTTCTGCGCGGATGGCGAATTCGTGCCGCTGCATTGCTTGAATCTCACCAATCAAATCCGTGCCCCAGCCCATGTTGATGCCTACATCGTTGGCGATTTTGAGCGACTGGAGGCCTGAAGCAAGCACCGCCTCGTTTTTGACCAGGTTCCGTTCCGGAAATCCGAAGCGGCGGCCTTCTTCAGCCATACCCTTGTAGGTGACCAGTGTGGGAACGAGCCAGGCATCGTTGTCGCGCATGACCCGGGCCGTTTCCTCATCCAGCAGGTTACCATGTTCGATGCATTTCACACCGTTCAGAACGGCAAGTCTGATGGCCTCAGGCGTATAGGCATGCGCCGCAACATAGGTCTTCCTGTTCGTGGCTTCCTGAACAGCCGCGCGTATCTCCTCTGCCGTATACTGGGTGCATTCCAGGGGATCCATGGGCGTCGCGACACCGCCAGATACGTGGATCTTGATGAAGTCTGCGCCAGCCCGCAGGACATGCCGGGCAGCCTTGCGCACCGCATCCGGGCCGTCAGCGACGATGCCGAATGCGCTGTGTCGCATCTGGCAGGCACAGTCAGGCACAGGCAGAACCCCGGCCTCGACGTCGCCGTGACCACCTGTCTGGGTAATCATCAGGTTAGCCTGGACGATGTCGGGGCCGCTCGCCATACCGGCCCTGATTGCGCGCTTGAGGCCGGCGACATCACCGCCCAGGTCGCGAACAGTGGTAAAACCCCTCTGCAGGGTTTGTTCACTCAGTTTAGCCATGGCAATGCCAAACTGGACCTCAGTCCATTGCGAGAGCTGGGCAAAATTCAGCGTTGCAAGGCGGAAATGGACGTGGGCATCAATAAATCCAGGCATGATGTATTGGCCGTCAGCATCAATGACGAGATCACCCTTGGTGGCACGGGCTGACGGCGAAACGATGCCATTTTCAATGACCAGCGCCTCATTCTCTGCAAGTGACATAGTATGAGGGTCCAACAAGGTTCCGCCACGAATGACTGTTCTGCTCATAAGTCTTCTCCTTTAACGTGGTTCCGGGTTCATTGCTCGATAAACGCACGAATGTGCTTGAAAACCTCATCAGGCTTGTCTCGCCAGGGACCATGTCCGGTACCTTCTACCGGCACATAGGTAACGATCTCCTCCGGCAGCAGTGCGACAATATCGAGGGAGTCCTGCAGCGGTGTGATGGGGTCCTGGTCGCCCGCTAGCACCATGGTGGGCACATTGATTTTATGTAAATCTGCGCGAAAATCCATCTGATGCCAGATGCGGCCGATGTCATGAAATATCTGGGCAAGAATGGGCCTGAAGATAATGGTGCTGCGTGGGGGTTGCGGCGTCGGGTTGTACAGCGACATACAGTGTTCATTGAATGCCATGCTGGTTTTACCATCAACACGCTCAGTCAGCAGGGTGCGCGCGGCTGCTGCCGCTGCGTCGCCGCCCAGTCTTTTGAATTCTGCGATGGATCGCTCAACGTCCAGATAAGCCTGGGTACTGGCCAGTATCAATTTGCCCGGGTGATCAGGATATCGGAGACCATAGGCCATGGCCACAAAGCCACCTGCAGATACACCCAGTACAATGGGTTTGTCGATATCCAGCACCTTGCACAGCACCACCAGGTCGTCAGCCCAGCGATCCAGGCTGAACGCATTGTCTGGTTCATCGTCAGAGCGGCCAGCGCCTGACAGGTCCAGGTATAGAATCCTCGCCACGTCACGCAGGGCAGAGAATGCCGGCTTGAACACGCTGTGGTCGGAATTGCCGGGGGAGCCGTGAATGAGAATCAGGGTCGGCAACTTGTGAAGCTCGCCATCCCTGAGCACATACTCGGGTCCCTCTATGTCAAAAAAAATCTTCTTGCCGTTGATGACAATTTTCATTTCTGTCCATGCCTCTCAGATAGTTGATGTTTCCTCTTGACCCAGCGCCTTGCTGAGCTCGGTGCAGAACACGGTAAATTCAGGGTCTTCGCTACGGCCGATGACGACCAGTTGCGGCGCTTCCGGCGCTTGGCCGAGCACCTCGACGCGCCAGTGCGGGCCGGCAGCCTGGAGCCGGTAGCGTCTGGCACCCTGCTGCTCCAGCAGGGTTACTTCGCCCTTGATGCGATAGACACTGCCGGGAATGTTGTCCAATAGCGTAAAAAATTCACGGGCATCACCCTCGCAGTGACTGCTCATGACCCGGGCGGAAAAACCGCCATAACCATGTTGTTTCAATGCCGGGCTCGGTCGGGCGCCCCGGTAACTGGCACCCAGTATCAGGTCCGATAGTGCGCCCTCAGCCTCGCTTAACGCAACGATGGGTCGCCCCGGCACCAGTTCACTGAGAGCAACACGCAGGCCCGCTATGTTGTGTTGTGGTGTGGATTTGCTCAGGGCAACCAGGTGGGCTGCTGCCAGCTGCCGTTTTAACAGTGGCGCGGCCAGCGGGTCGTCCAGTTGGTTGCGCAGGCGGGTTACATCAACGACCGTGACAATCCCGTCCAGCACTGTGGCGTCATTGTTAGCGATGGTCTGGGCAAAACCCGCTGGATCGCTGATACCACTGGCTTCAATAACGATGGCGTGTGGTGGGTTCTCCCGGGTACCGATCTCACTGAGCATCTCATCAAGGTCGTTACCGAGCACACAACAGGCGCAGCCGTTAGCCAGTTCCATCGTTTCGGTGGTGGTCGAACTCACCAGTGCCGCATCAATATTGACGGCGGCAAGGTCATTGACGATGGCCAGCAGGTTACCGTCATATTCTGCCAGCAGCGCACACAACAGGGTGGTTTTACCTGCGCCGAGAAAGCCGCTGAGTACCGTGACCGGAATTTTCGAACGGTTCTGCAGCGCCGATCGCTGCCGGTCCGGCAGCACAGAAGGGGGGGCGCCAATCGTGTAGAGCAACTGGTCCCAGGCTGAAGCCAGTTTTTCTGCGTCTTCGGGCGATGCTGCTGGAATCTCAGCGTTTTGCGGCATGGAACTCACCCGCGAGAATAGTACCGTGAATGCCAATGTCCCGCAGGTGGGCAGGGTCGACTTCGTAGGGGTCTTTGTCCAGCACCACCATATCTGCGTGTTTACCCGCTTCGATACTGCCCAGGCAATGATCACGATTGAGCACATAGGCGGCGTCGATGGTGATCGCCCGCAGTGCCTGGTCAACCGTAATACGCTCGCCCGGTGCAACTACTGTCTGGTTATCGGCGGCCAGGCGGTTGACCGCGATCCACGCCGCCGTAAGCGGGTGCATGGGGGCAACGACCAGGTTGTAGTCTGAGTGCAGGGCGAAGGTCGCACCGGCGCGCACCAGTGATCCCAGGCGAGCAGTTGCTTCCGCGCGATCCGGGCCGAAGCCGCTGTCAGCGTGAATCTGTGAGCGGTAGTGGACAAAATAGGGGTTGACGCTGGCAAGCCCGCCCAGCGCCGCCAGGCGCTTCGCCTGGGCCGGCGTGCTGATGCAGTAATGTTCGATGGTAAACCGATGGTCGAATCGGGGTGAGGCATTCTGCAGCGCGTTCAATGTTGCGAGGGTCATATCGACGGTTTCGTCGCCATTGGCGTGTGAATGAATCTGAATGCCATTCTCCCAGAAGGGCCGCATTCGCTCGAACATGTCCTGCCAGGGGATCTCACCGGTCAAACCCTCTTCGCCGTCCAGATAGCCTGGAAAATTCAACCGCAGAGTCATGGACGGGTAGGACCCGTCGTTGATGTATTTCACGCCATGCACGGCCAGCCGATCTGTGGCCTTCTCAGCCATCTTTGCGTAGAACGCCAGAAAATCATCACCGAATCGTTTCCGCAGGGTGGGTTCGAACGGCACCAGGAACATTCTCATGGGCAGGTCGCCGTTGGCCATGGCGGTTTCATGGTCATCCCATTCGCGGTCAAAGGACTCGATGCCGTATATCATGTCCGCACTGGTGGTGATGCCGCTGTTTACCGCAACCTGACCCTGGGTTTTCAGAGCAGCGAGACCAAAACCGTGTGCGTACAGCTGTTGTCTTACGGGTCTGGTCGCGACCGCGGTGGCTTCGGTTTCCACAAACCAGCCATTTAGTCGACCATCAGGGTAGCGTCCGAGGCCATGGATTCGGCTGTCTTCGTTAGCGCCTGTCTGCTCGAGCATGGGTGTATTGGTATAGACGATGTGCGGGGCGTAGCACATAACCCAGATGGGCACCTCGGTCGAGATGGCATCCAGCATGTCCCGGTCCAGATGTCCGCCTTGCATGCCCGGGTCATAACCCCATGCCAGCACCGGCGCCGGGGCTTCCTTCGAACCCGTTTCATTGCGACCGGCGACCAGCGTCTTCAAGCGTTCGATGACCGCGTCACGATCGGGCAGGGGAGGAACCGGGTGCCCGCTGGTGTCGGTCGAGGCAATGGGCCCCACATAATTCAGGCCCATAAATGTGCCTGACAGCCGTAGGTGAGTGTGTGGGTCGATAAAGCCCGGTAGCAGGACCTTGTCGGCGAACGTCTCATCGATCTCATGCGGGTACCGGCGCAACCAGGGTTGCATGGATGCCAGGCTACCGACGGAGATGATCTTGCCGTCGGCGATGGCAACGGCATCGGCAAGGGGGCGGCCCTGATCCATGGTATGAATACGGGCAGCCTTGAATACCTTGATTTTTCCCAGTGTCATTGTGATCCACCCCGCCTGCAGCCATTAACTTGGTTTGTGACTTTACTATAGTTAACGTAGTTTTCACATATGAAACATGATAAGTTCCGCAGAATCGCCCACGGGTATCTACTGAGCAAACATTTTGTCCACTAAGCATGACAACAGGTTCGGATTGCAATTGCGTGCCTTCAGGAAAGATAAAGGCATGACCCTTGCCACCCTTGCTGCCGCCTCGGGCATATCAACTGCGAACATCTCTAAGGCGGAGAACGGCAAAATTTCCCCCACCTATGATGTCCTGGAGAAGCTCGCCCGGGGTCTCGGCATCACCTTCAGTGTGCTGGTGTCGGACCGCAGTCCAGCAGGCAGAACAAGCGTGGCACCGGCAGCCGGAAGGCTGTCCGCCAATCAGGGCGAGCGAACACCCACAATTTCCTCGAGCCAGTATGACTATACCTATCTCAGTGCGGACCTGAAGTCCAAGCAAATGGTACCCATCATCATGCGACTGAAGGCGAATTCCATTGAAGCATTCGGTGACCTAATCCGTCATGGCGGTGAAGAATTCCTGTTTGTGCTGCGCGGCACAGTCAATGTCCACACCGAATATTACGAAGTGATCAAGCTCAGGAAAGGTGAGAGCCTATATCTCGACAGCAGCATGGGGCATGCCTTCGTTGCTGCCGGAAAAAGCGATGCTGAAATTCTTACCATCGCCACAGAACCCGTGACGGTCAACGCGGGTTCGGCACAGGACGCAGGTTAATCCCAGGACAATCCATGAAAGAACGCTATTCTATCTTCAGCCTGGCATCCCATGCGCGCAGTTATCATGAGAACTGGCAGCGCGTCTGGCGCAGCCCTGAACTCAAGCCTGCCTATGATGTAATTATAGTGGGTGGTGGTGGCCATGGCCTTGCCACTGCGTACTACCTGGCCAAGGTTCATGGCCTGCGTAACATTGCTGTTATCGAAAAAGGCTATCTGGGTGGCGGCAACACAGCGCGCAATACGACAATTGTCAGGTCAAACTATCTTTGGGACGAATCAGCGCAGCTGTATGAGTTTTCGCTGAAGTTATGGGAAGGTCTCAGCCAGGAGCTGAACTTCAATACCATGTTCAGCCAGCGGGGCGTGCTGAATCTTGGGCACTCTTTGCAGGATATGCGCGATATTGAGCGCCGGGTCAATGCCAACCGGTTAAACGGAATTGACAGTGAGGTGCTGACCACGCGAGAGGTGAAGTCAATTGTGCCGGTCATCAATGACTCGCCGAATATTCGCTACCCGATTCTGGGTGCGTCATGGCAACCGCGAGCGGGCACGGCCAGGCACGACGCCGTTGCCTGGGGATATGCCCGGGCGGCCGACAGGCTGGGTGTAGACCTCATTCAACAGACCGAGGTGACAGGCCTGCGGGTCGCAAATGGTCAAATCACCGGCGTGGATACCTCCCGTGGTCCTGTTGCAGCAAAAAAAGTCGCCTGTGTCGCCGCTGGGAACTCTGGCGTCGTAGCCGCCATGGCCGGACTCAGGTTGCCTATCGAATCGCACCCCTTGCAGGCCCTGGTGTCTGAGCCGATAAAGCCGGTCCTCGACTGCGTCGTCATGTCCAACGCGGTGCACGCCTACGTAAGCCAGTCTGACAAGGGTGATCTTGTGATCGGGGCCGGGATCGACGGTTACACCGGTTACGGCCAGCGTGGTTCATTCTCCGTCGTCGAACATTGTCTCAGTGCCATCGTCGAAATGTTTCCTGCCTTCTCGCGAGTTCGTATGAATAGAAGCTGGGGCGGGAATGTCGACATCTGCCCTGATGCATGCCCGATCATCGGCACGACGCCGGTCAAAGGGCTGTACTTTAATTGTGGATGGGGTACCGGTGGATTCAAGGCAACGCCGGGTTCTGGTTATGTTTTTGCTGACACTGTTGCTCACGACAGGCCCCACCCCCTGGCGGCTCCATTCTCGATTCAACGGTTTTACACGGGTGCACTGATTGACGAACACGGCGCTGCGGGCGTCGCACACTAGAGTTTTTGACATGTTGCAGATCCATTGTCCCTATTGCGAAGAACATCGCGAAGAAGAAGAGTTTGCCTACAGCGGTGAGGCGGGCATTGTCCGTCCTGAATCGCCGGCTGAGTTAAGTGACGAGGCCTGGGGTGACTACCTGTTCTTCCGCAAAAACCCCAGGGGCTTGCATCAGGAGTTGTGGCTTCATGCAAGCGGTTGTCGGCGTTATTTCAAGGTCCTTCGTGACACGGTGACCTACGCGATTCATGGCAGTTGCAAGATTGATGAACAGCTGGCACCGGTTGGTCAGATCTCAGGTATCAGATCATGAACCAGGTAAACAGACTGCCGGACGGCGGACGAATCGACCGGAATGTTCCCTTGTCATTCCGCTTTGATGGTCGGAATTTTACGGGTTATGCCGGTGATACTCTGGCATCAGCGCTATTGGCCAACGGGGTAGACATTGTCGGGCGAAGTTTTAAATACAGCCGGCCGCGAGGCATTATGGCGGCGGGTATGGAAGAGCCGAATGCGTTGATGCAGATGGGTGCCGGAGCAGCGACTGTACCCAATGTGCTGGCGACCCAGGCGGAACTCTATGACGGTTTGGTCGCGAGCCCAACCAATGGCTGGCCGTCTGCGAAGCTGGATGTAACCGCGCTGGCGGGCCTGTTTGCACCGCTGCTGCCGCCCGGCTTCTATAACAAGACCTTTATGTGGCCCGGCAAGGGTTGGAAGTTCTACGAGTGGTTTATTCGTCGCATGGCAGGTTTCGGGCGTGCGCCTTCCGCTGCAGACCCTGATATCTATGACAAGTTACACCATCACTGTGATGTCCTGGTGATTGGCAGCGGACCTGCGGGACTATCAGCCGCGTTGCTTGCCGCTGAATCGGGTGCCCGGGTTGTGCTGCTTGATGAGCAGTCAGAATTTGGCGGCGCGTTGCTCGCAGCAGATGAGACGATCAATGACGCCCCGGCCATGGACTGGGTACAACAGGTGATCGCCAGGCTCAGCCAGATGGAGAATGTTACGTTATTGTCGCGTACCACGGCATTCGGCTATTACGATCATAATTTTGTCGCTGCGCTGGAGCGGCGAACGGATCATCTGGGACTCGTAGCCTGCGCAGGCAGTCGCCAGCGGCTACATCGCATTCGGGCAGGGCAGGTGATACTTGCCACCGGTGCATTCGAGCGATTGCCGGTCTTTGGCAATAATGACCGGCCGGGTGTCATGCTGGCGTCTGCGGTATCTGCCTATCTGCGACGGTATGCCGTTGCAGCGGGCAACCGCATGGTACTGTTTGTCGCCGCCGACAGCGCCTGGCAGACCGCCCTGGACTGGCTGGATGCCGGTCGTCAGGTGGTCGCAGTGGTTGACCCGAGACCCGCCGCTGTTGGAATGCAGCCGTCGAGCGAGGTCTTTGGAGCGCTACAGGCACGGGGGGTGGAGATATTACAGGGTTACGCGGTGGTGGATGTGCGTGGACGCCGCAGGGTTCGCGAAGCCGTCGTGGCGCCTATCGCTGACAACCTCAAACAGCTGACGGGTAAGCAGCGCCATCTGGCCTGCGATTTGCTGGCGGTCTCATCCGGTTGGAGTCCGGTGGTGCATCTGTCCTGCCATACCGGCAGCAGGCCGGTCTGGGATGACGAGAAAGCCGGCTTTTTACCGGGGTTCCGCCAGGGATGCCTGCCCGCCGGCAGTGTTAATGGCAGCTACGGCCTGGCAGAGTGTCTGCAGGAAGGTTACCAGGCGGCCGCTGCAGCACTTGAAGCAACCGGCCTTGTGACCAGCGTGCAGCCAATAGCCTCGGCCCGAGTGCAGCCGTTAGCGAAAGCCTGCCCGCTCTTCCTGATACCACATCACCGGTCGCCGACACGCGCCCCCAAGCAGTTTGTCGATTTCCAGAATGACGTGACCGCTGGTGCCATACACATTGCAGCCCTGGAAGGCTATGAGTCCATAGAGCATGTGAAGCGCTACACAGCGCTGGGTTTTGGTACTGACCAGGGCAAACTCGGTAACATCAATGGTGTTGCGATCCTGGCCGGTGCGCTGGGCAAATCCATTGCCGAGACAGGTACCACCATGTTCCGTCCGGCCTATACACCGGTGACCCTGGGCGCCATCGCCGGGCGTGATGTCGACAGCCTGTTCGATCCTGAACGTGTGACCGCCATCCATGGCTGGCATGCAGAACATCGTGCGGTGTGGGAGAACGTCGGCCAGTGGAAGCGACCCTGGTACTACCCGCACAAGGGTGAAGACATGGCCAGCGCCGTCAACCGGGAGTGCCTTGCAGTACGCCGGGGAGTCGGTATCCTCGATGCGTCAACCCTCGGCAAGATTGATATCCAGGGGCCGGATGCCGGCGAATTTCTCGACCGGATGTATACCAATCGCTTCTCGAATCTCGCCGTCGGTAAATGCCGCTATGGCCTGATGCTGAAGGAAGACGGCATGGTGTTTGATGACGGCGTGGTCGCGCGTCTGGCACAGAACCGTTATCTGGCAACGACCACAACAGGGGGTGCCGCGGCTGTGTTGCAGTGGATGGAGTTGTGGCTCCAAACCGAGTGGCCCGAGCTTGAGGTCTGGCTCACGTCCGTGACGGATCACTGGGTAACCATCGCTGTTGCAGGGCCCGATAGCCGGCGCGTGATGGCAGAGGTCTGCGAAGGCTTCTCCCTTGATGAGGATGCGTTTGCATTCATGGAGTGGCGGGACGGAACGGCTGCGGGGGTGCGGGCCCGTATCATGCGGGTCAGCTTTACCGGAGAGCTGAGTTACGAGATTAATGTACCTGCAGACTATGGTCGGCATGTCTGGGAGGCATGCATGTCAGCGGGTCAGCCGTTCGGCATTACGCCCTACGGTACAGAAACCATGCATGTACTGCGGGCCGAAAAAGGCTTTGTCATTGTCGGTCAGGATACTGACGGATCAGTAACGCCGCAGGATTTGGGCATGAGCTGGGTCGTGAATGCCAAGAAGCCCTTCAGTTTCATCGGTAAGCGGTCGCTTGCACGAAGCCACACCAGTGGAAAAATGCGCAAGCAATGGGTCGGATTACTGCCGCTTGACCCTGCTGAGCGACTGCTGGAAGGCGGGCAGTTGGTGGACGACCCGGGCCAGGCGGTGCCGATCGTGATGCTCGGGCATGTTACGTCAAGCTACTACAGTCCGGTCCTCGAGCGAACATTTGCACTCGGGTTTGTCAGGAATGGCAGACAGCGCATGGGCGATGTGGTGCATTGCCCGCTCAAAGATGGACGCGTCATACCAGCGAAGATAGTCCCTACCGTGTTCCTGAATGAAACGCAGGCAGAGCCAGCATGATTGAACCCAGGCGAGAAACACCGTTGGATCTTGTGACCGGGTCGCAGAAGACCAAGCTGGGATCATCACCGGTGACCGAGATCACCGGCCTTGGCTTTCTGAACCTGCGCGTTAAGCCAAACGATGTTGCGAGATTTGAAGCCCTTGCGGAGGCTGCCGGGCTGGCAACTGCGCTCGCTGCACCACTGGCTGTCAACACCTTTGCGTCCGCGGTTGATCAGAGCCTCTTCTGGCTCGGCCCAGATGAGCGGCTTCTTGTGTTGCCGCATGCATCCCTGGCAAAGGTTGAATCAGCCCTGACGCACTCAACTGCAGTGCCATCGGCTGTCACGGATGTTTCCAGTGGCTACACCATCATAGGGTTGGCGGCACAATTTGCTGACGAGATTGTGCGCAGCAGTTGTCCCTATGATGTGGCAAAGCTGACAGGCAACCGTTGTGCGCAGACGCTGCTGGGCAAAGCCCAGGTGTTGCTGTGGAAGTTGGACGCAAGTCGCTACCGTATTCTGGTCAGGCGGAGTTACGCGGGCTATTGCTACCAGCGACTGACTGATGCAGCCAGGCAATGGGCGTCGTGAGTATGCCTGAGACCAGCGACGTCCTTGTGCGGTTTGAAACTGGCGTGGGCAATATCGATATCGTCGTCAACACGCACGCAGCACCGAATACTGCCCGCTATTTTCTCGACCTTGTCGACGCGGGCCACTTCAATGACGTGACGTTTCACCGGGCGGGTGCTTCGTTTTCTTCCGGTTCAGAGCGAATGCAGATTATCGAGGGTGGTGCCATGTACCGCAGTCTGACAGGGGAGGATAGACGACCACTCAGTCAGGTCGGTCTGCCGTTGCTGGTGGATTTCGAGACAACCACGCAGAGTGGATTGGCACATATCCGGGGCACCGTGTCACTGGCGCGAGACCTGACCGCCACCGGTAATGCAATACCGGATGTATTCATCTGCCTTGAAACGACGCCTGCGTTTGACGAAGGGGGCCGGACTGAACCGGATACCCGTGGATTCCCGGCATTTGCGATGGTGACCGGGGGTATGGATGTGGTTGACCTGATTTCGAAACGGGATCGAAGCGGTGCGACCAGAGTATCTGTCTTGAGGGGTCAGATATTGGCCGAGCCTGTAAAAATCCTAAAAACGGTGCGCATGGGGTTATGCCGATAACAGACAGCGGCCGTCGATGTCCGCAGAATTGTTCTCAGTGGTGGTCGAAGTCACGCCGTTAATGTTGGCCAGATACCCGTAAATGATCCGTGCATACAGATTCAGTCTGCTCGACCCGAAGGCCGCCGAGGGCAGTAAAATTATGATTGCAGCCATGGCAAGAAGGTACTTATGCATCGAGTGCGCTCCTTGCCTGAAGGCTGCCAGTCACGGTCTGCTGTATATGTGCCATGTCTGACAGTATTTGGTACGCCAATGGCTGCGCGTTGCGTAATTCTGCGTTGTATTCGTCAGCGGCTACTTCCTCCAGAAGGGCACGCCAACTCGCCGGATCGCTTCTGGGGTCACCGAGTCTGTGGGCGACTTCCTCCAGAGCGATGCGCCTGATCAAGCTCGGTAGTGCCTTACGCCTGCATGGTCTACCTTTGTCATTATGAATCTCAACGGCAGTGTCGTAGTTCAGCTCCGCAAGAGTCATCAACGGGCCGGTCTTGCCTGACACAGGGCTGCTGCCGTGATGTAGTATCTGGCACGCTCATGGTCTTTCACCGTTCGCTGGCCCAGAACCAGCGCTGCAACGGCATCATGCTCGGCGAGTTGCCGCAGCATCTGGTCGTCAATGCTTTCATAGTGGTGCGGCGGGAACTCTCTGATGGCTCTGCATTGCTCCATGAATTCACCTTTGGTTAGCGGATCAGGCAGCAATTCGCAGTGCTGGCCAAATGCTCGATTGAAAGGTATCAAGTGAAGTTGGTTGTAGGCTGCTATCTCGTCATCGGTAAATCCGGTCTGAATTGCAAACCAACCGCAGCCATCAGCAGGCATAGAGCAAAAATGATTAATTTGCCAGCTACGAATTTTCTCCAGGTCTATTTCCGGATGGAAGCACCAAGGAATTCTGGCAGGAAACTTCAGGTGTGTGCTTGAGCAAATCGGCCTGTTTCGCGCGATTGTTCTACCGTTGACTATGCAGACATCGGCTATTTTGGCGATGGTGTGATGGTGTAAAGTTTCGTCACTCTGGCGGTGGGTTTTCTGCCTGGGTGGCTAACCTTAAAATCGAGCTATGATGGCAGCGCCTGGCTGCAGGTGTTCCGAAACCAGTCGCCGGCTAATTCTGGCTTCATTTTTCAGGGCAAAGTGACTGAATACGGCCGCTGCCCGGAGCAAAGGCAGTGATTTTCGGTATGTTTGCTTGGGTATGAGGGGAGGGCTGGGAGTGAGACCCTCTCGGTGTTTCGCTACGGGAAAAACCTGTCGGGCGTGTTTTGCGCTTTGCGCAAAACACGTTAATGGCGGAGGGGCAGTCCGCCTGATAGTAGTCCGACAGAGTTCCGTATAGTCCAAAAGTAGCATACATAACAACAAGATACGTAATCTAAGCGTCCAAGACAGTTCTTTACGGTCCTGTTAAATCCGACTATAGTTTGATAGTCATTTTGATAGTGGATCGGATAACATGGCTCGCCAACAGCAGCGACTTTCAGCACTGCAAGTCACCAAGCTCACCAAGCCAGGGCTGTATGGCGACGGCGGTGGTTTAACGCTCCAGATCACCGCCACGGGCGCGAAGTCCTGGCTGTTGCGCTACATGGTTGCTGGCAAGGCGTTCGGGATGGGGCTGGGGCCGACGCATACCGTGAGCCTGGCCGAGGCGCGGCAGAAGGCGCTGGAGGCGCGGAAGCAGCTGCTCGATGGCATCAATCCTCTCGTGGCCAAGAAGCAGAGCCAGATCGCTGCAGCCCTGGCCGACGCCAAGATGATGACTTTTGACCAGTGTGCCGAGGCTTACATTCGTGCGCACAAGGCAGGATGGAAGAACGCCAAGCATGGCAACCAATGGACCAATACGCTCAAGGCCTACGCCAGTCCGGTGTTTGGCCATTTGCCCGTGGCCGAGATCGACACCGGCCTGGTTGTGAAGTGCCTTGCGCCGATCTGGGAGAGCAAGACTGAAACCGCCACCCGCGTGCGGGGTCGTATCGAGTCAGTGTTGGGCTGGGCAACCACCAGCGGCTACCGCACCGGCGAGAACCCTGCCCGCTGGAAAGGCCACCTCGAAAACTTACTGGCCATCATCAGTAAATCTAGTCGGACAAAGAACCATCCATCGCTACCGTGGCAGCGAATTGGCGCGTTCACGGCTGCCCTGCGCTTGCGTGAAGGCATATCTGCCCGAGCAGTCGAGTTTGCGATCCTGACCGCTTGCCGGTCGGGGGAGGTACGTGGTGCTCGATGGTCCGAGTTCGATACAGATGGCAAGCTCTGGACGATACCCGCCGAGCGCATGAAGGCCAAACGTGAACATCAGGTGCCCTTGAGCAATGCGGCGCTGGCCCTACTGGGATCAATGCCGAAGGAAAATAACGATGATGTGGTGTTTGCCGGCACGAAAGGCCAGCCCTTGTCGGATATGTCACTGACCGCCGTCATTCGGCGCATGAACGGCGACGAGGAGCCGATCTGGGTAGATGCCAACGGCAACAGCATCACCGTCCACGGTTTCCGCAGCACATTTCGCATGTGGGCGGCAGAGGCGACGAGTTATCCGCGAGAGGTTGCCGAACACGCGCTGGCGCACCAGTTGCCGGATGCGGTCGAGCGCGCCTACCAGAGGGGTTCGCAGTTCGCCAAACGTGCAGCATTAATGGCAGATTGGGCCGTGTACTGCGCGACAGTACCGACCGATGCAGTGGTCAAACCGATTCGTGGCGCGGGGTGAAGCCGTAAAAGTCGGCGCTGGTGAGAGTGATGGCTTTGCCTTTGGGAAGCCGCCCGGAGGCGGAGGGTTTGGAGGCTCATGGCGGGCTCTCACTGGGATTAACAGCAGTGCGTGTTCGATGGCTATGACTTGCGGAACTTTGGTTGGCACCCCGCAGGAAGTACTCTTGTGGCTGCACAGTTAGCGTCGCTGGCTCGGCAATTTCACCCCCCCCACTCGGCGACAACAGTCGCAAATCATCACCGCAATCATGTTGGTGATGGAGCGGTGCTCATTGACAGAAGCGATGCGCACGGCTTCCTAAAGTTCGGGTTGGATACGAAATGTCAAAGTGGCAGTTTTGGCTGATGCTATGCCCCCTTTGGGTAGCGCGTGTACTGTGAAAGTCCGGTACTGTACTGTAGAGTTTGATGCGATCCAAACACATATCGCCACTTAACCCGAGGAGTGAGCGCATGGCCCAGCACTATTCCATCAAGGATTTCTTCCGGCAGATGCCGAACGCCTTGCTCGCGGGCCCCGAATTCCCATCGGTGCAGGAAGAGCTGAACAAGAGTTCGAAGGGAGTTAAATCTTGAAAACAGGCGGGCGAGAAATTCCGGATGACGAAGACGGCAATCCGTTCAAGACAATTAGTCAGTTGGTGGGGTGTGGCACTTCGATCGCTACCCTTGCGACGGCCATAGAGAAAGATGGTGTCTACACGTGGGACAGGTTTGGTCGGTTTGGCAAGGCATCTGACGAAGATAAGGCGCTTGCTCTTGATTTGCTTGAAGCCCAATACAAATGGGCGAGTGATCCGGAGGCTGATCGTCGTGAAGATCCGCGTTCACCGATGGATCAATGCGAGGGTGATTGGACCAACCCTTTCGAACGTTTTGGGTGGGCGGCAGAAGTGGAGCCGGACTTCAAGAACATATGCCAGACTCAGGTTGAGGATGTGCCAAAGAAGGACCTTAGAGTAAAGCGAAAGGCACCCGATGCGTTTGTCGGAGCTTTTGCGCGGCTTCTTGTTGAGATTGCGAAACGTGATCCGGACATCAACATTGATGAAATGCCCGGAATTAAAGCCGACCTACTCGCTGTGGCGATAAAGTTCGACGGCCTTGAGCATCCGCTGAGCACTTTCGATAGCTACATCGAAGGTCTCTGTAAATTTAAGCGTGGAGGGAGACCTAGTAAATACTACATGCAACTGTTTCCTGAGTACTTCAAATAGGGGAAGCCAAAACGGCTGAAGCACTGCAGTAGCCGTAAAGTCAAGAACTTCGCCAATTTCCCCATTTTCCTGATTTGACGCAAGTCGGGAAAATGCGAACTCCAATCAACAAGCGCCGTTACGCGCTAAGGAGTTCCAATCATGACTCACACCATCATGCGGCTTCCCGCCGTTAAATCTGAATCTGGTCTTTCCCGTTCGACGGTCTATCTTCGCATTTCGCAAGGGCTATGGACAAAACCCATCAGCCTTGGCGCGCGGGCGGTGGGTTGGCCTTCCTGTGAAGTGGTGGCTGTGAACGCGGCGCGCATCGCCGGCAAGTCCGACGAAGAAATCCGCGAACTGGTACTGAGGCTCGAATCGGCTCGCAAGACAGCCGACCAGCAACCGCTGCTGAAGGGGGGGCTTAAATGAGAACGCCCCCGCACCAAACAGAATCCGAGAGCACCCCCAGCAAGGCGAATTCTGATCTCCCCGTTAGTGACCGATCCGCCATCGACTTCAATTCAACAAGGAATATCACCATGCAAGCCCAGACCCCACCGACTCAATCCGCCGCTCCCGTTGCCCTTGCCACCAATACCGATCTCAAGTCACTGCGCCTACCCGCCAATTACGGTGCAACTCTCGGTGTAAAAAAACTGTTGACCAATGTACTGGTCGGTAGACCAAAGAAGCCGCAGTTCTTCCGCACCCATAGTTCCGACGAGATGACCTTCCCCGCGATGATTCTGGAGAACAAGGAGGCTCGCGAATCATACGTGGTGGTTCCAGATGTCGCGCAGGAGATCAGCGAGTTGGTGCGTCCAGTCATGCTGCACTCCGCCATTGATCGCCAGAACAACGTCTCGCTGATACCTGTTCCTCTGCCGGGCGAGGATGGCACCCGCAACCCGTGGCATGAGTCGCTGGCGCAGGCGGTCGAGCACGCCAAGCTGAAATGGGTTCGTATCAGCGCCAACATGCACGCGGGCGGTTACGACGTGTATGAAGCCGAAGGCGAGTTGCCTGAACCGGAGTGGCCGGCACACGATATTGATGCACTGGTTCAGGTGGCTTTTCGCGGCAAAATTATCACCAACCTCGATCACCCCGTCGTGCAATCGCTGCTGGGGAAAATTTGATGTCGGCGCTTAACTTCGCCGATGGCATTTATCTGGTGGACTTCGAGTTCCATCCGGCGCGTGGCCGTGAAGGCAATCCACCTGTTCCGGTCTGCATGGTGGTGCGGGAGTGGCCTTCAGGCCGCACCACGCGCCACTGGCAGGACGATCTCCGGCGGATGGCTGTCGCACCCTTCCCGACGGGTGAAAACGCGCTGTGCGTCGCGTATTACGCCTCCGCCGAGTTGGATTGCTTTCATGTGCTGGGCTGGGCGCCGCCGGTCAATGTGCTGGACCTCTTCACCGAGTTCCGCTGCTTGACGAATGGGCTGCGTCTGGCACACGGCAGCGGGTTGCTCGGTGCGCTGATGCACTATGGCCTGCCAAGCATTGGAGGTGAACAAAAGGACGTCATGCGCGATCTGATCCTGACCGGCGGCCCGTGGAGTTCAGCAGACGAATTGGCGATTATGGACTACTGCGAGACCGACGTAGTGGCACTCGACAACCTGCTCACGGTCATGCAAGGCCAAATCGACTGGCCGCGTGCGCTGCTTCGTGGCCGCTACATGCAGGCGGTGTCGTGCATCCAGATGAATGGCGTCCCAATCGACACTGAATCGTTGGAAAAACTCCAGACCCATTGGCTTGCCATTCAGGATCACTTGATTGCGGATATCGACAGTGACTATGGCGTCTATGACGGACGCAGCTTCAAGAGCAGCCGGTGGGAGTCGTATCTGGTGGCCAACGGCATTCCCTGGCCGCGAGTGGAAAGCGGACGGCTCGACATGTGCAACGCCACGTTTCGCGAAATGGCGCGCACCTACGAGGAAGTGGCACCGATCCGCGAGCTCCGATCCGCGTTGTCGGAAATGCGCCTGGCCAATCTGCATGTCGGTGATGATGGGCGTAACCGCTGCTTGTTGTCACCATTCCGGGCACGCACCGGGCGCAATCAGCCCTCCAACTCGAAGTTCATCTTCGGCCCTTCGGTGTG
>Ga0206130_10003546_pt1 | contig 20239 bp, 15 predicted proteins | sample Helgoland_Spring_9_FD_148637 | JGI IMG/M metagenome (GOLD analysis project Ga0206130, IMG submission 148637) | Pelagic subsurface seawater microbial communities from Kabeltonne, Helgoland, North Sea - Helgoland_Spring_Bloom_20160512_1 | ecosystem: Environmental > Aquatic > Marine > Epipelagic ... | reverse complement strand
ATTCAGTATAGAAAAAGAACTAACAGAACTTTTTGATGACGATAAAAAATATTCTTTTGAGCACAGAGGTCGAGTTGTAATGAAGGTTTATAGTGAAGATTTCTCTATGGAATATCAAAGAAGATTAAATGGAATGCAGGAAAGAAGAATGAGAGAATCAATTTTAACTGCGGGAAGTTTCTGGTATACAGCTTGGGTAAATGCCGGCCAACCAAATTTGTCGGACTTAAGAGAAGATTTATCTGAAGAAATGAAAGAGGAAATGAAGAAGAATGATGAATATTTTAACAAAGGTAAAATTAACGGAAGAAATCACGGAAATTAGATTATCTAGCGGCTACATCACTTCGTTTGCTTTTGTTTTTTCTACGGTTTTTCTTCTTATTCTTTTTTTGAACATTTAGCCCTTTTTGTGTCACTGCGCTTCGCGGCAGCACTTTAATCTTACCTGATTCAATTTCATTAATTATTCTCTCCATTACAACATCTTCTCCATCTGGTGAATAAACGACTTTTAGGTTCTGTCCATTTAATCGGCATAATGATTGAAATAAAATAGCTTTTCCACCACCTCTGTAATCCTTAATAATATCATACGTTGACAGTCCTGTTTCTCGAAATATTAATTTATTTAAATACACACCGCGCGTAATGGACATATTTTTTATTTCTTCTCCAAACTCCTCTTTTAATTCTTTATTTGCCTGTTTTAAATATTTTCTTTTATCCCGTTTAGAAGACATATGTGCAATAGAGTCTTGATATTCAATTAGCATCGCTGATGCTAATTGAGAGTAGGCATAAACCCTTCTTACGAAATATCTCGTGGTTCTATAATTTTTTAAGTATTCAGAATTATCTCCTTGAATGACAACATCATTTAGCACATAACCAGGAGTGGAAATATCTTCACCAACTACGTGCACTTTTGCTTCTTTATATCTGTCTTGCGAAAAAACCGCAATTGAAAAAAAAACTGGCAATATATATGCGATTAGTTTATTCATTCTACCGTTACAACGAAAATAATGGCAATAAGTTATTATTTCCAATCCGATTAGTAACTTTTTTAACACATTCTAACACTTCGATAAATAAGTCTTCGGCTATTTTGGCTTTATTAATGTACATTTGTTTTTATCCAAATTCCAAAAAATGAAAATTCTATCCTTTTTTTTACTAATCGCTATTTGTCGTTTTGGATATCCTCAGACTGAAGCTACTATTGGCCTTAAAAAATTCGATTCGCCTAGTTCTCCATTTATTGAAACCTACATCAGCATATTTGCCGGTTCTATTAAATATATCCCAAATGATTTAGGAATTGACAGATGTAAAATAGAGATTTTACAAATGTTAAAGAAAGATGGTAAGATTATAGATTTTCAAAAAATAGTTTTGGAAAACAAAGGTGTAACAACCAAAGATCTATACAACGACCCCTTGCATCAACATCGTTTTTTTATTGAAAATGGCCACTATGAGTATGAAGTAGAAATACTAGATCTATTTAACGATTCTGCTAAGAAGATAACTTACAAAAAAGAATTTAAATTAGATTTTAATGATGGCATTGCTATTTCCGATATTGAATTACTTGATTCTTTTTGGAAATCTGATAAGGTGTCTAAAACTTCAAAATCTGGTTTCGAAATGGTACCACTTGTTTCTGATTATTTTTCACCAGAATTTGATAAGATAGCCTACTATTTTGAAATATATAACACAGATAAAGAACTAGGAGAAAATAGTAAATATGTATTACAACACTTTATTGAATCGTATGAAAAAGGTATAATTGCTGGGAGCTTCAATAAATTAAGTAAAGAAAACTCTAACCCGGTAAATGCGACTTTGAATATATTTGAAATTGGCACACTTCCAACCGGAAACTACAACCTTGTGGTACAAGTAAAAAATAAAGACAACCAGGTTATTGCAGAAAAAAAATTACGATTCCAGCGTTTAAACTTATTGAACGATCTCAATACTGAAAACCTAAAAGATGTAAATCTTGCAGGACAATTCACTGATAGACTTTCCTTAGATTCATTGGATGAATTTATCTATTGCCTGCGTCCTATTTCAACCCAGATTGAAAATAAAATTATTGACGGGCAATTAGAAGCTATGACAGATACGTTAAAACTTCAATTTATTTATAGTTTTTGGTACAACAGAAACACCGATACTCCAGAAAAAGATTGGAATGCATATAAGTTTCAAGTACAACAAGTACAACTCAAGTTTGGCACGCGTATTAAAAAAGGATATCAAACAGATAGAGGACGTATTTTTCTAAAATATGGAGCTCCAAATACTGTGCATGATCAAAGAAGTGAGGCTAATTCATATCCTTATCAAATTTGGCATTATTATAAAATTGGAAAATTTAACGATAAGCGTTTTGTCTTTTATGATCGTGACTTAGTTACAAATGATTATCAATTATTACATTCCGATTTAATTGGAGAAATCCAAAACTTTCATTGGAAAATTGACCTAAAAAGAAGAAGCACAAGAGGCGGTAATGTAGATGATGCCAACCCAGACTCTGAATTCGGAGATCGAACGGATGATTTATTTTACAAGCCGTAGAAATACAATTTAATTGTTCTAAGCATTGTTTTAATCTTTAGAATATTAATTTTAAATACTTGAATATTGCAGTTGTCATATTAAATTTTAACGGGAGGAAGTGGCTCGAAAAATTCTTACCCCATGTTATTGCAAACAGCGATGAAGCTGATATTTATATTATAGACAATGCCTCCTCTGACGACTCAATTCTTTTCCTGAAAGATAACTTTCCACAGGTCAAAGTTATTATAAACAAATCAAACTACTGGTTTGCGGGAGGTTATAACGAAGGTCTTAAACACATTAATGCAAACTATTACATTCTTTTAAATTCTGATGTAGAAGTCACCCAAAATTGGATTGCCCCTGTTATTGAATTATTAGAAAGCGACGAGAACATAGTTGCGGCGCAGCCCAAAATTTTAGCTTATCACAATAAGCAATACTTTGAGCATGCAGGTGCTGGAGGTGGAATGATTGATAAAAATGGCTATCCATTTTGTCGAGGTCGAATTTTTGACCATGTAGAAAAGGATGAAGGACAATATGATGATATAGTTGAAATATTTTGGGCTACAGGAGCATGTTTGTTTATTAAGGCTAAATCATTTCATGAATTTGGTGGATTTGACACCAGTTATTTAGCGCACATGGAAGAAATAGACCTTTGCTGGAGAATGAAAAACAGTGGAAAAAAAATAATGTATTGTGGGTCTAGTTCTGTTTATCATGTTGGCGGAGGCACCTTAAACTATGTGAACCCACAAAAAACATATTTAAACTTTAGAAACAGTTTATTTACGCTTTACAAGAATCTGGACAAAGGTGTTTTTGTTAAAATACTTACAAGGTTATTACTAGATGGTTTAGCTGGAGTAAGGTTTCTTTTTTCTGGAAAATTCAAACATATTGGAAGTATTTTAAAGGCACATTTCTATTTTTATAAAAACATTTCCCAATTGAATAAAAAGCGGAAACAAATGGCTTATAAAAGTTTTACGAGAATGAAAGGAATGCATGATATTAATATTGTTTGGCAGCATTTTGGCCGTAAAAAAAAGATATTCAAAGATTTATAAATTACAAGTCTTTCTCATTCTCTTGGAAAAAGGTATTTTTACGCTGATTAATGATAAATCAATATGGAATCTACATTCAAAAAACCTTCTTTAATTCAAGCATTTACTCCAATAGTAGTATTGATTTTACTATTAATGGTATCTGTAATGTCTATTTGGGGTAGCGATTCATTAAGTGGAGCCAATCAGATGGCTTTGCTATTTGCTACAGCGGTAGCAGCACTTATTGGTTGGCGACTTAAATACAAATGGAAAGATATGCTCAGTGGCATTAGTGATTCCATTTTATCCGCCCTTCCTGCATTACTAATTCTTTTATTAATAGGGGCTTTAGCGGGAACATGGCTAATTAGTGGTATTGTTCCGAGTATGATTTATTACGGGCTTAAAATATTAAATCCTACCATATTTCTATTTGCTGCTTGCATAGTTAGTGCAATTATTTCCCTAGCAACTGGAAGTTCCTGGACAACTATTGCTACAATCGGAGTTGCTTTACTTGGGATTGGTCAAGCGATGGGCATGCATACTGGTTTAATTGCTGGAGCAATAATTTCTGGAGCCTATTTTGGAGATAAAATGTCTCCGATGAGCGACACTACAAACCTTGCTCCTGCGGTGGCAGGGACAGATCTATTTACACACATTCGCTATATGATGTGGACTACAATTCCTTCCATTGTAATTACGTTATTAATTTTCTTGGTGATTGGATTCTTCGTTGGAGAAGGCGGTTCAACGGACGAAATCAATGGAATACTTTCAGCTATTGAAGGTTCATTTCAAATAACTCCATGGTTATTTTTAGTTCCTTTAGCTGTGGTTTTTATGATTATTAAAAAAGTACCTGCAATACCAGCTCTTTTTGCAGGAGCTCTATTAGGTGGAGTCGCAGCACTTGTTTTTCAGCCAGACATCATCAACCAAAACGGAATAAAAAACACGGTTATAATCGGGGGTAAAAATGCTTCCGAATATACTTTTGAATGGTACCAAGATGGAGAAAAAATTGAAGGTGATAGCAAGCTTAAAAATCAAAATGGTGGTACTTACCAACTTGTCATTAGTAAAGAAGCTGAAGTTACTTCAACCGGAACATTTATAATTCCAGAAGCCTTAGACGCGGCGGCAATGGATAATTTCACATTGACTTTTGACAACAGTATTAATAAATTAGGTTTAACAGCAAGCTTATCACGAAGTAATTATTTAGAAGCTTCGTACCGCAGTATAATAAACGCTATGACTGTAGACACATCCGTCAACACTTCTAGTGACCAAGTCAATAAACTACTGGGAACCAACGGAATGTCCGGCATGATGGGAACAATCTGGCTAATTATCTGTGCCATGAGTTTTGGAGGAATTCTAGACAAACTTGGAATGTTAAGTAAGATAACAGAAGTCATTGTGTCAAAGGCAAAATCTAGAGGGTCTTTAATTGCAACCACAACATTAACGTGTATTGGTTTTAATGTAACCGCATCCGATCAATATTTAGCAATTGTAGTTCCCGGTAAAATGTTTTCAAAAACTTATAGAGATAGAGGTCTTGCCCCACAAAATTTGAGTCGAACTTTAGAAGATAGCGGAACAGTTACATCTGTGCTAGTTCCTTGGAATACTTGTGGTGCAGCACAATCTCATGTTCTTGGAGTAGCTACCGGTGAGTACTTCTTATTCTGTTTCTTTAATATCATAAGTCCTATTATGACAATTATATACGGTTACTTAGGCATCAAAATTGCTAGGCTTAATCAAAAAAAGGACGCATAAATATTTTAACTTTTAGACATAGTTTTGTATATTTACCTCATAGGACCTAAACAAACCAACTTAAACCGCCTTCGTATGAAAAGTATTGTACTTTTAAGTGTCTTTTTAATATCTGCTGTATCTTACGCTCAGATAGACCTTGAGAGCCAAATCCCTAAAGATAAGACATACGATAAATCGATCATTGATGATACCTATGGAATTCAACTTTATGAACCTTTAAACATGGTATTAGAAGGAGATTCAGTAAGAATGGAGAATGGTTATGCTGTAAACAACTGGAAAGAAGATTTTTATGAAGATGGAGCACTTCTTCACCGTGGTTATTATATTGACGGACAATTAAAAGTTTATAAAAACTATTACCCAAACGGTAAAATAGAAAGAGAATTTAAAAACATAGACGGTTTCAGGTCTTTACAAAAGAAATTTTACGCTGACGGAACATTGAAGTCTGAGGTTAAATACATGGAGGGATCTGCACTTTTATGGATTGATTACTATGCAAATGGTAATATTGAGTTTTATGAAGAATTCCACAAAAGTTTCTTGTATCATAATGCGAAAAAGTCCTACTATGAAACTGGTCAAGAGGAAACTGTATTAGAGAGAGTAAAGAAATTAAACTTTACACAAAATGACTTTTATTTAGATGGAAAAAACAAGAAAAAAGGAACCTTAACCTATGACTTAAACGCTTATGATTATTATAAAACCGGAAAATGGATTTATTATAATGAAACAACTGGCGAACCTACAAAGGAAGAAACCTATAGCAACGGTAAAGTGGCTAAAACTAAGGACTTGTAAATCACTTATTGCAAAGAAGTTAAATGCGTTTGTCCTAATCTCAATACAGATTATTTAAGAATTCTATTTATTTCATCACCTACTTCATTGGCCATATTATAAACCATAAAGTGACCACCACCCTCTATTACGTTAGGTTTCTGTATTTTTTTTATTGGAATTACTTTATCATGAGAACCATGAATATGAATTATTCTGGAAGGGAGAACCGTATTTCTCCAATATAGTATAGAACGAATTGTCTTTTTTAAATGTCCTTTAGGAGTATCATCTATCATTTTATCAAAAAAACGTTTATCCTTTTTAGAAACACCAAATACTTTTCCAGCAAATGGAATTATTTTAATAAGCCATGGAGAAATAAGGTAATGTAATCCTACCCTTCTTGATAGGCGAACTATTGCAGGAAGCTCTCTGTAAGACTTTGCGCTAGATATGAGGATGAGTTTATCCGGATGAAGAAATTTGGACATCTCAACAGCTAGCATACCACCAAACGAAACACCTAAAATTCCAAAAGACTCTTCTTTATTAATTTGTAAACTTAATACTTCAGCGTATTCTCCAATTGTTTGGGCATTGCCCCATTCAGACCATTCAATTACGTGTGTTTTAACATTAAGTTGTAATCTTGAAAAAAATCGATGATCGGCGCCAGTTCCAGGTATTAGATATAAAGTTTTCAAGTACTAAAATTCAAATTCTTGTACAAATACTCTTGATTTTTCCATTTCACCTTGCATGATTTTATCATCACCTACAAATGGTACCAACTTTCTAAACTCTACAATTAGGTTTTCTATAAATTCAGAAGATTTCAAAGGTCTTCTAAATTCAAGCGCTTGTGCTGCTGTAAATAATTCTACTCCAATAATTTTTTCAACATTCTTGATTACTTCTACTGTTTTAGTAGCTGCATTTGCTCCCATGCTAACATGGTCTTCTTGCCCGTTACTCGAATCAATTGTATCTACAGAGCTTGGAGTGCATAGTTGTTTGTTTTTACTTACGACCGAAGCCGCCGAATATTGCGGTATCATAAATCCTGAATTTAAACCAGGGTTCGCAACTAGAAACGGAGGAAGGCCCCTTGTTCCTGAAATCAATTTATAAATTCTTCTTTCAGAAATACTACCTAATTCTGCTATTGCAATGGCCAAATTGTCCAAACTCAATGCTAAAGGTTGTCCATGAAAATTTCCTGCAGATATTATCATGTCCTCATCTGGGAAAATTGTTGGGTTATCTGTAACAGAGTTTATCTCTATTTCAACTACTCCCCATACATAATCTATAACATCCTTAGAAGCCCCATGCACTTGCGGCATACATCGAAATGAATAGGGATCTTGAACATTAACCTTATCTTGTTTAATTAACTCACTACCTTCTAGGTATTTTCTAATATTTCTAGCCGTTTCTAGCTGACCTCTATGTGGTCTAACCAAATGAACAGCTTCAGCAAAAGAAGAAATCCTACCATCAAACCCTTCTAATGACATGGTCCCCACTAAATCAGCAAACTCAGATAAGTGATTTGCTTTTATTAATGACCAAACTGCGTGTGCACTCATAAATTGAGTACCATTTAGCAAGGCAAGTCCTTCCTTAGAATTTAAAACAATTGGTTCCCAATTCAATTCTTCAAGAACATCTTTAGCTTTGCGTCTTTTTCCATCAAAATCCACATATCCTTTTCCCAGTAAGGGAAGTGAAATATGTGCAAGTGGAGCTAAATCACCAGAGGCTCCTAATGAGCCTTGCTGATAAACAACTGGCATAATATCATTATTATAAAAATCGATAAGTCTTTCTATTGTTTCTATAGCTATTCCGGAATATCCATAGGACAACCCTTGAATTTTCAATAAAAGCATCAATTTAACAATATCGTGCTCAACTTCATCCCCTAATCCACAAGCGTGAGACATAACAAGATTTTCTTGCAGTTGACTTAAGTCTTTTTTAGAAATAACAGTGTTACATAAAGAACCAAATCCAGTATTTATGCCATAAAACACCTCGTCTCCTCTCTTTAGCTTCAAATCTAAATACTTACGACATTTTTTTATCTTTTTAATAGAATCCTCTGATAGCTTTAAGCGAACATTTGTTTTTAGTATTTCATCAATTTTTTCAATTGATAAATGTGCTGATGATATTACATGCTGTGCTTCACTCATATTTTAATCAATTATAGTAGTAATAACATCCTTTATCGCTAACTTTTGCTGATCTCCTGTCAGCATGTTTTTAAGCTCTATTGAATTACTAGCAACTTCTTCTTCGTTTATAAAAATTACAAATGGAATATTTTTATCATTCGCATATTTCATTTGTTTTTTCAATTTTGCTGAAGAAGGATAATACTCAGCATTAATACCATTTTCTCTGAGCTCTTTTAATACCTGTAAGCAAAATAGATCATCTACCCCAAAATTAACAAGCATTACTTGCGTGGATTCTGCAGAAAATTCTGGAAATAATTCTAATTCTTCTAAAACATCATAAATCCTATCAGCTCCAAAAGATATTCCAACTCCAGAAACGTCTTTTAACCCGAAAACACCCGTTAAATCATCATAACGACCTCCACCAGATATACTTCCCATCTTAACGTTGTTAGCAGATACCTCAAAAATAGCTCCTGTATAATAGTTTAGTCCTCTAGCAAGCGTTACATCAAATTCAAACGTTGCTTTCTTCAATCCCAACACATTGATTGTTTCAAATATAAATTCTAATTCTTCTATTCCTCTCAATCCTATTTCTGAATCTTGAAGCATTGTTTTCATTTCTGAAATAACTTTTTTGTAATCCCCCTTCAACAAAAACAAAGGTTTTATCTTTTCAATTGCTGAAGCTGAAACCTCTTTACTTTCTAATTCTTTAACAACTCCTTCCTCTCCAATTTTATCCAACTTATCAATGGCAACAGTGATGTCTATAATTTTATCAGACTCCCCAGTTATTTCTGCAATACCACTCAATACCTTTCGGTTATTAATTTTGATAGTAAAGTCTGGTAAACCTAAATTGTTAAGAACCTCATCTAACAATTGAACAATTTCAACTTCATACAATAAGGAGTTACTTCCTACCACATCAGCATCACATTGATAAAACTCTCTGTACCTTCCTCTTTGGGGTCTATCAGCTCTCCAAACAGGTTGAATTTGGTAGCGTTTAAACGGAAATGCTATATCATTTTGATGTTGTACTACATATCTTGCAAAAGGCACCGTTAAATCATAACGCAATGCTTTTTCAGAAATAGAGCTAATCAATTTTGCCGAATTCGCTTCCTCGATTGCTCCCTTATCGGCTTTTTTTAAATAATCCCCACTATTCAACACTTTAAAAATCAACTTATCACCTTCATAACCATACTTTCCAGTAAGCGTTTTCAAGTTCTCCATGGAAGGTGTTTGGATAGGAAGAAAGCCATATTTAATAAATGATTTCTTAATCGTATCAAAAATATAGTTCCTTCTCACCATTTCAGTTGGCGAAAAATCTCTTGTACCTTTTGGAATAGACGGTTTACTCATTTATATAATATTGAATGACAAATGTAAACTTTGAGCGCTATTTTATTAGCAGAAATTAAATTAATTTGTAGAATTTAAAATATGATTATACCAGTAGACGTTTAAAGTATCTGTAAAAAGTCGACTAACAACGAATACTCAAGTCATCTTAACTTGATTAGAACGGCTGCTATTACAATTCTAATTAGCGATAATTTTAAACTCTGTACGTCTATTTTCTTGACGACCTTCAGATGACGCATTGTTTGCTATTGGTTGAGAAGAACCATACCCCTTTGCAGATAACCTTCCTTTAACAATACCTTTCGCTTTTAAATAATTAACAACAGCTGCAGCTCTATCCTGAGATAACTTCTTATTCAAACTTTCACTTCCTGTATTATCCGTATGTCCAGATAATTCAATTTTAAGTCCTGGCACATCTTTCAAAAGCTTTACTAATCGATCTAACTCCATATTAGACTCCTCTTTTACTGTCGATTTACCTACATCAAAAAACACATTTCGAAGCGCAATTTTACTTCCAATTTTGATATTCTTTAATTTAATTTCCTTATTAACCATACTAAATGAACTCTGCTTGGGAATATCAAAATTTTCTGAGTGGAATAAATACCCATCAGCTTGAACAGAGATTCCATAATTTCGACCAGCATTCAACGACAATAAGAATTTACCCGTAGCGCTGTTTGTAATAAATGTCTCCATCTTTTGCCCCGTGCTGTTGTCTATAATCTCCATCTTAGCTTCGACCGGTTTATTCTCAATGGCATCAATAGTAGCTCCTTTAAAGACAGTCAGCGATTTCTTGTTTACCTTTACTTTGCTCTCTATTTTAACATCTTGAATTGGATTAGCAACACTTGCCAACAAGTAATCTTCCGTATCTACAAGCAACTCTTTTGGGTTTCCCCAAAAAGTTACTTTGTAAATATCTAAACCACCTTTACCACCTTGTCTGTTAGAAGATATATATGCATACTTCCCACTTGCAGTAGCTGCAAAGAAATGATCATCATAAGGAGTATTAATTGGGTATCCCATATTAACTGGTATCTGCCAAATTCCTTGTTTTTTCTCCGACATAAAAATATCATACCCTCCCATTGAATTATGTCCTTCACTACTAAAATACATCGTTTCGCCATCAGGGTGCATATATACCGACCCTTCGTTAAACTTCGTATTTACTTCTTTGCCTATTGATTGCGCAGCTCCAAATTCCTCTTTTGAGCCATTCTTGCGACCACAGAAATATATGTCTGTTCCTTTACTGCTCGATCCTACTTGTTTGTCCGAAATAAAATAAACTTTTCTATCATTAAAATTATAAGTAGCATGCGTTTGGTTAACAATCGTATTTAAACTTCTGTGTAACTTTCCAGGAGCACTCCAGGAAGCTCCTTTTAGATTACTTTCATAAACGTTATAATCCTCTCCTTCCGTTTTAAAAACTAATAATTTAGTACCATTATAAGAAAGCATTGTAGAGGTTTCATCATTTTCTGTGCTTAACGGTTTCCCCACGTTTTTAGGTTTTGACCATTTCCCTACATTACTAATCTCAGTAATGTAAATATCTCCATCATAAACTCCAACTTCATCGGCTTTATGACCATTTTCTCTTCTAGATGTAAACATAATCGTACCCCCATCAGTTGAAATACAAGGGCTATAATCATCTTCCGCAGAATTAATATTATCCAAGTTATCAATCCAGGCTCGAATTGGAGATGCAGTCAATTCTTTTCCATGCTTACATTCAGTCTTGCGTTTCTTTAGCATTCTTCCTAAAGTTTCAACATGCTTTGACTTCGTAGCACCTTCAAATTTTTCATAATGTTTTAAAGCGCCAGCAAAATCCATATCTAATTGTTGGGCCATTCCTAAATAAAAATCTAAAAATGTATCTACTTCAGAATTTAATTTTTCAGCTGTTTTTAAGTACTTCAATGCTTTATACTTTTCATTTGTATACAAATAAGCATTCCCCATTTTAAAATTTAACTCAGCACTATTCGGATTAAACTTAAAAGCATATTCGTATTCTTGAATAGCTGCTTTAAAATTGTTTCCTGGCGATTTAACCGTATAAATCGATTCATTTCCTAATTCTAAAAAATCATCCCCTTTTTCAAAATGCGCTAAGGCACTTTTAAACGCATCCTTTTTATCTTTAAAATTCCCTGCTTTAAACGCTACATCCTGCGCATAAATATTCGAAATAAATAAAGAACCTACTATAATAAATATATTTTTCATCTTGATTTTCTTAATTCGTTTACGCCTTAATTAAAACTCACAATTTTCAGATTGGTAAGCTTTTCCAACATCAGAACCCAGCTCTCTCGCTTTTGCCCAATCCATACACGCTCCTTCCATATCACGATTCATTTCTTTTGCAGTACCTCTATTCGCATAAGCGTTTGCATAATTTTTATTCAAAGAAATAGCTAAATCAAAATCTTTAATTGCTTCTTTATATTTTTTCTTTTTGTCCTTTACAGTACCTCTATTGTTATATGCAGGTGCATATTTTGGATTGATTTCAATCGCTTTATTAAAATCACGTAAAGCTTCGTCGTATTTTCCTTGCTCAAAACTCATAGCTCCTCTATTATTATAGGCTAAATAAAAATCTGAATCCAACGCCAATGCTTTACCATATGCAGCTTTAGCTCCTTCAAAATCTTTTAACATTTTCTTAACTGCCCCTAGATTATTGAAAACAAATGCATGTTTTGGCATATATTTTCCTGCTTTTTTATAATCTGCTAATGCTAAATCAAATTTTCTTAACATTCTATAACTGCTTCCTCTATCATTATATGCATCCCCAAAATCAGGCTTACTAGAAATGGCTTTGGTAAATAATTTTATTGCTTTTTCATAATCCTTTTTCAAAAAATTAACTCCTCCTGCATTATAATAAGCATTGTAATTTTTAGGGTCAATCAATATAGAATGATCATAATCATTAATCGCATCATCTAAATTATTCAACTTTTGGTATGCCTGTGCTCGCTGGAAATAAGCTTTTCCATGCTCCTTGTTGATGCCTAATAACTTCGTAAATGTTCCTACACTAGCTTTGTAGGCTTTCATTTGGTATTGCGCTATCCCCTTATTATAATAAGCAGCCTCAAATTTTGAATCACCTGAAATTGATTTATCAAAAGCTGCTACAGCTTCTTTATATTTTCCATTACCAAACAATGCGATTCCATTGTTGTAAGCTTCTTGTGACTCTGCTGTTGCAGCACTTGCTGTATTTAATACATCGATTGAATCTTGAAATGCTTGTTCTTCAGGTGTTAACTCTTGAGCGGAAAAGCCAAGGGTAATTAATGTTGTAACAAATACTAGTAGCACTTTTTTCATAAACCGATTTTATAGTTGTTTTTTTTAAGAAGTCCGAAGATATTAAAATCCGCGCCAAATTTGAAAGCAACTTATTAACACAGTGTAGAAAACACATAAAACCTTTATAGAATAAGGTATTAATGACACTTACTATAAGATATATTTATGGTAATTAACTATTTCTAAATGCTTACCGCTATATTTGTTAGTATATCACAGAATATGAAAAAATTCTTACTACTATTTTTCTTGGGGGTTCAATTTCTTCATTCGATAAAATTGATTGGTCAAACGGGAATAAATTTATCTGTTGCAGAGAAAGAATGGATTGAAAACAACGATACGGTGTATTTTGGATATGATCCGGATTGGAAACCCTATGAATTTATTAATGAAAATGGTAATCATGATGGTATCGTTGAGCCAATTATAGATATTATTCGTAGCCGTTCCGGGATAAATTTACAGCCACTTCCAAACCAAGGTTGGTTGTCTTCTGTAGAGTCTTTAAAATCGGAACAACTGCAAGTGCTGCCAATAATAGCTGTGACGGATGATAGACTGCAATTCATGGATTTTACATCGTCCTATGTTTCTTTTTCTTTTGTAATAATAAATTCCGAGGAAAGTAAATTTATTGGTGAAATCAATGACTTAAACAATTTAAAAATTGCTTTACCTCGCGGATATGTGATTACAGAGTTAATTGAACGTGACTATCCAAATTTCAAGATTATTTATACCGATAATTTGGAAGAAGCCTTGTTTAAAATACTTACCAAAGAAGCGGATGCCACTATAGCAGGACTGCCCATAGCAAGTTATTATATGAACTATAGCGGCTTTGACCATTTGCAGATTGCTACTGAGGTAAAAGAATATGATTACAATTTACATATGTCTGTTTTAAAAGGAAATGACACACTTCTTAGTATTTTAGAAAAATCATTGAATTCCATATCCAATAAGGAAAAACAAGAAATAATAAATGACTGGGTAACCGTAAAGTATGAATATGGAGTTAATATGACACGGATATGGAAAATTGCAGGTATTTCCGCTTTGATAGTAATTATTGTTATCGGAATAATTATTTTTTGGAATCATTCACTAAAAAAGGAAATAGAGAAAAGAATAGAAGCAGAAGAAAAGCTGCAAGCATCTTTGAAAGAAATTCATTATCAGAAATTGATTGTCGAAGAAAAAAGTCAAGAAATAACAGATAGTATTGAATATGCTAAAACAATACAAAGTGCAATACTGCCATCGCCAAAAGTAATTGATGAATTTTTACAAGATTCTTTTGTTTTGTACAAGCCAAAAGACATTGTTGCAGGCGATTTTTACTGGATAGAAGCCAAAGAAGATAGGATTCTTTTTGCGGTTGCCGATTGCACTGGGCATGGGGTTCCCGGAGCAATGATAAGCGTGGTATGTAACAATGCTCTTAATCGATCAGTAAGAGAATATAACTTATCTGAACCTGGCGAAATACTAGATAAAGCTAGAGAAATAGTCATTCAAGAGTTTGAAAAAAGTGAAACAGAGGTTAGAGACGGAATGGACATTGCAATTTGCAGCTTAATTGAAGATAAATTAGAATATGCTGGAGCGCATAACCCACTTTGGATTATTCGTAATGGTATTTTATTAGAGACCAAAGCAAACAAACAGCCCATAGGGAAATTTGAAAACCTCGAACCCTACACTACACACTCTTTTCAATTGGAAAAAGGAGATACAATTTATATTTTTTCCGACGGATATTCAGACCAGTTTGGTGGAGCAAGAGGAAAAAAATATAAAACAAGTAATTTTAAAAATCTCTTATTATCGATACAAGAAAGTTCTATGGAAAAACAACTTGCCTTGCTTGAAGCAGAATTCAAAAAGTGGCGGGGATCAATGGAGCAAATTGATGATGTATGTGTTATTGGCCTTAGAATATAATTACTTTATCTACTCTTTGATTTTTACACCAAAGTTTAAAAGCTTAGTAACCCCTAAAAAATTCAATTCTGGCTGAATCTTAAATGAATAATAGACAACAAAATAGACTGAACCATGCTTAGAAGAAAAAGGATCTTGAAAATAATTTCGTAAATTTAATATACCTTGAGTATTGGCTCTATAAAATTAAAAAGTCCGTTCTACGATTCTTGTTGCGATTACTTGAAGAATCATTAGGTACTATAGGTTTTGTTTCTCCATAGCCTTTAAACTTGATTCTAGAGGCTTTTACTCCTCCATCGACTGAAAGGTATTCCATTACTGAATACGCTCTATCTTGAGACAAAGCAAGGTTATCAGTATTATTACCAACATCATCTGTATGTCCTTGGATTTCAATGTTAATATCTGGATTTTGCTTTAACCAACTTGCAAATCCCTGTAATACTAGTTTAGAAGCAGCAGAAATTTCAGATGAATTTGATGCAAACAAAATATCATTAATCGTATGCATACTTCCTTTTTTAATTTCTTTTATCGCTATTCCTTGTTCTTTAATAAAAGTATTATCTGTTTCTTCCTTTTTTATCAACTTTGATTCATAGGCACTTCCTTCTTTTTCAACTTCAATAAGAACATCCTCTTTTCCTGACCCAACATTTGCTACAGCCACATAATCACCCTCATCACTAATTGAAATTTCTTGTTCTACCACCTTTCCCGATTGATAGCGAACTTTTAATTTCGCATCTTTAATTTCTTCAATATTTTCCGCATCTACTTTTCCCTTCATAATTATTATTTTATCTGGCTTCGCTTCTTCTGGTAAATTAAAAGAAAAGATGTCCTTCTTCCCTATTCCGCCTTTTATACCATTAGAAGAAATATAGCCTTGATCTCCATCAGCACTCACAATGATTCCCTCTTCATCACCTTCAGTATTAATAGGATAACCCATGTTTTTTGGAATATCCCAAGTACCATCATCATTTTGTCGCGTATAAAACAAATCGTAACCGCCTGCCCCTAATCTCTCCTGCGAACATTGAGAAACAAAGTACAAGGTTTTACTATCAGAGTGCATAAAAGGAGCTTTATCGTTTCCTATTGTATTAATTGGACGGCCGCAATTGATCGCTTTCCCCCAAGAACCATCAGGTTGTTTCTCGGAATAATAAATATCAATACTTTGCTGGATACTTTCAGCTCTAGCCGATGCAAAATACAAGGTTTTACCATCTGCGCTCAATGAAGGTTGAGCTTCCCATGTATCTGGCCCATTAATATTAGGCCCCAAATTTTTTAATTCAGACCAAACCCGTTGTTCTTTTCCGTCCACTTCAACCATCTCATACTTTGTACTAAAAATATCGCAATTGAAAATTCCTGCTTGTTTAACACATGAACAGATAAATAGATTTTTATTATTTAATGAAATGGTTGCTCCTCCATATCTAGGACCCACGTTAAAAGGCTTAGGCATTTTAATCCCAGTGCCAAATAATTCATGCGCTCCCGATCGATTACTCATTGTAAACTCTTGTACTTTTTGCACCATTACATCTCCTTTAAACTTTTGATCAAACTCAGCAGTGTATAAAAGAATTTCATTATCAGCAGAAATCATTGGCAAATATTCATGACATGCTGCTGTAGATACATTTTCCACAACTTTTGGAGAAAATGGCTTTTTGTCTTTAAAGTAATTACAATAAAAATCTATTTCGTATTTAATGTCTTCAATATCTTCTAATTGCGTAGCATATTTTCTAGACAATCTTTTTTCATCATCAGAAGGGAATTTTGAAAATTTATCAAAGTATTCTGAAGCCATACAATCTGCTTTTTGCGCATAATACATAACTCCTAAATTGTAATATACATCAGAATGAAACTCTGAACAAGTAGCTTCAATCATGTGATAGTATTTCTGAGGTATTTCAAAATTATCACCATTTGCTTGAGCCCTACGGTAGGTCAACTTGGCAATTTCCCACATACAAGCGGAACAATCTTCATCTAATTCTAAAGCATCTTTAAAATAACGAATCCGGTCTTTATAGGCGTACTTTTTTCTGTCTAATCCTTTCTGATAAAGTTTCAATACTTTTTTATCTGTAGGAACTTGGGCGCAAGCTGGATCCTTTTCTTCTCCCTCATCATCTTGCGTACAGAACGAATTTGATAGTAGTGAAAATATCAATAAAAACAGATAGGAATATTTCATTTTAATTTGCTGCAGATCTTTTATCGTTTTACAAAAAGCTTACCATAAACTGTGCTTTATCATAACTCCTTACTACTAATTTGTTACGCTGTTTCCAATTTTTCCAGTTCCTCATCTGTTACCACATTGAGATCCCCTTCTGAGGATCCAACTATTGTAGCAACAGTTGCATCACCGGTCACATTAACCACTGTTCGGCACATATCCAATATTCTATCTATCGGCAAAATTATTGCTATCCAAGCTGGATTTAAACCAACAGACCCCAATACAATCATCAACATTACCAAACCTGCACTAGGAACAGCCGCTGACCCAATAGAAGCAAGTGTTGCCGTAAGAATAATTGTAAGCTGCGCTCCTAAGTCCAAATCGATTCCGTGATACTGCGCTAAGAAAATTGCTGCAACCGCTTGATACAAGCTTGTTCCATCCATATTTACAGTTGCTCCTATTGGTAAAACAAAACTTGTCACTTCCTTAGAAACACCTATTCGATCTCTAACACAATCTATTGTAACTGGCAATGTCGCAGCACTTGAACTTGTAGAGAATGCTAAAAATTGAGCGGGGCTAATTCTCTTAAAAAAGCCAGCATAGGTCATTTTCTTTTTCACCACAATTTTCATAATAAACGGATACAAGACAAATATCATGAAAAACAAACCTATCAGAACTGTAAGGCTATAAATCCCTAAACTCTTAAACATTTCTATTAAAGAAGCTGGATCATCGCCTGCCATCTCAGAAAACTTACCTGCTAAAAGGGCAAAAACAAAGAATGGAGAATATTTCATTATTATATCTACCATTTTTAAAAACACCTCATTAACCCCATCTATTCCAGCTAAAACTGGTCCCCCCTTTCCTTTTGGAATCATTAATAAACAAACACCAAAGAAGATAGAAAAGAAAATAACCTGTAGCATCAATTTACCATCGGTTAAGGAAAGGAAAAAGTTTTGAGGAACAAAATCTACCAAAAAGGATAATGGACGCGCGTCTTTTTGCGCTTTCGCATTTTTGGTACGTTCCATAAATTTCTTGTCATTTGCTATTTCATCTTTACTGATTTTGTAATCTGATTCTGCAGCAAGAACATACGAGGCGTATTTAGGATCGTGCAAGTAATCCTTAGCATCTTTTATTTCCGTTCCCGATTCTCCACACCATAATTCATATTGAATTCTGTTTTTAATAAGCTGATCCGCGCTTAAGAAACTGCCCGGCTTAATCAAATTTACCAATCCTAAACCAACAGTTACTGCAAACACAGTTGTAACTACATAAATACCTAGAGTTTTCCCACCAAGCTTTCCTAATTTAGAAATATCTTTCAAATCTGCTACACCTTTCATTATGGAAAACATAACCAAAGGAACTGCAATCATTTTAAGAAGGTTCACGAATATTTTTCCAAATGGATCGATCCAATCCAGAGTAAACTCAGAATAACCTAAGTAACTTGAAGCAAAAGCCCATATTATGCCTAAAACAAGTGCAATTATAATTTTCCAATGCAATGCTAATTTTCTCATATTCTATTTAAATTATACTTGTGTAGCTTTACTTCTTAATAAAAAATCTACTACTGTTATCGCCGCCATTGCTTCCACAATCGGCACTGCTCTGGGAACAACGCATGGATCATGGCGACCTTTACCATCTAATTCAACTTTCCTTCCTTCCTTATCTACGGAATCCTGTTGTTGCATTATGGTGGCAACCGGTTTAAATGCAACATTGCCATATATTACCTCGCCATTACTAATCCCGCCTTGGATACCTCCTGAATTATTCGTTAGAGTAGAAACTCCATCAACGTCGCTTATGAAACTGTCATTGTGTTCAGAGCCTAACAATTTTACTCCATCAAATCCAGAACCATACTCAAAACCTTTTACTGCATTAATTGAGAGCATTGCCTTACCTAAATCTGCATGCAATTTATCAAAAACAGGTTCTCCAAGCCCAACCGGAACTCCTTTTGCGACAAATGAAACCACTCCTCCTATTGTATCTCCTGATTTTCTGACTTCTTCAATTCGTGAAATCATTTGTTCAGCAATCTTACTATCTGGGCATCGAACAATTGAATCATCTGTTGCAGATAAATCTAACTCTTGGTGCGTTTTAGTTAATGAAATGCTTCCTACTGATGAAACATAAGCATCTATAGAAATCCCCTTGGTAATTAATATTTGCTTTGCAACAGCTCCTGCAACTACTCTACAAGCAGTCTCTCGTGCGCTACTTCTACCTCCTCCTCTAAAGTCTCTCGTGCCATACTTTTGCTCATAAGTATAATCTGCATGTGACGGTCTAAACGTATTTTCTAAGTGAGAATAGTCTTTACTCTTTTGGTTTTCATTCTGGATCGTAAAACCAATAGGAGCGCCTGTTGTTTTACCATTAAAAATTCCTGATAAAAATTCAACCGTATCACTTTCTTTTCGTTGCGTTACGATGCGGCTCTGCCCCGGTTTTCTACGATCTAATTCCTTTTGAATTGCTTCAAAATTCAACTCAACGTTGGATGGGCATCCATCTATCACACCACCAATGGCAGTGCCATGTGACTCGCCAAATGTGGTTAAAATAAATAGTTTACCGATAGAGTTTCCTGCCATGCCAACAAATGTACTTATTTACTTATTGGTATCAAATGCAAAAGCTAAAACATGTCCCTCAGCATCCACCAAATTATTAATCAAATAACAACTCTGCGATTTCTTGCTTAATTCTCGAAATGTACTTTTCACTGGAAGTATAAACAACAACCTTAAGCTCAATATTAGCGTTTCGTTCTTCAATAACCTCAACCTTAATTTTCATAGTAGAAATAACCCAAGGCATACTCAGCAAATGACTTGTTAATTTATCTTTTGCTACGTCAATATTTA
>Ga0206130_10003537_pt1 | contig 20266 bp, 20 predicted proteins | sample Helgoland_Spring_9_FD_148637 | JGI IMG/M metagenome (GOLD analysis project Ga0206130, IMG submission 148637) | Pelagic subsurface seawater microbial communities from Kabeltonne, Helgoland, North Sea - Helgoland_Spring_Bloom_20160512_1 | ecosystem: Environmental > Aquatic > Marine > Epipelagic ... | reverse complement strand
GGGTTTACAAGAAAAAGTTTTATTAGGAAATTTGGATGCTAAAAGAGATTGGGGACATGCAAAAGATTATGTTGAAGCTATGTGGTTAACATTACAAGTAGACAGTCCGGAAGATTGGGTTATAGCTACAGGGTACACCACTTCGATAAGAGATTTTGTAAAACTTTGTTTTAATTATTTTGGAATTGTACTAAAGTTTTCAGGAACTGGTATTAATGAAAAAGGTTTTATAAAATCTTGTTTAAAAAAAGAATTTCAATTGGAAATTGGAAAAGAAGTTTTAGGGATCAGTTCTAAATATTTTAGACCATCAGAAGTAGATTTACTAATAGGTGATTCAAGCAAAGCCAAAAAAAAATTAGGATGGACTCCTAAATATGATTTAAAATCACTAATAGATGAAATGATAGCTTCAGATTATAATTTCTTTAATAAAAATAAATAAAATGAAGATATATGTTGCAGGTCATAATGGAATGGTTGGTAGAGCAATTTGTAAAGTTTTAAAAAAAAATGGTTATAAGGATTTAATTTTTAAAGAACGAAGTGATCTCGATTTAACTGATTCAAATGAAGTTAAAAAATTTTTCAAATCCGAAAAACCCAATGTTGTAATAAATGCAGCTGCAAAAGTTGGAGGAATACTAGCTAACAGTACTTATCCTTATGAATTTCTTTTGGAAAACATGCAAACTCAAAATAATTTAATTCAATACTCTTTAGAAAATAATGTTCAAAAATTTATTTTTTTAGGTAGTTCTTGTGTATATCCTAAATTAGCTAATCAACCACTAAAAGAAGAGTATTTATTGTCTGGATATTTAGAAGAAACTAATTATGCTTATGCAATTGCTAAAATTTCTGGAATTAAGTTATGTGAAGCAATAAGAAAACAATTTAATAAAAATTATTTTTCAATTATGCCATGTAATCTTTACGGAGCTTATGATAATTTTGATCTAAAATCTTCACATGTTTTACCTGCAATGATTAGAAAGTTTCATGATTCTAAGATTCATAATAAAGACATAAATTTATGGGGTTCAGGGACACCTCTAAGAGAATTTCTTTACGTAGAAGATTTAGCAGAATCAATTGTTTTTTTAATAAATAATAAAACAAATGATTTTATGTATAATATAGGTTCAGGTAAAGAAATTAGCATTAAAAACTTAGCTTTACTAGTTAAAAAAATTGTAGGATATGATGGTAATATTTACTGGGATCAAACTAATCCTGATGGAACACCTAGAAAAATTATGGATAGCTCAAAAATAAATAAATTAGGATGGTATCCTAAAATAAATCTAGAATCAGGTATTGATTTGACTTATAATTGGTTTTTAGAAAATTTTTGAAATAATTTAGACATGTTTGTAGTTTGATTATAAGATGGAGACCTATTAGTTGTATATCGTTAGTTAAACTACAAAAACGGAAAAATTGCTTTATAAAAAATTTATAGAGATTTTATTTTGATAGCTAAAAAATTTTTGAAATAAATTAATTAAAATAGATATAAACACAATCTTTTAAATCTATAACAAATGATTAAAAACATTGTATTTATGATAAAAAAATAAATGAATAAACTTTTATATTCTATCTACTTACTCATTGTCTTTTTAAGTATTTGGGGGCCAATTCCAAATAATACTGGAGGGATAATAATTATTTTGTTTTTTTTATTATGGTTTTGCTTTGACAAGAATTTCATTTTTTTATCTCCTGCTTTAACTGTTCCCTTTATTTTCATACTGAAAGCCAAGAGCGTCGACAGCTTAGTAATTGCTACTTTAACAGATATTATGATGGTTTTAGCCATTACATATTACTTTCTTATAAACATCAATTCCTTTTCTTCAATTAAAAAAAACGTTTCTATTCCAGTATTTTTAATAATACTACATTTACTATATACGTGTTTAAATGGGTTATTTTACATTCAAGAAATAACAATGTATTTAGTGTTTCTAAGAACATACGCTTTACCACTCTTGTACTTATTAGTTTTAATTTTAGTCTCTAAAAACAATTCTAGAATTCCATTAAATGGTTTTCGATTTTTTTTAATTAGCTTATTTATTGTTCAAAGTATTGCCATATTTCAATACTATGATTTTATTAAAATTCCCTCTGATAATGCTATTCTTGGTAAATATGTAACTGGGATAGAAGGAGATTTTGATTATAAAACGAATATAACAGTTCCAAAAAGAGATTTGATTGGATTATTACTTCCAAGGCTAAACATGCTTACAGGCGGATCAGTGGGTTCTTCTGCTTCAATTGTTTTTGTATTAGGGTTGTTATCTTTATTTTCGATTAGAGCAAAAGATCATTTTAATAACGTTTTTAAAATAATTATTTCCTTTGTTTTATTACTTGCTGCTGTGTTAACTATATCAACTTCTATTTTAATTTCTATTTTAATTTTTAGTTTTTTTTATTTGAGTTATCGTAACAAAAATTTAAACAAAATCTTTAGTTTTTACATAATTCCACTTTTTTTAATATTATCTTCTTCTTCTTTAATTTCAATCAATGGTGATTTGAGAATTATAGATTATATTGAATTAATATATTTTAATGATAATTATAGTTTTTTGGATCTAGATTGGATTTTGGGTAAGGGTCCAATTCTGTTTTCTTCGGGATTTAATTTAATTCCTGAAAATTACATTATTGATGTTGGAATTTTTAGAGTTATGCAGGAATCAGGTATTATAAATATGTTAATACTTATAACTTTTATTTATAAGATAATTACTGTATGTTTAAATGACATTAAATTAAATAAATCAAAAATTACTGTTTTATTTTCTGTTCTATTCACTTTATTAGTATGTTCAGTACATACAAACTTTATTATTTATCCACCTTATAATATTCTATTTGCTTTGTGTTCAGCTTGGATTCTCTCCAAAGATCAAAATAAGAATTTTCAAATAATATAAATTATGAATAAAGTTAATTATCCTTTAATTTCTATAATTACTGTTGTTTATAATGGTGAAAAACATATAAAATCAACAATTGAAAGTGTTTTAAATCAAACTTATGTTAATATTGAATATATAATTATTGATGGATCTAGTACTGATAACACTTTAAATATTATTAATAAATATAAAAACATCAAGTTAATAAGTGAAAAAGATAATGGTGTTTATGACGCTATGAATAAAGGAATTAATCTTGCCAATGGTAAAATTATTGGTATTTTAAATTGTGGTGATTATTACACAGCTAATTGTATAAATGATGTTTTTAAAAAATATAATGATGCTAATTTATCTCCAAATGACCATTTTATAATTTCTGGCGGCATGTATTTAATGGATTTAAAAAAAAACTGTAAAATAACACTTGATGTAAATAAATCTTTTTTAAAAAAACTTTACCAAAAAATGAGTTTGTTTCATCCTTCTATTTTTATTTCTAAAAAAACTTATTTAGACTATGGTTTTTTCAATGATAATTATAAAATATCAGCTGATTATGATTTATTATTGAGATATTATGATAAAGGGGTGACTTTCTGTTTTAGTGATAAAATTTTTACAGAAATGAATAATGAAGGTATGTCAACATCACTAAAAGGAGTTTTAACTAGCTTAAAAGAAGCTTTTATTATTAGATCAAAGTACATAAGTTTTATTAAAAATTTCAATCTAACTTCATATGATTTATTATCATATTTGTACTCTAGGATCTTCAAAATTTTTAAATGAAATTTAAAATTAATTATTTACAAAATATATAAATGAAAAATATAATTGGTGTAATTGGACTAGGTTATGTAGGCCTTCCTCTAGCAGTTGAATTTGGTAAAAAATACAAAACAATTGGACTGGATATTAACTCTGCAAGAATAAATATGTTAAATGAGTTCAAGGATAATTCAAATGAAGTATCAACAGATCAGTTAAGATCAGTTATTAAAAAAAATGAGAACAATGATAATTCTTTGGGTTTATTTCTTACAAACTCTGTTGAAGATTTGTCAAGCGCTAATATATTAATAGTTACAGTGCCAACACCTATTGATAAATATAATAAACCTAACTTAAGACCTCTTTTAGCTGCTTCTAAATCTGTTGGAACTATAATTAATAAGGGAGATATTATTATATATGAATCTACAGTCTACCCTGGCGCTACAGAAGAGGAATGTGTTCCGGTAATTGAAAATGAAAGTGGACTTAAATTTAATAAAGATTTTTTTGTAGGATATTCACCAGAAAGAATGGTCCCTGGAGATAAAAGTAAAACTTTTTCAAAAATTTTAAAAATCACATCAGGTTCTACGAATGAAACAGCATTATTTGTCGATAAGCTATATAATAGTGTTGTCTCTGCTGGAACTTATTTAGCACCTAGTATTAAAGTTGCTGAATCAGCGAAAGTAATTGAAAATGCCCAAAGAGATATAAATATTGCTTTTGTAAATGAACTTTCTAAAATATTTAATTTGCTTAATATTGATACAAATGAAGTCCTTAAAGCTGCAGCAACAAAATGGAATTTTTTACACTTTAAACCAGGTTTAGTTGGCGGACATTGTATCGGAGTAGATCCTTATTATTTAGCTCAAAAAGCTGAAGAAAGGGGGTATCATCCTGAAATAATACTTTCAGGTAGAAGAATTAATGATTCTATGGGAAGTTATGTGGCTAGTCAAGTTATTAAATTAATTATAAATAAGGGTATCGTTGTAAAAAATTCAAAAATTTTAATTTTAGGAATTACATTTAAAGAAAATTGTAATGATTTTCGAAATACTAAAGTTGTGGATTTAGTTAAGGAGTTAATTTCATATAATACTTCACCAACTATATATGATCCTTTAGTAAATTCAATTGATTTTAAAAACGAATACGGATTAGATGTGTTGAGTGATTTGCCAAAGAATACTTTTGATGCTATAATTTTAGCAGTTCCTCACAAACATTTTGTGAATCTTAAACTTAATTCTCTTAAAAATAACTCATGTGTTGTTTATGATATAAAAGGATTTTTAAAACACCCTGTTGATGGAAAATTATAATTTAGAACAAGTAACAATTTTAATCACAGGTGGAGCAGGTTTTATAGGCTCTAATTTGTGTGAATTTTTTGTAAATAAAAATTGCAAAAAAGTAATCTGTTTAGATAATTTTTCAACTGGACATAAAAAGAATATTAATCATTTGATTGATAAGAATAATTTTACCCTGATTCAAGGTGATATAAGAGATTTAAACACGTGTCAAAATGCATGTAAAAATGTTAATTTTGTTTTACATCAAGCTGCTTTAGGATCGGTTCCTAGATCAATTAAAGATCCGATAACCTCAAATGAAGTCAATGTTTCAGGATTTTTAAACATGTTAGTAGCATCAAGAGATCAGAAAATAGATAGATTTATTTTTGCTGCAAGTAGTTCTACTTATGGAGATTCTGCTTCATTGCCAAAGATAGAGGAAGTAATTGGAAAGCCATTATCTCCTTATGCAATTACAAAGTATGTAAATGAATTATACGCTAGTATTTTTAATTTATCGTATGGTTTAGATTATATTGGATTAAGATATTTTAATGTTTTCGGTAGAAGACAAGATTCTGAAAGCGTTTATGCAGCTGTTATACCAAATTTTGTTAAAAAATTAATTAATCATGAAAGTCCAATTATAAATGGAGATGGTAGTTATTCCAGAGATTTCACATACATAGAAAATATTATTCAAATGAATTTATTGGCAATAACAACTAACAACAAAAAAGCTTTAAATACAATTTACAACGCAGCTGGAGGTCAAAGAACAAATTTATTAGACTTAATAAATTTAATTAAAATGAATTTATTAAAATTTGATAGTGAAATTGATAATATTAAAGTTTTACATGGTCCATTAAGAAATGGAGATATTCCTCATTCTTTAGCCTCAATTGAAAAAGCAAAAAAGCAACTTGGTTATAAACCTAAATATACAGTAGAATTAGGTATTAAAGAATCTATTGAATGGTATTGGAATAATTTAAAATAGATAAAATCTAATTGTAAATTCTTTATAAAATGAACTCTTTATTCAAACAGAAAATTGTTAATATTGTTTTTAAGCTTTTATTTCTTTTAAGGGGCATAAAAAATTCAAAAACCATATATGTATATGATATTGATAATACAATAGCTAAAACTCATGAATTCCCAGGTTTCAATGGAATTCTAGATAAGAACAATGTTATTCAATTAGATTATCATAAAAAGATTACATCCAAAATTATTTCAAATTACAAAAAGAATGATGTTGTATTTTTTTTTTCTGTCAGACCATTGTACTTATGGACAAAAACTTACTTTTGGCTAAAAAAAATTGGTATTAAATTAAAATTAAGTCATTTATTTTTTTTTCAATCTCCAAAACATAAAGTCGATTTAATAAAATATTTATCTGATTTAGGGTTTAATATCAAATTTTATGATGACATGTCATTTAATCATGAAAATAATAAGATTTTATATTATGAAGATGAAATTAAATTTTTAAAAAAAATGCCAATTAAATATTATGATTACGAAGATTTAAATAAAATAAATGGTTAGATATATTAGAGTTTTTTTACATATTGTTGATTTAATTTCAAGAATCAACTGGTTTAAGTTTATAAAATTAATAAAATTAAATTCTGCAAACGTTATTCTTTTAAGTTTTCCAAGAGGAAAGTTTGGAACTGAATTGATATCCTGGGATTTTTCCTACATTAATTATCATATATCTACAAATAAAAATTTTTGTATTGCACTAAAATATAAGGATTTTTATAATAAAAATATTTATTGGTCGCCTAGTAAATATGTAACCAAAAATAGAAATGGAAATTATTCTAAAGAATTAGTTGATTTTGCAAAGCAAGTTGAAATAAATAATAATATATTCCCTTCTTCAAAAGAACTTAATTTTTTAGAAAACAAATGTTATATGCACGATGTTTTTTTAAAAAATAAAATAAGAACACCAAAAACAAAAATTTACAGTTCTAAAGAAAAATTTCTCAATGATAAAATAGATTACCCAATATTAATAAAAGGTGAACATTCTTCTGGAAGTAAGGATGTAACAAGAATTAATTCAGAAAGCGACGCTTTAATTTTTTTTAACAACACTAAATATCTTGAAACATTTGAAAATATTATTGTTCAAGACCTAATTAACATGAGAAAAGATATTAGGATTACAATAGTTGGAAATGAAGTAGTACTTTATTATTGGAGAATAAATCCCTCTGATTCCTGGATGCCAACATCTTCAGATTATGGAAGTTTTATATCATTTGAAAATTATCCAAAAAAATGGCATCAACATTTTTTGGAAACTTTTAAAAAAACAGGATTAATTAAAGGTGCATTTGATGTTTGCTGGCAAAATGATGATTTAGATACAGAACCATATTATCTTGAAGTTAGTCCAAGATTTTCACCAAACCCTTCAATTGATTTGAAAAACAAAAATTATAACTATAAAACTTGGAAAAAAATGATTTTTCACAAAACACCATACTACAAATTAAAAAATAAATTAATTTTTGATATTTCAATAAATTATTTAAAACAAATATAAAAATGAATAAAAAAGAAATTAAATCAATACTTTTTGAACTTAAAAACAGCTCAGGTACTCACTCACCTAGTATTTCAACAATACAAGATAAAATCAAAGATTTTCATGTTGAAATAGATGGATGTTTTTTATCAAATCCATATGCTACAAATCTTTTTATGGATAATTTTAATAAAGATTTAATAAAAACTGGTAAAATTAGAGATTTACTTGAGTTTTATCCTCCTCAAAACCAAGTGGTTTCTAAGTCATTAGAAAAAGTACTAAATATTCCTTCAAAGAATATTTTTGTAGGGAACGGGGCAATCGAAATTATTCAAGCAGTGATACATAAATTTGTAAAAAGAAAAATTTGCGTTATTATCCCAACTTTTTCATCATATTATGAATTTGTTGAGAATGATAAAGAACTAATTTATTATCATTTACAAAAAGATAATGATTATAAATTAGATGCTGAAGATTATGTCAAATTTATAAAACAAAACAAACCAGATACAATAGTAATAATTAATCCAAATAACCCTAACGGAGCTTATTTGTCTAATCAAGATTTTCATTATTTATTAAGTGAATTATCTTTTGTTGAAAATATTATCATTGATGAAAGTTTTATTCATTTTGCCTATGACGACGATAATTTAGATCTTTTAAGTTCAGAGAATCTTGTGTTGGAAAACAAAAATTTAATTATAATTAAAAGTATGTCAAAGGATTTTGGTATAGCTGGATTACGAGCTGGTTATGCGATTATGAATGAGAATAGAGTTTCAAGTTTATTAAAAAATGGGTTTTTATGGAATGTTTCTGGATTAACTGATTACTTTTTTAGACTTTATTCGCAAAATAAATTTATTAGTGATTATGAAAAAATAAGAAAAAAATATATTGTACACACTAATCATTTTTTCAATGAGTTGAAATCTATTAATGAAATAAATGTACTTCCATCTAAAGCTAACTTTGCATTAATTGAGTTAAATCACGGGATGTCCTCCAGCGATTTTTTTATTGATTTATTAGTAGATCATAAAATCTATGTTAGGGATTGTAGTGATAAAATTGGTTTGGATGGCGAATATGTAAGAATAGCTTCTAGATCATTTGATGAAAATGAAATCATAATTAATAGCATAAGAAAAATGTTTTAGTTTTATAATTATATTTTTAACATAGTGAAAAACAAATGATAATTATAATAGATGCATGTACTCAGGGATCTGGAGGAGCGAGGAGGCATTTAAAAGAAATTTTGAATGAATTTATAAGGGCCAAATATAATATTAGTAAAATTTATATTTGGGGACCAAATACTTTATTAAGTATCATTCCTGATAACCCTTTGATTATAAAAAAGACTTCAAAATTATTAAATAGTGGAATCTTAGGGAGTTTTATTTGGCAATATTTTTTTAGAGATTCAGACTTTAATAAAATTGATTTCAATTGTATTTACAGTCCGTATGGCAATTACACAGGAAATCTTAAACCCTATGTAACCATGTCAAGGAACATGTTAATGTTTGAAGAAAAAGAAAGAAAGAAATATGGATTTTCATTTGCTAGATTCAAACTTAAATTACTTTATTATGTGCAAAAAAAATCATTTATAAATTCATCTGGAATTATTTTTCTTTCCAATTATGCAAAAAAAATCATTTCATATACATTAAAAAATAAATTTAAGTCTAATATAGTTATCAATCATGGCGTTTCTGAGTCATTCCGAAAGTTGCCAAAGACACAATATCCAATTTCAAAATATTCTAAAACGAATCCATTTGAATTATTGTATGTTTCCAATATACTTCCCTATAAGTATCATTTAAATGTTATTAATGCTGTTAATCAATTAGCTAATGAGGGAATTCCCATAAAATTAACTTTAATTGGTAAAAATGAATTTGATAAAATCGGAAAAAAGGTTACCAAATTAGTTAATGAAATAAATATTGATAATAAAATTATTGATTGGCATCAAAATGTTTCAATTGATGAAGTAAAAAAATATTATCACATTTCCAATTGTTTTATATTTGCATCAACTTGTGAAAACATGCCTAATATTTTAATTGAAGCTATGAGTTCTGGATTACCAATAATATGTTCGAATACTGGCCCTATGAAAGAGTTTCTTAAAGAATCGGGTATTTATTTCAATCCTCTTTCTGTTATAGATTTAAAAAATTCTATTTTAAAGATGATTAATGATGTAAATTTAAGAAAGAAATTATCAAAAAATTCTTTTGAACTATCGTTTAACTATTCATGGCAAAAATGTGCACAAAAAAGTATATCATTTATTGTAAATAACTCTAACAATTTAAAAAATGTTTAAAGATAAAACACTTCTTATTACAGGTGGAACTGGTTCTTTTGGTTCGACCATTCTCGAAAAATTTAAAAATATTGATATTAAGGAGATCAGAATTTTCTCGAGAGATGAAAAAAAACAACATGACCTTCGCGTTAAATTAAATAATCCTAAAGTAAAATTTTTCATAGGAGATGTTAGAGATAAAGAAAGTGTAGATAATGTAGTAAAAGGAGTTGACTATATTTTTCATGCTTCTGCTCTTAAACAAGTTCCAGCTTGTGAATTTTTCCCGCTTGAAGCTACTAAAACTAATGTAATTGGGACTAGTAACGTTCTGATTGCAGCCATTAAGCACCAAGTAAAAAAAGTTATATGCTTAAGTACAGATAAGGCCGCATATCCTATAAATGCTATGGGAATCTCAAAAGCTTTAATGGAAAAAGTTGCAATCGCGAATTCTAGAAATTCAAATAAAACTATTATTTGCGTTACTAGATATGGAAATGTTATGGCTTCAAGAGGTTCAGTAATTCCTCATTTTGTTGAACAAATTAAAAAAAACAATCCCCTAACTCTTACGGATCCAAATATGACTAGATTTTTAATGTCATTAGATGAGGCTGTTGATCTAGTTTTATTTGCTTTTAAGAATGGTAAGGCAGGAGATCTTTTTATTCAAAAATCTCCGGGTTCAACAGTTCAAGATTTAGCACTTGCTATTCAAAATTTATTCAATTCAAAAAAGAAAATGACTATAATTGGGAAAAGACACGGAGAAAAAATGTATGAAACTCTTGCTACGAAAGAAGAATTAGTTAAAGCGGAAGTTCTTAAAAATTATTTTAGAATTCCAGCTGATAATAGAGATTTAAATTATGATAAATATTTTGTTGAGGGGAATCAAGAAAATCAAAGTGAAGAAGATTATAATTCATCAAATACAAATCAATTGTCAATCAATCAAATTAAAGAAAAATTATTAACATTAGATTATATAAAAACTGAATTAGAACAACTATGAAAAAAATTAGAATAATGACAATAGTTGGTACAAGACCTGAAATTATTAAATTAAGTGAAGTAATGAAGGAGCTTGACAAACATACTGATCACATAATAGTTCATACTGGACAAAATTATGATTATGAATTAAATGAGTTGTTTTTTGAACAATTAAACGTTAGAACTCCAGATTATTTTTTAGAAGCTGTAAAAGGAACAGTATCTGAAACAATTGGAGATATAATAGCTAAAGCAGATAAAATTTTAGCAGATATTAAACCAGATGCTTTATTAATTTATGGAGATACAAACAGTTGTTTAAGTGTAATCCCTGCTAAAAAAAGAAAAATCCCCATTTTTCACATGGAAGCTGGTAATAGATGTTTTGATCAAAGGGTTCCAGAAGAAATAAACAGAAAAATTGTAGATCATTTAAGTGATATTAATTTACCTCTTTCAGAACAGGCAAGAGATTATTTAATTGCAGAAGGAATAAAGCCTGAAACTGTAATTAAAACAGGGTCTCCAATGACTGAAGTTTTAAAGGCTAATATGGAGAAAATTCTTTCTAGTAATATTTTGCTGAAGGAGAATTTAACAGTTAAAGGATATATTGTGATGAGTATTCATAGAGAAGAAAATGTTGATTCTCCTAAGAATTTTAATGATTTATTGGAATCTATTGATGAACTTGCAGTGAAATATAAGATGCCAATTATTATTTCTACTCACCCTAGAACTCGAAACAAACTGAAAGAAATTGGATACGAAGATAAAAATCCATTAATACGATTCTCGAAACCGTATGGTTTTCATGAATATAACAACCTTCAAATGAATGCATTTTGTGTAATTTCTGATAGTGGTACTATTGCTGAAGAAGGATCAATTTTGAACTTACCAGCTGTTACGATTAGACAAGCACATGAAAGACCAGAGGGAATGGATGAAACTACAGTTATAATGTCTGGTTTAAATAAAAATAGAGTTCTTGAAGCTGTAAGTGTTGCAGTATCACACAATAATGAAAATAAAAGAGTAATAAACGAAGTAAGAGATTATACCTCTACAAATATTTCAAAAAAGATTTTAAGAATCATCTTATCGTATACAGACTATATAAATAGAACAGTTTGGCATAAAGAAAAATAAATGAAATTCAAGGTACTAATTCTAGGCTCTACAGGTTTAATTGGTCACCAAGTGTTTAATTACTTGGATGGTAAAAATAAGTATAAACTATTTAATATTTCATTTAGAAAAAAGTTAAATCATAAATCAATTATATGTAATGTTAGAAATCAAAATGAGTTTGTAACTATTATTAAATCAATTAGACCTGACGTTATTGTAAATTGTATTGGAATTTTAATTAAAGGAGCTAGTTTAGATCCAGAAAATGCAATTTATATTAATGCATATATGCCACATATGTTAATGAAAATAGCAGATGAAATGAATAGTAAATTAATTCATATATCAACAGATTGTGTTTTTTCTGGAAATCAGAAATCACCATATAAAGAATTTGATTTTAAGGATGGGAAAGATACATATGCAAAAACAAAAGGACTTGGTGAAATAATAAACGACAAGCATTTAACGCTTAGAACATCTGTAATTGGACCTGAACTTAAAACAGATGGTGAAGAATTATTTCATTGGTTTATGAATCAAAAAGAAGAGGTCAACGGATACACCAATGCAATTTGGTCTGGAGTAACCACTTATATTTTATCAAAATCAGTTGATTGGGCCATAGAAAATAAAATTACAGGACTTTATCATATAACTAATAATAAAACAATAGATAAATACAAATTATTGACTTTGATAAAAAAGTATACAAAAAAAAATATTTTAATACACCCTTTCAATGAAAAAACAATTAATAAAAGCTTTATTGACACTAGAAATCAATTAAATTTTGAAATTCCTAGCTATGATAAAATGATTAAAGAAATGGTTGAAATAATTAAGAAAAATAAAAAATTATACAGTCATTATAATTTAAATTAAAGACTAATAATACAGATTTTTGATGAACATTTTAATTATATCACAGTACTTTTGGCCAGAAAATTTTAAAATAAATGATATTGCAAAAGGTTTAGTTGAAAAAGGGCATAATGTATCAGTACTTACTGGTTTGCCAAATTATCCCACAGGCAAATTATTTAAGGGGTATTCATTTTTCAAAATAAAAAAAGAAAAATTAGACAAAATTACAATTTATAGATCACCACTAATTTCAAGAGCTAATGGATCTTCTTTAAGGCTTTTTTTAAATTATTTTTCTTTTGCTTTTTTTGCTTCTTTAAGAGTGTTGTTTATAAATAATAAATTTGATAAAATATTTGTTTATGAGGTCTCCCCAATCACCGTTGGTATCCCGGCAATTATTGCTAAATATAGATTTAAAGCACCAATATTTTTTTGGGTACAAGATTTATGGCCAGAAAGTATAATAGCTGCTGGGGGTATTACAAATAAATTTATCATTAATTCAATTGACAAATTAACAATATTTATTTACAACCATAGTTATAAAATTCTTGTTCAATCAAGAGCATTTATTCCTTACATCTTAAATCAAAATGTTAACGAAAATAAAATTTTTTATTTACCAAATTCAACTGAAACTTTTTATAATAAGGTGCCTGTAAAGAACAAATTTAACAAACTTATGCCTAAGGATGGACCTATATTAATGTTTGCTGGAAATATAGGTGAAGCTCAGGGTTTCAAAACAATGATCAAATCTGCTTTATATTTAAATAAGTCTGGGATTAAAGTAAATTGGGTTATTTTAGGAGATGGACGACAAAGACAATCAATTGAAAATAAAATTAACAAATTAGGTCTTCAAAATTGTTTTTTCTTCTTGGGATCTTTTTCAAGCGAAGAAATGCCTTGGTTTTTTGCGTGTGCTGATGCATTGTTGGTAACTTTAAAGAAAAATTTAATTTTTTCTTTGACAATTCCTAACAAAATACAATCATATATGGCTTGCTCAAAACCAATTATAGCGAGTTTAGATGGAGAAGGAGGTAGAGTTATTCTGGAAGCAAAATCCGGTTTTGTTTCCCCCTCCGAAGATCATATTTCTCTATCAAAATCAATAAGAAAATTTTTAAAATTAAACTCTAATGAAAAAAAGTTAATGGGGGATAGTGCCAGAATATATTTTGAGAAAGAATTTGAAAGGGATAAATTAATTAATAAAATTGAAAATATTTTTAATAATTAGCGATAAAAATTAATTTTATAAAATAACTAAACTAAATTCATTTTCATGAGCATATTTCTAACTGGTGCCTCTGGTTTTGTTGGAACAAATCTTATATCATACTTTAAAAATAAAGTACAAATAAAAAAATATGTTAGAGATTCAAATTTTCTTATTACTCAAAATTCAGTTATTCACCTTGCAGGTAAAGCTCATGACTTAAAAAATGTTTTGAATAAGGATGAATATTATGAAGTTAATACTGAATTGACAAAAAAAATATTTGATTCTTTTTTAATTTCAAATTCAAGTGTTTTTATAATGTTAAGTTCAGTTAAGGCTGTAGCAGATAGTGCTCAAAAAACATTATCTGAAGACGTTATGCCAAACCCAAAAACACACTATGGAAAAAGTAAATTACTTGCCGAAAGATATATTTTTTCAAAAAAAATTCCAAAAAACAAAAGAGTTTATATATTAAGACCTTGTATGATACACGGACCAAATAATAAAGGGAATTTGAATTTACTGTGTAATTTTGTGTTAAGAAAAATTCCTTGGCCTCTAGGTTCATTTGAAAACAAGCGTTCTTTTTGTAGTATTGATAATTTAATTTTTATTATATCAGAGTTAATACAGCGTGAAGATATTCCCTCAGGAATTTACAATGTAGCAGATGACGACCCTTTATCAACGAATGAATTAGTTAGATTAATTGCAAAATCACAAAATATTAAATTAAGAATTATAAATATTTCAAAAACATTAATAATTCTTTTAACTAAAATTGGAGATTTTTTTCATCTTCCATTAAATTCTGAAAGATTACAAAAATTAACTCAATCATATGTCGTGAATAATAATAAAATTAAAAAAATTCTCGGAAAAGAACTTCCCTATTCAAGTAAGCAAGGTTTACTAAGGACTTTAAAATCTTTTAACGAAAAGCCACTTTAATTTTTATTAATGCAATTCTCATAGATACAATGCGATTTTATTACAAAAAGAATTATGATTAGATTTTTTGATATATATATTTCAATAATTTGTATTATTATATTTATTCCTTTATTAATTATTCTATTTTTATTCGGATTATTAGATTCTAGTTCTCCATTATTTTTTCAATTACGTTTAGGAAGAAATAAAAAAAAGTTCAGGATAATTAAATTTCGACCAATGCTAATAAATACTGAATCGTTATCTTCACATTTAATAGATGAACGTTATATAACAAAATATGGCAGATTCTTAAGGAAATATAAATTAGATGAACTTCCTCAATTGTTTAATGTATTGTCAGGATCAATGAGTTTGGTTGGACCACGACCAAATTTATTGAATCATTTAGAATTAATTAGAGAAAGAGAAATGTTAGGAGTATATAAGGTTCGTCCTGGCATTACAGGATTAGCACAAATAAAAAAAATTGATATGTCAAACCCAAAATTTTTAGCAAAAACTGATTTTGAAATGATTGAAAATTTTAAAATATTCACATATTTTAAATTGATATTAAGTACGTTCTACAAATTAAAATAATTGAATTATACCAAAAAAAATAATTAATACTATTTGAAAAAAATGAAAAAACTTCAAAAAGCTTATTACACGAAAATAAATTTTATTGATGATATTTCTGAAAATGAAAAATATTTATTAAAAAACATATTAAACAAAAAAATTCTTGTGATTGGAGGCGCAGGTACTATTGGTTCAAATTACATAAAAGAAATATTAAAATTTAAACCATCAAAGATTGTAATTGTAGATATAAACGAAAATGGGTTAACAGAATTAACCAGAGACCTTAGAAGCTCAGATTTGTTAAATTACAGTCCTTCATACATTACTTACCCTGTTAATTTACTTAGTTATACTTTTAATAAAGTATTTGATTTAGAGAATTGGGATGTAGTAGCCAATTTTTCTGCCCACAAGCACGTGCGTTCTGAAAAAGATAAAATTTCTGTTGAAGCTTTAATTAAAAATAATGTTTATGGTGCAATTAAGCTTTTAAATTTATGTGAAGGAAATCCGCCAAAATATTTTTTTAGTGTATCTACAGATAAAGCAGCAAATCCTGTAAACATTATGGGGGCATCAAAAAGTTTAATGGAGAAATTAATTTTATCAAAAAAAAATATTTTTAGAGTTTCAACAGCTCGATTTGCAAATGTTGCTTTCTCCAATGGCAGTTTGCTTGATGGATTTGTTTATAGATTAAATAAAAAACAACCTCTCTCTTGTCCAGAAGATATTAAACGTTTTTTTGTTACACCAGAACAATCGGGTCAAATATGTTTATTAGCTACTTTTTTAGGAGAAACAGGAAATATTTTTTTCCCTAAGTTAGATTTTTATAAAGACCAGATCTACTTCAAAGAAATTGCATTAGACTTTTTATATGACAATGGATTTGAGCCTCAATTGGTAAAATCAGAAAAAGAAGCTAAAGACTTTGATTTTGACAAAAACCCTACAAAATATCCGATTTACTTATTTAAGACAGATACATCTGGTGAAAAAACATATGAAGAGTTTTATACAGAAGATGAAGATTATGAAATTAATAAACATAATTCCTTGGGGTTCATAAATACTCCGGATATCAAAATATCTTTTGATGATGTAGAAACTGGTTTTGAGAGTGTATTTAATAATCCAAATTCTCAAAAATCAGATATAGTAACTATTATTAAAAAATATGTTCCAGATTTTATGCACATCGAAACCGGGAAACATTTAGATCAAAAAATGTAAATTATGTATAATTTTTTTAAACGTATATTGGATATATCTGTAAGCTTTTTAACATTAATTATTTTATTACCAGTTTTTATTCCCATAATAATTATCCTGAAACTCTCTGCAGAAGGAGAAGTTTTCTATTTTCAAGAACGTTATGGAATCCATAATTCAAGGTTTCAAATTTGGAAATTTGCAACAATGCTTAAGAACTCTATGAACATTGGTACCGGTAGTATTACCCTTCAAAACGACCCCAGAGTTACAAAATTTGGAGCTTTTTTGAGAAAAACAAAAATCAATGAACTCCCTCAGATTATTAATATATTAAAAGGAGATATTAGTTTAGTTGGTCCAAGACCTCTTGTAACAAAAACATTTTCAGCTTACAGTGAAGAAGTACAATCCAAAATATACAATATAAAACCTGGTCTTACAGGGATAGGCTCTATTATATTTAGAGATGAGGAATCAATTATATCATCCATTAAAGATAAGGATCCTCACGAGTTTTATAAAAGGGTTATTGCACCTTATAAGGGTGATTTAGAAATGTGGTATCAGGAACATAATTCCTTTTTATTAGATTTACAATTAATTTTCATGACAGCATGGGTGATCTTAGTGCCAAATTCTAAATTATATGAAAAATGGTTTAAAGATTTGCCAAAACGAATTTTTTAGTACAAATTAGAATACTTTATATTTAAAAAATGAAAGGAATAATTCTTGCGGGCGGTTCAGGATCTAGACTTTATCCAATTACTAAAGGAACATCTAAACAGCTTTTATCAATTTACGATAAGCCAATGATTTATTATCCTCTTTCTGTATTAATGCTTTCAGGCATAAAAGATATTCTAATTATTTCTAATCCAGATAATCTTCAAAATTTTAAAAAATTATTTAACGACGGCAGTGGTCTAGGATTAAAAATATCTTATGAAGAACAAAAAAATCCCGATGGAATAGCACAAGCTTTTGTTATTGGCAAAGAATTTATAAATAATGATGATGTTTGTTTGGTTTTAGGTGATAATATTTTTTATGGTAAAGGATTTTCAGGACTATTAAATTCTGCAAAAAGTAATTTAAAAAACAATAAAGCAACTGTATTTGGATATAACGTAAACAACCCCTCTGATTTTGGTATAGCCAGTTTTGACACTAAAAAAAATTTAATAAACATTGAAGAAAAACCAAAATTGCCTAAGAGCAATACAGCAATTGTTGGATTGTATTTTTATCCTAATAATGTTGTTGAAGTTGCAAGTAAAATTCAACCATCTAGCAGAGAAGAATTTGAAATCAGTTCAGTTAATCAATGTTATTTAGACAATAAGGAATTAAAAATTGAAATTTTAGGAAGAGGCTTTACTTGGCTTGATACTGGAACTCATGACTCTTTACTTGAAGCATCAAACTTCATTAAAACTGTTGAAAAACATTCAGGATATAAAGTTGCATGTCTTGAAGAAATTGCTTTTAAAATGAAATTTATCAATTTAAAAAAACTCAAAGAATTAACTAAACCTTTTGGTGACTCTTCTTATGGAAAATATTTAAAATCATTCGTCAATGAAAATTAATAAAACCTTTATTGAAGATTTACTAATAATTGAACCTCAATTGTTTAAAGACGATAGAGGTTTTTTTTATGAATCGTACAATAAAAACAACCTAGATAAAAATATTAACATAGTCTTTGTTCAAGACAATGAATCAAAATCAAATAAAGGAGTAATTAGAGGATTACATTTTCAAAAACCTCCTTTTGAGCAGACTAAATTAGTCAGATGTATTAGTGGAAATGTTTTGGATGTTGCGGTAGATTTAAGAACAAACTCAAAAACTTACGGTAAATCTTTTTCTATTGAGTTGTCTTCAGAAAACAATAAACAATTATTTGTGCCCAAGGGATTTGCTCATGGTTTTCAAGTATTAAGTGAGACTGCTATAGTTAATTACAAAGTTGATAATTATTATAATCCAAAATCAGATTCAGGATTAATTTGGAACGACAAGGATTTGTCAATAGATTGGAACTTAGATATAAAACCAATCTTGTCTGATAAAGATTTAAAACTCACGTCATTTAGAGAATTAAAATCTCCTTTCTAATGAAAGTTTTAGTAATTGGTTCTGAGGGACAGTTAGGCTTAGAATTTCAAAAAATTTCTAATAGTTACGATTCTTTATCTTGGGTTTTTTCAACTATAAAAACTTTAGATTTATTAAGTTTAGATACCATTAATTCTTTTTTAAATAATATAAATCCATCATTCATTGTTAATTGCGCAGCATATACAAGTGTTGATAAAGCAGAGACTGAATCTAAATTAGCAAATACAATAAATTACAAGGCCGTAGATATTATCTCTAAATGGACAAATGAAAATAATAAAAAGCTGATTCATATCTCAACTGATTATGTTTTTGATGGACTAAGTAAACTTCCATTATCTGAGAAATCAAAAACTAAACCTGTAAATGAATATGGAAGTTCAAAATTAAAAGGAGAAATAGCTTGTTTAAAAAACGATTCTAATTCAATTGTAATTAGAACATCCTGGCTTTATTCAAGTTTTGGAAAAAATTTTGTAAAAACCATGATTGATCTAATGAAAAAAAAAGATTCGGTTAAGGTCGTAAATGATCAAATTGGTTCACCAACTTATGCTTATGATCTGGCTAAAGTTATTATAGAAATCATTATTAACAGTGAAAATAAATCGGGATTATTTCATTATTCAAATGAAGGTAAAACATCTTGGTTTGAATTTGCAAAATCAATTAGAGAGCTCTACAATTTAAACTGTGAAATAATTGGAGTTCCCTCTAAAGAATTTAAAACAATAGCAAAACGTCCTCAATATTCGCTTTTAAACAAATCAAAAATTAAAACTATTTTTAATTTAGAAATACCTAATTATAAACAAAGCTTAAAAAATTGCATCGAAATTATTAAAAATGAAGCGTAATATTTTAGTTACAGGAGGAGCTGGTTTCATTGGTTCACATTTAATTAGACTACTTGTTAATAAATACCCAGCATATCATATTATAAATATGGATGTATTAACCTATGCTGGCAATCTGGAGAACTTAAAAGATATTGAACACAAGGAAAATTACAGTTTTGTCAAGGGTGATATTTGTGATTTTCAAAAAGTAAAACAAGTTTTTATAGATTTTAATATTAATTCAGTAATTCACTTAGCCGCAGAATCTCATGTAGACCGTTCTATTGAAGATCCTTTTTCTTTTGCCCAAACCAATGTCATGGGAACACTTAGTTTATTACAAGCTGCTAAAAGTTATTGGGAGAATAATTTTAAAAATAAATTGTTTTATCATATTTCTACAGAT